>ERZ1026810.268-NODE-268-length-36408-cov-10.456740_pt1 | contig 36408 bp, 26 predicted proteins | sample MGYA00520872_ERZ1026810 | MGnify/ENA primary metagenome ERZ1026810 (study PRJEB33270, sample SAMEA104284477) | anaerobic digester metagenome | biome: Anaerobic digester microbiome; feature: mesophilic sludge digester; material: Anaerobic digester biomass | place... | reverse complement strand
GATGCTACTTTTAACGGCAGAAAAAACTCATTAAGTTCTTGATCGGAACAAGCAAGTAGAAAGCTAATATCCTTTCCTGTTGAACCTATGCGATTTGCATATTCCTTAATGGTTGAACGATGAATGCCCGTGAGCCTGTTGATTTCACGGTGACTGCATTCATCAGATAATAACTGTAGAATTCGTCGAATCTGTAACATACTCTTTCTCTTGTTTGCCATGTCATTCTTGGATTTGATCCAAGATTACATGATTAGCTGTTACAAATTCACCCCAGGGTGGTACACTTTCTGCCGGAATGTCAGTTTTCCTTAAGCACTAAAGTGGTACAATTTGCTCCGGAATTACTGGTACACTTTGGTCCGGAATAACTGGTACACTTTGCTCCGGAATCACTGGTACAATTTGGTCCGGATTATACACATCATAGAATCTTGCGCCGTAATCGTACCAGTTTAAACCTGTGTTGCTGAGAACATCATCCTGGAGTTCTTTTTGGTTGTAGAGGTACTTGTTGTCGTTATTGGGGCGGGTGTACTGGTGCGCCATGCCAAAGGGATAGTAATCGGTGAGTTGTTCCACCGGGTTGGTTACATCAGCAGGGGTAAACACCAGCTTCCATCCCCAAACCCCTTCCCCCTCCAGGTGGAAGGGGCTTTTAGTGGTAGATATTTGCCTTTGCGACATGAAGTGAAATTTCAAAACAAGATAAACCGAAAAAAGGAAATAACAAATAGCCATATCTCCCCTCCCGATCCCGATGGTGATCGGGAGGGGAGGCCGGGAGGGGGCTGAATTACAATATGTCGCACAGCGGTAGTTCTTGGTTAAGCAGTGTTGGCGGTCAGGAGACCGCCGTTTTGCTACGACGTAGTCAGCCAACGCACTTTTGCCCGTGCACAAGACTACGCCGAGCGGGGGGCTGATTTTGCATTTTAAAAACCAATTATATTGGCATTACAAATGCCATGAATAGTTGGCACGCGTTACAAATCTACCTGTCGATAGACAGGCGCTCGCCAGCAGGGTTCTTGCTTACCCTGTGCTGGCGGTCAGGAGACCGCCGCTTAATTAGGACGTAGACAAAGTCTACGCCGAGCTAGGCTTCTTTATCTACATATTTGGCAACATAAATTTCCCTATACTCAAAATCACTGCATTAAATGAGATAAATAAAATAATCTTTTTTAAGTACTCTTTATAGCCATTTTGGTTTGATATTAAATAGAACATAGCAAACAGTGCTAATAGCATTGGGATAAAAGACTGTAATACATCAACATTATTAACTCTTTCTGCAATATACCATATACGGTCTATAATCACCCCTACAACCACAAATTGACATACTATTAAGGTGTTTGATTCCTTCTTTAAAAGATAATAACCCGATATAGCAAATAAAAAAGAATAGACCATAGTTCCAAACCAATCCTTCATCTCAAAAGGGAAATTGTAAAACACTCTCGGTTCTCCCCCAAAATAACCTTGATTAAAGAAGCGAATCAATATCCATAGAAAAATAACAATACCGACTGCCATCATTAAAATACTGATGGATAATTTCTGTTTGCTTATCATCCTATTTCCTATTAAAAATTAATTATTACTCTTTTTAAATTATTATTTTCCATATACTCAAAGATTCTCTGAAAAGTATTGGCATTAAGCACTACACTAGTTTTGTCTCGCTTAGCTGTCCCCTCATCTTCATTACCGTCTTGCTTTACCTCGCCTAAGCCAAAATTTACCTGCACATAAGATTTTACTGAATTTGCATCTCTTTTCTCGCCTCCTGTATTAAAAGATGTTGGCTCAAGAATATCAAACAAAACCTCACCTCCATATTTTTGCCTTTGTGAACCAGCACCATCACTATAAATCTTTCTGAGGTGATTTTCGAACTTCACAACTTCTTTTTCAACACTAAACTTTGAACGTCCTTTAATGTTACCCGTCTCATCCTGGTATGCATGATACAATTCATGTCCAAGCATCTCGAAAGAACGGTATTTATTACCCCTAACCTCCGCATCTCCTTGATAATAAGTCGCCTATTCCAAAATGGACTATATGATGAAGAGGTAGGAAACCATCCACCGCCTCCAATTTTATAAACATTGCTTGAATTATGTAGAGCCTCAATTATTTGTCTCCCCATTGGAGTTGCATAAATTATTGTTAAATCATTATAGGTTTGTTCCTTATTAGGACCAACGATAACAATCTCTCTGCCATCAGGATCTATTGAAATAATCGGCCGGTTTCCCACATAGCAATAGGGTGATAAAGCAGAATATTTGAAAGCCAACGGGTCAACAACATGCCACCTCCCCAGTTGCGGGTCGTACATGCGTGCGCCGTAATCATAACAGTCTGGCTTTTTGTTATTGATCAGGTCATTCTGAAGTTCTTTGCCGTTGTAGCCATAGTCGACAACAGATCCGTTGTACTCAGCGATAGTCATACCGAACGGGTATTAGTCTTTTTGACTTTCAATGCTACCACCGGTTTCGTTAGTTTTAACAACCATGCGTACACTTCCCGGGTGATCTTTCAGGTAATACTTATACTTCTCGGGCTCTGATGGTTCAATATGGCCTTCCTCGTGTATAATGTAACTTAAAGAACTCCCTTTATATATGAAGCTTCCTGCATAATAGCTTGTATCGTTCTCTGTGCCCACTTTTGCCAGCTTCATACCCGAAGCATCGTAAATATACTTAGTTTTTTCAGTGGTTGTTCCGATTTGTTTTGGCAGGTTCAGGTAATTGTAAAGAATATTTGTATAACCCTTATTGAGGTCAGCGGTCGGGTTACCGTTGCCGTCGAAAGAGTATTCCTTAATGCTATCTGCGCTATTTACGAAGCCGTTGGTTCCGGAGGCATCCTCCACCTTGTTGAGAAGGTTGCTGATGCCATTGTTCCTGTAGTATAATACTCCCTGAATCAAGACCACTGGTTAAGGTTATATTTGACAACTTAAAACCCGTGTATTATGAAATCTAAAAGATAAAAACACTCCGCGGCCTTCAAGGCGAAAGTGGCCATTGAAGCATTACAGGAGCGCGAGCCCTTCAGTGAGCTTTCCGTGAAGTATGGTATTCATCCGAACATGATCTCACATTGGAAGAAGGAGTTTCCGGATCGTGCACCAGAGCTTTTTGACAAACCAGCTCATAATAAGAAAGATGATGCTGATCTACTTTCCACTTTCCCCTTTCCCCTTTCCACTGCCGCTATTGCCTGAATAGCAAAAGTGCCACACCCCCGGGGATATGGCACTCTTATGTCGCTAATGAAATCAATCAGAACGGCAGGTCGTCAAGTTCGGGGCTGGGGGAGGGGGCATCTTCCAGTTGCGGGTTAACAATTGCCTGCTGGCCATTTTCTGCCACTGCAATGCCACGGGTAACTGAAAGTGCGTTGAGGTTGGTGATGTAATTGGCCACCCCGTTCTTCTCCCAGCGGTTTCCACGGATATTGAAAGTCACTGTGACATCCTGTCTCAGCCACGACTCGTCAATTATCTCGCACCTGTCCTGTGTCAGCTGGAATTTGATGTAGTCAACATAAACCTGTTTGCTGCTGCTGTCCTTATGCTCGATAACGAACTCCCGCTTGCGGAAGCGTTCACTGATCCTGTTGACCGGATAAACTTCAGCGACCCTGCCTGTGATCTGGTATTCCATTATTCAGATTCTTCAATGACAATTTTTTCAATCATGTCACCTGCCCTGATCAGGTCAATCACTTCAACTCCTTCCACTACCTTCCCGAAACATGTATGCTGTCTGTCGAGGTGTTTGGTGTTTGCCCTGCTGTGACAGATAAAGAACTGTGACCCTCCGGTGTCTCTTCCGGCGTGCGCCATTGACATCACACCGCGGTCATGGTACTGTTTCCTGCCGGTAAGTTCACATTTGATCCTGTAGCCCGGTCCGCCTGTTCCTATCTTCGGGTCACCCGGATTCCTCGAGAAGGGGCAACCGCCCTGGATTACGAAATCAGGAATGACCCTGTGAAATGCAAGTCCGTCATAGAATCCCTCCCTGGCCAGTTTGACAAAGTTGCTGACTGTGCCGGGGGCATCGTCATCATAGAGGAGTGCCTTCATCACCCCCTTTGGGGTATGTATCTCGGCTGATATCATTGCTCTACGATCTCGATGAGCTCAACATCATATATGAGGGTTGAGAAGGGCGGAATCGGACCCTGTCCCTGATCGCCATAAGCGAGCTCATAAGGAATGTATAATTTGAATTTTGATCCTGCCGGCATCAGCTGAAGGCCTTCCTGCCATCCCATGATAACCTGGTTGACGCCGAAGGTAACAGGTTCGCCACGGTCAATTGAAGAGTCAAATGTGGTGTCATCAAGGAGTTTGCCGGTGTAATGAACCCTCACAACGTCTGAAGGGCCGGGTTTCTCACCGGCGCCCATTATAACAACCTCATACTGAAGCCCGCTGGTGGTTTCCTGTACGCCTTCGCGTTTCTTGTTCTCAGCAAGGAACTTTTCACCTTCATCGATATTCTTGCTGTACATTACTTTTATCTTCTCCCTCTGCCTGTTCTGCATGTACATCATCACATATCCCTGTGCCATCTGCTCGTCAAGTGTGTTCTTGCCTTTCTTTGCGTCAAGCATTCCTTTTGCCTGCAAAACCGGATCAATGTCTATGCTGTCAGCCGCCATATAGGAAAAATAGTTGGCAATACCGAGAGCGTATGCGAGAGAGTCTTCGGGGCTCTTCAATTTGGTGCTGGTAATGCTTGATTCTGTATTGCATGATGATACTATCATGGCTGTTGCTACAGCTAGAATAACTAAACCTTTGATTTTCATTGTGTATATTTTAGAATTTATTTTTGGCAAAGATAATGTTTTGAGTGTCAAGTCAGGGAAATTACTCTTCTTTTATCACTTCGAACAGTTCCACTTCAAATATTAGTGTTTCAAATGGTTTGATTATGTTGCCGGCGCCTCTTTCACCATAGGCGAGGTCATAGGGGATGTAAAGCATCATACGGGAGCCTTCCTTCATCAGCTGGAGTCCTTCCACCCAGCCGCGTATGACATTGCTGACCCTGAACTGTGCAGGCTCACCGCGGTCATACGACGAGTCGAACTTGTTTCCTTCAATGGTCTTTCCTGTGTAATGTACCTTGACGATATCCTCCGGGCCGGGAGTCGCTCCTGTCCCTTCCTGCAGAACCTTGTACTGGAGGCCGCTTGGTGAGGTTATTACTCCTTCCTTCATGGCATTGTCTGCGAGCCATGCTTTTGCAGCCTCTATCCGCTGGCTGTACTCAGCCATGAGGCGGGCTTTCTCACGCCTTTGCATATAGCTGACAATGAAAGCGCTGGCGGCAGTGTCATTCATCAGCGCCCTCTCCTTTGAAGCATCACTCATCCCTTTTGAGAACATTTTGGTATTGATGTTGATGCTGTCACCGGCGTAATACATGTAGTTGGCTACCCCAAGAGCATATGAAAGGGAGTCTTCGGTGCTGGCAAATTTTGATTTCTGGCCTGTTGCCGGCAGAACAACGATTGCTGCCAGGGCCATGACATGAATGAGTCTTATTACTTTCATTTTTTCATTTTTATGTGATTACAGGCTCAGATTCATTATCCGGTCACTGTTTCAGTGGCGCAAATATACCATAAATCATTTTTTCAACGCCCGGGTTATGACTCTTTTTCCCGGAGGTCCGGGGAGAATTGTGACATCAAAACCGAGCATCCGGAGCATTCGTTTAAGATCACCTTTGGCCGAGTAAGTTACGAATAGAGAGCCGGGGTGTGTCACGGCCGCAATTTTGCGCATTACATTCTCATTCCACATCGCGGGTTGCTTGTCAGGTCCGAAGGCATCAAAGTAAACCAGGTCATAAAGACCTGAGAGCTCTTCGGTGATAAGGTCTGTCAACCTCTTTTCTATTGTGAACCATTCAGTTATGGCACACGATCTGTTCCATGGGGCTTCATGAATTGCCATGAAAAGTTCTTCTCCCCCTTTGCCCGCCAGGGTGCCGTAGTTTAGACTGGTGATGATTGATGCTTCGAGGGGTTCTTTCTCAAGGGTGGTGTAACTGACACGGATCTTTTCATCTCCTGCATAGATGGCAGTCAGGAGCGCGTTGAGACCGGTGCCGAAGCCAACCTCAAGAATGGCTGTATCACCCGGCGGAAGAGTGGCAAGGCCGGCATTGATGAATATGTGTCTTGACTCTGTCATTGCCCCGAACCGCGAGTGGTAATGTTCATTCATTCCCGGCACGTAGAGAGTGTGGGAACCATCATCCGTAATGATCAGTTTTGTTTCCATATATTAAACCGGCAGTCAGTAAATCATCGCTGAATACCGAATGAGTTCAAGCCATCAAACCTTCAAATCTTCAGGCCATGTTGAATCATACCATTTGCTTACATCGGTGGCAATCATGCCGGCGCTTCGGGCTGCCCTGAGTCCCAGGTCTCCGTCTTCAAAGACCTCGCACTCTTCAGGAGCGACGCCCATCAGCTCCGCACACCTGAGAAAAGTCTCAGGATGGGGTTTATGCCTGGTTACATCGTGCGCAGTCACTATAATATCAAAGTAGTGCCTGATCCCAACTATCTCCAGCGTCCTCTCCACCGCCTCGCGGTGCCCGCCGGTGCCTACAGACATCGGCAGTCTGCCGTGGTATTTTTTTACCAGTGCAATAACCGGCTCAATCGGGGTGACGTTATGCTGAATCTTATAAAACTCCTCCATCTTCATCTTCAGAATCTCTTCAGGAGAAATCATTCCCCTCTTGCCGTTAATCTCTATCACCTCCCCGGCTATCTCCCAGCCGGGTGCGCCGGTATGGGCCTGGAGAAATTCAGTCTCCATAGTAATCCCGAACCGCGAGCATGCCTTCTGCCATGCCCGGAAATGCCATGGCATGGTATCGGCGAGGGTTCCGTCAAGATCGAAGATGAGTCCTTTGACTCCGGGTGATATGTCGTAAACAGGCATTGGTTATAATTATGTCAGAAATCAACAGTGGGCAGTGTCAGTTACTGGTCTGTGGTTAGAAATTATTTAATTATATGGTTGTCAGTTGCATTGCAAAGCAGATGACGATAATGTTTATCCGGTTATGAAAAGTGCGGCTCCGGCTGGAGACCGCACTCAGGTTCACAGATCTGCTATTTCCCAAGCAATTTCTTCACCTCTCCGGCAATGTTTTCGCCGGTAAACCCCAGCTTCTGGTCAAGTATACCATAAGGAGCAGAGAAGCCGAAGCTTTCAAGCCCCCAGATCTTTCCGCCTGATCCCGCAAAGCCGAGCATTGTCACCGGCAGTCCTGCCGTCAGGCAGAAGACCGGGATGCCCGGGGTGATGACGCTGTGGCGGTATTGTTCATCCTGGATGCGGAAGAGTCCTTCCGAAGGGGCAGATACAATTCTTGTTTTGATTCCGTCAGCCTGGAGGAGCGATGCTGCCTCCACCAGCGTTGCCACCTCTGATCCGCTGGCAACCAGTATGACATCCGGGCTGCCGTCACTCTCTGTCACGGTGTAGGCGCCTCTTGCAGCCATTGCAGCAGCATCTTGCCGTGTTGTGCCCGGTGCCGGGAGAGTCTTGATATTCTGCCGTGAAAGTATCAGGGCTGTGGGGGTTGTCCTGTTTTCCAGGGCCAGTTTCCAGGCGATATTCGTCTCGATGGCATCAGCCGGACGAAGCACCAGCATGCTGTTTTCACCGTGGTGGTTCTTAAGGTGTTCCATGAGACGTATCTGTGCCTCATGTTCCACCGGCTGGTGAGTGGGACCATCCTCGCCCACACGGAAAGCGTCATGGGTCCATACATATTTGACCGGCAGGCCCATGAGCGCAGCCAGCCTTACTGCGGGTTTCATGTAGTCAGAGAAGACGAAGAATGTTCCGCAGACGGGAATGACACCACCGTGCAGGGCCATGCCGTTCATTATGGCGGCCATGGTAAGCTCGGAGACGCCCGCATGAAGGAAGGCGCCTGAGAAATCTCCCCTGACAAAAGGTTTGCTCTTTTTGAGGAATCCGTCAGTCTTGTCTGAATTGGCAAGGTCTGCAGATGCAACAATCATGTTGGGTATCTTCTCTGCAAAGAGGGAGAGGAGAACACCTGAAGCATTCCTGGTGGCATCATTTTCCTTTTGCGCCACGGCGGCGAAGTTGATTTCCGGGATGACTCCCGCATAGAAGCTCCCGAGAAGACGGGCCTTATCGGGATTGGCCGCTGCCCATGTCTCCTTCTTCTGCTTCCAGGCATCTGCAGCAGCCTTTTTATTCTTGATCACCTCTGCGTACAGTTGCCTGACATCGCTGAAGATGGCGAAAGGATTCCCGGGATCACCGCCGAGGCTGGCCACTGACTTTTTGAATGAAGCTCCTGCCTTTGAGACAGGCTGTCCGTGCGTTGATACCTTTTCTTCGAAGCTGTTACCGGCTTCATCAATAAGGCCTTTCCCCATCACCGTCCGGCCGATGATAAGGACGGGCTTCTCGTTCTCGTCGACAGCCATCCGGAGTGCACCCCGTATCTGGTCATGACTGTGGCCGTCTACCTCCATCACCCGCCAGCCCCATGCCTTGTACTTGGCTGCGGTATCCTCAGAAGTCACTTCCGAAGTTTTGGTTGAGAGCTGGACATCATTGGAGTCAAAGAACATAATCAGGTTGCTCAGCCCGAGATGACCTGCAAGCCTCCCTGCTCCCTGGGAGATCTCCTCCTGGATTCCTCCGTCAGAGATAAATGCATATATCTTGTGTTCGAACAGCCGTCCGAACCTGGTGGCAAGAAATTTTTCCGCGATAGCTGCGCCGACAGCCATGGTATGACCCTGTCCGAGAGGTCCGGAGGTGTTCTCCACACCTCTTTTTACATCCAGTTCGGGATGGCCGGGCGTCACGCTTCCCCACTGCCGGAACTGCATGATGTCATCAATGGAAAAATGGCCGGTCAGTGTCAGTACCGAATAGAGCATCGGCGACATATGTCCGGGATCAAGGAAAAAGCGGTCACGGTTGATCCATTCAGGGTCAGCCGGATCAAATCTCAGGAATTCAGAAAAGAGGATGTGAATAAAATCAGCTCCGCCCATTGCTCCTCCGGGGTGCCCGGAGTTGGCTTTCTCCACCATAGCCATTGAAAGAATACGGATATTGTCTGCTGCGCGTTCGTTTACGTTTTTGATCATAATAATTCAAGCCTTAATGTTGAAGGGTAAAAATATAGAAAAAAGTGGTATCTGAGCCTGTTCAGGCATTATAGGTTGAGGAGGCGGTATCACCTCCGCGTCCCGTCCAGTTTGTATGGAAGAATTCACCTTCCGGTTTGTCGGTCCGCTGGTAGGTATGTGCCCCGAAATAGTCACGCTGTGCCTGGAGGAGGTTGGCAGGCAGCCACTCTGACCGGTAGCTGTCAAACCAGGCGAGGGCCGAGCTCATGGCGGGGACGGGTATGCCTGTTGCCACCGCGTGGGCCACCACGCGGCGCCAGCTGTCACTATTCTCCCTGAGTATCCCTGTGAAGTACTCGTCTGTGATCAGGTTGGGCAGGCCCGGTTCCCGGCTGAAAGCCTCGTATATCTTGTTGAGGAAGGCTGACCGTATTATGCACCCTCCCCTCCATATCATTGCTATCTCTCCGTAGTTGAGGTTCCATTTGTATTCTGCGGCGGCGTTCCTGAGCAGGTTGAAACCCTGTGCATAGGAGACGATCTTTGATGCGTACAGTGCTCTGCGGATATCATCAACAAACTGTTTCTTGTCCCTGATGGTCACCCCGGCCGGATTGTTGAAGAGGGGAGAGGCTTTCACCCTCTCCTTTTTCATTGCTGAGATGAAACGGGCGAAGACCGATTCGCCGATGAGGCTGAGAGGCACCCCATGGTCAAGGGCGCTGATGACAGTCCATTTGCCTGTTCCCTTCTGGCCTGCCGAGTCAAGTATACGGGTGACCAGAGGCTGGCCGTCGGTGTCTCTGAACCGGAGTATCTCACCGGTTATCTGTATGAGAAAGGAGTCAAGCTCACCCTTGTTCCACCCGTCGAATATATCAGCCATCTCATCATAGGTGAAAGCTCCGGAACTTAGCATCAGGTGGTAAGCTTCGCATATCAGCTGCATGTCGCCATACTCGATGCCATTGTGTGCCATCTTTACGAAGTGGCCGGCGCCGTTGTCACCTATCCATGTGACACAGGGGGCGCCATCAGAAGCCCTGGCTGCAATGGAATGAAAAATATCCTTCACATGAGGCCATGCCTCCACGGAACCGCCGGGCATCAGCGAAGGGCCGAGCAGCGCGCCTTCTTCACCTCCTGAAACTCCTGTGCCGATATAAAGGAGACCTTTGCTTTCAACATAGGCAGTTCTCCTGATAGTGTCAGGAAAATGAGAGTTGCCCCCCTCTATGATGATATCTCCCTTGTCGAGCAGCGGTATCAGCAGTTCAATGAAGTCGTCAACCGGTTTGCCTGCCTTTACCATCAGCATTACTTTTCTCGGCCGGCTGAGGCTTGCAATGAACTCCCCGGGAGAGTATGCGGGGATGAGTTTTTTCCCTTTGCCCCGTCCGTTCACAAATGCTGATACTTTTTCTGTTGTACGGTTGAAAACCGCCACGGTGTAACCACGGCTCTCCATATTCAGCACCAGGTTCTCACCCATCACTGCAAGCCCAATCAGTCCAATGTCTGCTTTCATATAGATATTTTTAATCTCATTTAATTATCTGAAAACCAAGCTTTCCCAGAATGCGTTCTGCTTCCGGGTCATTGGTTTTGACCCTGTATGAGGAGAATTCGCGCCTGATTCTGTAGTTATCGCGAAGGTACTCGAAATTCTCCCTGTTGTTTCTGAAGAGGAGGTCATCCTCCTTCACGTTGTATGTATGTTTTACTGCATGTGCCACTATTTCAACGGCTGTGGCGCCGCCCTTGCCGGTGAGGTCAATAAGCGGCATGGCCGGCTGCGGCAGCTCCGCCGGGGCCCAGTCGTGCATTGGCAAACCGAGTTCTGCAGCCACCGCCCCGACGGAGCTGATGGTGGCGTTGGCCTTGCCGTCAACGGAGTAACCTGCAATGTGAGGTGTAGCGATGTCTGCCAGTTCAATCAGCTGCGGGTCGGCAGCCGGCTCCCCTTCCCATACGTCAAGGGCGGCGCCGCGCACTCTGCCCGACTTCAGCGCTTCACGCAGCGCAAGATTGTCTACCACCTCGCCGCGCGATGAGTTGATGATGATTTTCTGCCTGCCAGGCCGCGAAAGGATATCCCGGTCTGCCAGGTGGAATGTTTTGTCATCACCTTCGCGGGTGAGGGGAACATGAAATGTAATGATATCACAATCTGTCAATAATGTACGTAGTGGGTGGAACTCAGTTCCACCCCTGCCTGCCTCAGTATACAAATCTGTGCCGTGGTTTTCAGTTCCACCCCTGCCTGCCTCCATGCGGAAATCCTCTGAACCCTCTTTCTGTCTCTGCAGTGGCGGGTCATTTAACAGTACCCGCATGCCAATGGCGCCTGCCGCCCTTGCCACCTTTGATCCGACATTGCCAACGCCCACTATGCCAAGCGTCATTGAGCAAGGGTCAAACGAGTGCTTCTCCGCCAGAAAAAAGAGGAGGGAGGTGATGTACTGCATCACCGAGCCTGAGTTGCACCCCGGGGCATTGGCCCATTTAATCCCATTCTGCTCCAGCCAGAGGGTATCGATATGATCAAACCCGATAGTGGCCGAGGCTACTATCCTGACACTGCTTCCTTTCAGAAGGGCAGCATCGCATCTGGTGCGTGTGCGGACAATAAGCGCATCTGCATCTGCCACCATACGCGCATCAATGCTGCGGCCAGGTGCATAAACCACATCGGCCCACCGCTCAAAGGCGCCCCTGATGAAGGGTATATTTTCGTCTATGACAATCTTCATATCACTGTTCCTGTTCAGCCGCTTTCCAGAGCCCCGTAGCGGGATTGGAGATAAAGTAAAACTCTTCTCCGTCAGCAGTGGTGTGGAAACCTGTCCGGAGGCTCTGCGGGTCATACCGCTTCATGAGCAGGTCAATATCACCAAAGCCGTAGCCTGCCGACTCCACCTCTGCCTGGCTGAGGTGGCCGGCTGCATATGTCACCCTGAAACGGTTTTCCGGCGAGCCATGGATGAGATGTGCAGCGGCGCTGAGGTTTTCCTTCAGGTCGTCATTGGCTTCGGTGAATGCCAGTATTTCAGGAGTGGTGCGGTATCCGTATTTTCTGATAAGCCTGTCAATGGCGGGATCTTCACCGAAGGTCCTGACCCCGGGGGCCAGCACCACCAGTTCGCCGTCGTCGGCAATCATCATACGTGTCCGGTAGATACTCTTGTTGCCTAACCATGTGCTTTTGAACTCTTCAGGATCGAGCCATACCACCACCTTTTTCAGTCTGCGGGGCATTATGGTGAAGTTGAGTTTGCGCGAGAGTGCGGCAGCCTGCCTGAAGCATTCAATGTCATCACCGGCAAACAGGCCCATGATTTTCAGACAGCCCTGGTTATCAGGGGCCACCACCGTGAGGATGTAAAGCAGTGGCAACCGCGGGGCGGCTATTTCGGAAGCTTTGTTCAGCACCGCCCTGACCGGGTTGTCAGTTGTGCCCAGGATGTTTTCAATACCATGTACCGCCCCGATGAAATGACTCTTGTTTATGGCTTCGCTGCCACCACAGCCCACGAAAACATTCTTGTTGTAATTGGCCATGCCGGTCACCTCATGCGGCACCACCTGGCCAACGGAGATTATCAGGTCATGCCCTCCTGATGAGAGGAGGCGGTTAACCTGCACCGGGTAATCAAAGTTGAGGCGTCCTCCGGTAACCGATGACACGAATGATGCAGGCACCCTCCCAAGTTCCTCTATATCTGTTCGCCAACGGTGTTCCCTGAAGAGTGTTCGTGGCGTTCTTCCGAACATCCTTGAAAGTTCGGCTGTCTCCATGGGCGTATGCGTACCAAGGGCCGGGAGGATGTCAGTGATCCGTTCACCCAGCTTCTCCCGGAGCAGTTCGGTAATCATCCCGGCGCCCGAGTGTGCCCGGGTAATGTCGGGCGGCAGTATCAGCATCCGCTTCCTTTCGCTGAAGCTGCCAAGGATAGATTCAAGGGCGGCTCTGATTTTATCCCTGTCAAAGCCGTTGTCGGGTCTGTATTCGGAATAATATACCATGTTGCTAACTTCAACATAATTACTGGTTCGTTGTAAATAAAAGAACCAGTTGCCCAAAAATCTCTAGACTCCGCTGAATGCACTGAAACCTCCGTCGACAGGTATCACTACCCCGGTGACAAACGATGAGGCATCAGAAAGCAGATAGAGCATTGTGCCGATTAGTTCTTCTGGCTCCGCATAGCGTCCCATTGGTGTGGCTGATATGATTTTCCTGCCGCGCGGAGTCATCTCACCGGTTTTTTCATCAGTCAGCAGAAACCGGTTCTGATTGGTCAGCAGGAATCCGGGTGCGATGGCGTTGACCCTCACTCCGGCGGGTGCAAAATGGACAGCGAGCCACTGTGTAAAGTTGTTAATGGCTGCTTTGGCTGCTGAATAGGCGGGTATCTTGGTTAGCGGCCTGTAGGCATTCATTGAGGAGATATTAAGGATGACGCCACTCCCTCTTCTGACCATATCTTCCGCCAGAATCATCGTGGGCAGCACCGTTCCCTTGAAATTGAGATCAAAGACACCGTCAAATCCTTCGATATCAAGGTCGAAGAAAGTTCCTTTCAGCTCTTTTTCGCTTTCCGCAATGACCTCTTTTGCCGTTGTGGCGGTGGCTTTATTGCCTCCGGCGCAGTTTATGAGGAAGTCGAGAGCACCGAATTTTTCCCTGATTTTCTCGCGTGCCCTGATAAGTGACTCTCTGTCAGTCACATCTGCTGCAAAACAGATCGCTGTTCCACCTTCAGCTCCTGCACTTATCTCTTTTGCAGTTAACTTCCCCCTTTCCGGTTTGTAATCAAGTATTATTGCATTAATACCCGCATTGCAAAGCCCCCTGGCGAGAGTTTTCCCAATTATTCCGCTGCCGCCGGTGATGGCGGCCACTTTTCCTCTCAGATCACTGAAATCATTCATCTTACTGTTTTTCTAGTCAATTACTATCGGTTTGTATTTCGGAACCAGCATCTTAATCGCTACCCATCCGATGAGGTAAGCTACAGCGCAGATGCAAAAGACAATAAAGTAACCTGCCCTGATGCCCTCGAATCCGAAGAACTTTATGGGGCCGTTAAGGTACTGTGCTCCGGCGGCAAGCAGTTCCCTGGTCATTACTGCAACCTGACCGTCGACCATGGTTGAGCCTGATGCGAAGTCAAACAGGGCGCCTGAGCCTTTGTTGATGATGAAGGCTCCGACGCCGCCCGCCATTCCGCCTATCCCGGTAACTGTGGCGATAACCGATTTCGGGAACATGTCACCGATGGTGGAAAAGAGATTGGCAGACCAGGCCTGGTGCGCAGCCGCGGCAATACCTATTATAATAACCGGGAACCAGTAGGAGATATGCCCCAGCGGCTGTGCCAGCAGGGCCAGCAACGGAAAGAATGCGAAGATCAGCATGGCACGCATACGGCCGGCGTAGGGATTCATACCCAGTTTGTCAACAAAGTATTTCGGCAGCCAGCCACCTATGATTGAGAGCATTACAATCGCGTAAAGCACGAAAATCAGTGTTTTTGCCATTGTAGTATCTGATGTCAGTCCGTAAACGTCACTCAGGTAAGCCGGTGTCCAGAAGAGGTAAAACCACCATACCCCGTCAGTCATGAACTTGCCGAAGGCGAACGCCCATGTCTGGCGGTATTTGAATGTCTGCAGGAAAGAGATCTTTTTTTCCGGTCTGGCTATATTGTTATTTGCCTTCGTCTCCGCGATGATGTCCTGGTTGATATAGTCAAGCTCTGCCTTATTTACCCGGGGGTGCTCATGAGGTTTTTTGTACATGAAGGTCCAGAATCCCATCCAGATAAACCCGATTGCGCCGATGGCTATGAATGCCATTTCCCAGCCGTATTTTGCTGCAATGACCGGTACGGTTATGGGTGCTATCAGGGCTCCCACCTGTGCTCCGGAATTGAATATGCTTGTTGAGAATGCGCGGTCTTTTTTGGGGAAGAACTCTGCTGTTGTCTTGATGGCTGCAGGGAAGTTACCCGCCTCCCCGAGGGCCAGCACGAAGCGTGCAAAAATAAAGAGTGTGACGCTGACCGAAGTTACAATCCCGATATCATCCACCGTACTGATTATCCTTCGTGCCTCCTCAAACCCCACCAGCCATTTTCCGGCAACGATGCCTGATGTTGCTATCCCGCAGAAGGCATGAAGCACAGCGCCTGCAGACCATATTCCTATTGCCCAGAGAAATCCCTTTTTGGTGTCTATCCAGTCGACAAACCTTCCGGCAAACAGCAGGCAGACGGCATAGAAGATCGAGAAAAGACCGGTTATGGTACCGTAGTCATTGTTGGTCCAGTGAAACTCAGGTGCTATGAAATCCTTCCAGGTCAGTGAAAGCACCTGGCGGTCCATGTAATTGATCACTACTGAAAAGAACAACAATGAGGTGATGGCCCATCTGTAGTTTGTCATCCTGGATTGTGTGGTTTCTGAGGACATATTTTTTTATGTGCTTAATTTATGTGTTGGTATTTGCGGTCAGGAGTACCTTCCTGATCCTTTGCAAATATGAGGGTCAGAATGACAGAAGAGCGGAACAAGAACGGTCTCTTCCATCACCAGTGCAACATTAATCCGTTTAAAACCTGATATCATCTATCTCTTTTTGGTCGTTTCAGAAACCGAAAAAATCCCTGGCGTTGTAATAAGATATCATCTCAACCATCTTACCTATGGTCTTCATTTCCGATTCAGGCAGCTTCCCTTTTTCAATATCATCACCCAGCATATTGCAGAGAATTCTTCGGAAGTATTCATGCCTGGGGTATGATACAAAGCTGCGCGAGTCAGTGAGCATCCCTGTGAACCTGCTGAGGAGGCCCATCAGTGACAGTGTATTGAGTTGGTTGATCATACCCGTTTCCTGGTCAAGGAACCACCAGCCGGCCCCGAACTGTATCTTTCCCGGGACCGGGCCCTCCTGGAAGTTGCCGGCCATGGTTGCTATCAGCTCGTTGTCTCTCGGGTTGAGGTTGTAGAGTATCGTTTTTGCCAGGTTGCCTCCGGCATCAAGCCTGTCGAGGAATTTCGAAAGTGATCTGGCAACCGTGAAGTCACCAATGGAGTCATATCCGGCATCCGGGCCTAATTGCGCCAACATCCGGCTGTTGTTGTTACGGATGGCACCGTAATGAAACTGCTGAACCCATCCTCTCTCGCTGTCCATTACTGCCAGCTCATATAGCATGGCTGACTTGAATTTTGAAATCTCACTATTCTCCAGGTGTGACCCTGAAAGCACCTTCCGGAGGATATATCCCACCTCTTTTTCAGTGTAATCATCGGCATGGAACTGTTCGATGCCATGGTCACTGATGACGCATCCCGCTTCAGCGAAGTAAGCGTGCCTGACACGCAGGGCTTCTATCAGTGAGGCAAATCCCCTGATCTCAGTTCCTGAAGTCTCTTCAAGCTTATTAATATAGTCTATGAACTTTGCAGGATCTTCCGGTGACATGGCCTTGTCCGGTCTCCATGCAGGCAGGACTCTAATCTCAAAGCCCTGCTTTTTTATTGTTTTATGATGTTCGAGGCTGTCAATGGGGTCATCGGTAGTGCATACCACTTCAACATTGAATTTCTTCATGAGTCCGCGTGCAGAATATCCGGGTTGCTGAAGAAGGGCGGTGCATTCTTCCCATATTTCAGCAGCCGAATCAGGGTTCAGAAGCCTGCCCACGCCGAAGACCCTCTTCAGCTCCAGGTGGGTCCATGCATACAGCGGATTGCGCATGGTCATCGGCACGGTCTCTGCCCAACGGTCATATTTCTCCCGGAAAGTGGTGTTCTTACCTGTTATATATTTCTCATCTATACCGTTGGCGCGCATTGCACGCCACTTATAATGGTCGCCCTCAAGCCAGAGTTGCCCGAGGTCCTCAAAGCGCCTGTCGTTGGCAATGGCTTCGGGACTGAGGTGGCAGTGGTAGTCAATTATTGGAAATCCTTCCGAATGTTCGTGATAGAGCTTGCGGGCTGACTCACTCTGGAGCAGGAAGTCGTCGTTTATGTACTCTTTCATATCATTCGTGAATTGGTTTTCAGCTTTGTCGGAAAAATAGCAATAAAAAACTAAACCAGAGTCTCAAAACAGCAATAATTCGCACATAAAAAAAGGTTCGTAATTACTGCAATAATGGCACTGCAATCGGTTGCCATGACTGGCCGGTGCCAGAGCTTCCGGATCAATACCATCCAGCATGGAGACAATGGTTACCGATGGATATTTCAGCAATTTTGTCATGAAATAATTAACATCCTGGCAGCGCAGATGATCGCCACCGATGGCCCGGCTGTCATGGTGAAGCTCATCACCTGCAAGGAGGGCCTGAAGGGAAGATCTCCGGCAGGATGCTGAAAAGGTTCAGCCGGTAAAGCAGGTTATTCCGTTCCGGGTGCTGTTATTCCACGGGAGGCATTGGCGGGTACAGGTCTTCTACCTTTACAGTGTTGCCATCATCGGTTGTAACCTCAACAGCCACCTCGTCACCCCTGTTCCTGAAATATAGCAGGAACGCAAGTATCGGCATGACCGGTGTCACCAGGCCGCCGGTCAGGGCACTGAGGCCGATGTAAACAGGGTTCCGTGCCATCTCAAGCATTGCCGCAGCTTCGTCAGGGTTGGCTATTGACTTTAGGAATGATCCGGTAAACGGAAGCATCACTATGGCCCCGAGGACCAGGGCTGCAACTATCAGAATAAGAATGACTACAATAACCCAGCCAATGTTGGTCCACAGGTTTTTGTGTGCCAGTTTGAATGAACGTGTAAGTGCCTCCAGCGGGTTACGGGTTTCGGTAAGCATCACCGGCATTACAAATACCCCGACAGTCGCCATGTAAATGGCTGCAAAGAGCCCCGGAAGAACCAGGAGAACAATTCCGATTGACACCAGCATCACGGCCATCACTCCAAAGATGATCATCGCAACCATGTATGGAACCAGCGCAACAAGTGATTTTTTCAGCAGGGCAGATATGAAGCCTGCTTCTCCCGCAGGCCTCTCCAGTACCCATGCATGCAGCAGAACGCTCAGCACCAATGCTACCAGGAGAGCCAGGGCATAGGGTCCGGCAAAACCCTTCATTATTTCAAGCATTTCGACGGGATCGGTTGTTGTCTGAAGTGTTGCCAGGTCGAGGCCTGAGATGAACATGGATGAAAGCAGTGATCCGGCTACGGCTATGACATACAATCCCAGGAAGTATTTCTTGTAAAAACTCCACAGTTTATTGAATGCGCTGTCAAGATCGACAGCCCCGGCAAGAGGATGGTTCTGATAGGTGTTCATCGCAGCGTTTTTAGAAGGTTTGTAAATTCAAGAGTAAATTTATAAAAAAATCAGTTAAGTATCTCAAGCATTTCGTTCACGCCGAGGTCGCTCAGCGGATTGTTGACATCGATGAACGTTCCGGCCAGCCGTGATTTTTTCTCCTGCAGCCGATGGATCTTCTCCTCGATGGTGTTACCGGAGATATACCTGTAAACAAAGACCCTTTTCTCCTGGCCTATCCTGTGCGCCCTGCTGAGCGCCTGAATCTCAGATGCAGGGTTCCACCACGGGTCGAGGATGAATACGTAATCAGCCTCTGTAAGGTTTAGCCCGACTCCTCCGGCCTTGAGCGAAATCAGGAAAACCCTGATGTTTTCATTATTTCTGAAGGAGCCTATCACCTTCCCACGTTCCCTGGTAGAACCGGTAAGCATGGTGTATCCTATGCCGTTCTTGTCGAGCCATCCGGGGAACAGTTCGAGGTGCTTGACAAATGATGAGAATATCAGTATCCGGTGTCCCTCAGCCACCACGTTCTCAATGTTATGTGTCACGGCATCAAACTTGCCCGAGCCTCCCCTGTAGTTTTCATCGGTCATAACGGGGTGGTTTGCCAGTTGCCGGAGCCTCATCAGCCCCTGAAGAACGATGATGGCTGATTTTTCAATGCCAACAGACTCTATGTTTTCCAGGATGGCATTGCGTACAGCAGATTTTTCCTTTTCGTAAATGGCAGCCTGTTCGTCTGACATGTCACATTGAATAACCTGCTCCGTTACCGGAGGAAGCTCACTCACCACCATCTCCTTGGTGCGTCTCATGATGAAAGGCCGGATTATCTTCCTGAGCCTGTTCTCCTTTTCTTCTTCGTTGTTCTTTTCGATTGGCCTGGCAAACTCTCTCCTGAAAAATGCGAGTGATCCCAGCAGCCCGGGATTGACGAAGTTAAGCTGTGTCCACAGATCGGTCAGTGAGTTCTCTACCGGCGTTCCGGTAAGCACCAGCCTGTGTTCAGCCCTCAGCCTCATCACCGACCTGTAGAGGTGTGAGGAGGGGTTCTTGATATGCTGGCTCTCATCAAGTACCACGTAGAAGAAGCAAACCCTGGTGAAGAGATCAATATCCTGCCTGACCGTATGATAACTTGACAGTACTATATCATAGCTGTTAAAGTGTGACGCTGATCTGTGCCGTGATGCACCATAATGGATCAGTGTCTTCATTGACGGACAGAAGCGTTTTATCTCATTGTGCCAGTTGTGGCAGAGCGATGCCGGCACAATGATCAGGGAGGTGGCCGGGGGTGTTTCCCTGCCAAAGAGGGTAAGCTGCATCCGGTCACTGCCGTCAGCGCCCTGTTCTGAACAGTTTCGGCCTGCCATGAGGGTTTTCATTCTTTCCCTGTTGTACATGAGCAGTGCCAGGGCCTGCAGTGTTTTGCCAAGACCCATGTCGTCAGCAAGGCAACCGCCGAGGTTGTTTGACTGCAGGAAATGTAACCAGCTCATTCCCTCCTTCTGGTAGGGCCGCAGCTCTGCTTTAAGTCCTTCCGGTGCAGGCAATATCTCCAGCTTCTCAGGCATGACAAGCTTCGCCAGCCCGGTACAGAGGTCGCACTCTTCCGATGAGACAGCCTCGCTCAAGATGCTGAAATGTTGCTTGTGCAGCAGCAGACCGTCATCGCTGGCAGTGCCCATCTCGAACAGTCCCCGGTATCTGGCAAACCATTCCTCCGGGAGAATGGCAACTGTTCCGTCAGGCAGCGGGTATTCGCGGATACCTTCAAGAATGTTTCTCCTGAAACGTGTAAAGGGAATGGTAAACGGTCCTATGATCACTTCTGCTTTCAGATCGAACCAGTCATTTATTACCGTGTGACTGATTCTCACCTCAACCTTGTGCAGGGAGAAGGGCCGGTCAAGATATCCGGTACGGATTATCATACCCGCATCCTCCAGTCTCTTCCTGTTATAGGAGACTGTTTCAATAAGGTTGTACATTGCTTCCCCTTCCGGCTCCCTGGTCCACGGGGTGGTGAAGTTAATGCCGTCATCACTTGTCAGGCCCGCTTCGTCAAGTGCATCCAGGCAACTCTTTTCCCATGCCGCATCACGTTCCTTCCGCAGGAAGATGAAATGGCCCTCCTTATTGCTGAATGCTGTGAAATGGGTAATATCATCAGGATAATAAACATCCCTGTTGTCATAGCGGAATTTTAGTATGGCTGCCGGAACTCCGGTGATGGTACGCTCAACAGTGAGAAATGCTTTTTTCTCCGCTTCCGAGTGCTTAAAGGAGAACCCTCTCCCTGTCACCCGGTGATTGTTGACCACCTGGAGCACGAACGTGGAGAAGTATTTTTCCACTGTTTTCTCAGGAATGATGATCCTCTCCATGGTCAGGAAAGGCTTGATTTTGATCCCTTCAATTTCAGCGATGAAGTGGATGGTATGCCCCGACCTGATGATGCATGGCCTGTTTGACAGTATCTCAATCTGCTGGCCGCGAAGATTGACTTGTTTGCCGGCTGACTCCACAATCAGGCTATACGCGGTTTCATCGGGAGTACGGTCAAACCGGAACACGGGATCTGCCGTCAATGGATTGATTTCCAGTCTGTCTTCATGATGAAGGGTGTTTACTCCCGGCTTCTGAAGGAAGAGGGGTATCTCCTCATTCAGTGTTATCCGGAGGCACTGTGCAATCCTCGACTCTATAAACGGCTTTATCAGTTCGCTGAACTCCTTCTCGCCAATATTTTCCAGGAACTCCCTGACATTCCGGTGTTTTGAAAAAAGCTTGAAGAGGTTGCGGTCTGAGTATTCATTGACAAGCCGCACCGCCTCCTTCTGCTCGTTATCAAGTTCTGAAAGGGTAAAGCTATTGGGGAATGGCGACAGCGCCTCTTCCGTGATGTAATACTCCCTTCCCGCCATCTTCTCAAGCATGTATGGCATCAGTATGGTGCCCCATCTGCGGTGCTGGGTCAGAATAAGTGCAAACAGCCTTTCCCTGGCTGCTACAAGGGTGGGGTGCATCTGTAAACTAAATAAACATGCAATTTTGAAATTCCCCGGGTAAAATCAAATAGCTGGCATTAAATTATTATTTCCCCGGCACCGGTCAATTTGCCTGTAACTTCATCGTTTTAAGCGTTGATGATGAGTCTTTTACGGCATTTATGCCCTGCCTGCCGCAGTGCGAAAGGATAATTTTAATATCTTTCCGTACTTGTTTTATAAGGGAACAACAAATGAAAAAGGTCATTATAACCGGTATTTTATTGAGTTTGACTTTGCTGCTCTTCTCCCAGGAGACACCTGTCACAACCGGATGGAGGGCAATCCGCGCATCGGAAGTAACTGTTGACGGCAGGGCGCTGACCACAGATGACCCTGCACCGGAGGGGTGGATAAATGCCACTGTTCCCGGCACTGTCCTGACTACCCTGGTCAATAACAGCCTCATGCCGGAACCATGGTACGGAATGAATAACGAGAATATTCCTGATGTATGGGATGTGGGCCGCGATTATTACACATACTGGTTCTTCACAAGATTCTCAATACCGGACCTTGACTCCACACGCCAGGTATGGCTCAATTTCAGGGGGATAAACTACAGGGCCGAGATATGGTTCAACGGCAACCTCCTCAGTGACACCGCTACTGACGGTATGTTTCTCCGCAGGAAATACAATATAACCTCCCTTCTGAACCATGAGGGTCATAACCGGCTGGCAGTCAAGGTAGAGCCGCCGCTTAATCCGGGAAAACCCAACGGCGGACAGGGGGGTGACGGAACCATTGGCCGTGATGTGACCATGCAGTTTACGGCAGGGTGGGATTGGATTCAGCCGGTCAGGGACAGGAATACGGGGATATGGGATGCGGTGACAATTGAAATCACTGGTGATATTGACATAAGAAACGGCTTTGCCCGTACGAGGGTTCCCGGTGAACGGCTCCCCGGCGAGTTGCAGGCTCCTGCTTTCGTGACCTTCTCCGCCGAACTGGTGAATCCGACCGACAGGATTGTGGAAGGGGAGATAGCCGTGTCATACATGGGATCTACTGACAGAAAAAAGCTGAAACTGCCGCCTCGGAGCACCGTGACCTTTACCTTCGCGGAACAGAAAAAGAGTGACCCCAGGATTTGGTGGCCCAACGGTATGGGTCAGCCGGCGATGTATCCTGCAGTAATTATCTTCAGTGACAAAAAAGGCAACACGCTTGACAGGGAGGACCTGATGTTCGGATTCCGTGAAGCGGGAAGCTACTTTGATGATTCAACCGGGGCACGGGTCTTTACCATCAACGGCCAGAAACTTTTTATCCGTGGCGCCAACTGGATAGCTTCAGACGGAATGATGCGCCTCAGTCCGGAACGTTATGAGGCTGAGGTGAAGATGCATGCCGAGATGAATATGAACATGATCAGGGTCTGGGGCGGATCAATTACCGAGAGGCCGGAGTTCTATAAAGCCTGTGACAGGAACGGCATACTGGTGTGGCAGGACCTGTGGATCACCGGCGACTGCAACGGAAGGTGGCCTGACACGGTCAGGAAGGCGGACAGCCAGGAGGTCCGGCGCATGTATCCTGATGATCATGCTCTTTTCCTCAGGTCTGTGGAGGACCAGGTGAAGATGCTCAGGGTCCATCCTTCCCTATATCTTGTCTGCGGGGGAAATGAGTTCCCGCCTCCGGCGGATATTGATACTCTGATCCGTCAGAAGCTTGAGGAACTTGACGGAACAAGGATTTATCTGAGCGAGTCAACTTCTCCGGAGCTCTCGCGTAACACCATCGGCGGGACTGCTGACGGGCCGTATAATATCAGGGAACCCCTTTGGTTCTTCTCTGAGAAATGGCATCCGTTCAATCCGGAGATAGGGTCAGTGGGGTTGCCCAACATCGAGAGTCTCAGGAAGATGATGGACGAGAAGGACCTGGTGATTCCCGCTGGCAGCGAAATAAATGAGGTATGGCGGTATCATAAATATATGGGCTACGGCGGGATGATTGAGCAATTGGGAGAACCCACTGACCTGGCAGATTTCGTCAGGAAGGCACAGTTGCTGAACTTTGAGCAGTACCGGGCTCTTGCTGAGGGATATACATCGCACATGTGGGACTGGTACACAGGTTTCCTGGTCTGGAAGAGCCAGAATCCGTGGCCGGCGCTCAAGGGGCAGCTTTACGACTGGTATCTTGATCAGAATGCCGGTTTTTACGGTTTCAGGCAAGGCGCCTCGCCGGTGCACATGATGTTCAATCCTGTTGATTCGGCGATATATGTTGTCAACACCACGCCCAAAGAGCGCAAGGGGCTCAGGCTTGAGGCAAAGCTGAGCGATGAGAACGGCAGGGAGAGATGGAAGAAGGCTGAGGAGATTGTTGTTGACGGAAACAGCATAGTAAAGGTATGGGAGCCTGATCTGACTGGCAGTCAGGCAAAGGTTCAGTTCCTGAATCTTCGCATCACTTATGTCTCTACCGGTCTCCAGATGGATGACAACACCTACTGGTTCCCGAAGGATGGTGACAGGAAGAATCTGACCTCGTTGCCTGAGGCAAAAATCGTTGGCCAGATGATGAAGAACAAGGATGGCAAGGTCAGCGTTGACCTGGCCAACAGCGGAAGCGTTGTTGCCTTTTTCCTTCGGATGAAGGTGTTACGGGCCACTGACGGCGAGATGCTGACACCGGTTTTCTTTGATGACAATTATTTGGTGTTGTTACCCGGAGAAAAGCGCACGATACAGATTGATATGACGGGTGTCAGCGCGGAAGAGAGGAACACGCCCCTGTTGCTGCACCTGGAGGGATTCAATCTGCAGCCGGCGATTATAAGGCTTTAAAGGTTAACGGCAACCGCTTTTTCATAGCTTACCTGTCTAATCCCTCCCGCGCCCTTTCATAGTCAGGTTCATCAAGCAGTTGAGTGAACCGCTCTGAGGGTTTTATTCTTCCGAAGGAATCAAAATACGCCTCCCTGGTCATTGAATCCCAGTGGATTGCGCCGTGGTAATACTGTACATTATAAAAGACACCCAGGCAGGCAAAGAGGAGGAATGCTGCCATCACAGGGTATCTGATCCATTTTCTTACAGTACCAATACCGGCAGACAGAAGTGATGCGGTTGCCACAGCCATCAGGGCATAGCTGTCAATGAATGCCCTCTGTCCGAATCCTCCGCCGTACCACCAGCACCACCATGAGAAGATTATGTAAATGTTAAGGGGAACGAATATGGTTACCGGCAGGGCATGAGGTGAACTTCGTCTCCAGAGGAAAAAGATACCCACAAAGGCGAAAACCATCAGAGGGGTATAGATAAAGAGTCCCTTGCGCCAGCTGAACAGGCCTTTTATTATTGCCGGATTACCGAAGAAGAATCGCTCATTGCTGCCATATGAGAAGTATAACCATTGTCCGGTCATCTCCCTCCAGTATATCATCTGTGGCGTCCATACCAGGAGTGCCGCGAGGGTCATCAGGGCAAGAAGTCTGTAATCAGCAATCATCTCCCTGCCTCTCTGCCGGAGGCTTCCGGACGGGGTAATCCCAAAAAACAGGAAAAACAGTACAATTATGATATTGGTCGGGCGTATCAGTGAGATCATACCAATTAAAAGTCCAAGCCTCATGGCGGGCCAGGCCTTCCTCTCTCCATTGGTGTGCCATTTGATTGAATACCATATAAATGCACTTATGAGGGCAAACGAATATACGTGTGACATCGTCCCCTGGTAGAGAGTGTACCAGTATAGGTTTGTGCCGATAACGAATGCAGCCAGGACCATTGCAGTAATTGTATCAGATGCATCCTGCAGGAGGATTCTTCTCAGGCAGACAAGTCCTGTGGCAAGGAAAAAGAGTGCCGAAACAAGAAGGAAGAATTTATAGGGCGGAGAATAGCCTCCTGCATCTGCCCCGGAGATTATTGCAGTAACATGACCTGCAAGAAAGAATGGAGTCCAGAGAATTGAGAGACCCATACTGGTTTTGATGACATATCTGCCCGTGGGGCTCCGCTCGGGCCAGACAATGAATTTATGAGGTCCCTGGTAGTTGTCAGAGAAGCTCAGTGAGAGATCGTGATATATGAAAGTTGCCGGTAGCCAGGCATAGTAGGAGATCGCGTCATGTTCGATGATCCTTTGCTCCTCTCTCCAGTGCTTCTCTGAAAGCATGGTGCCGGTCATGCAGGCAATGAGGAGGGTCAGTGTGAGTGCGGAAATCCAGTTTTTCCCTGCAAGACTGAACTTCAGGACTTTGGCGGCTATCCCGAGGCCGTCGGCGATGCCGACCTTTTTGCCCTCACTCCTTTTACGGGGAGAGTAACTGACAGGCTCCTCGGTAAAAGAAGTTGTTGCAACACCCAATGCCCTGAACATCAGCTCTGTCTCAAAGCCAAACCGTTCTTCGCGAAGATCCAGTTTATCGAACAGTTCCTTCCTGAAAAGTTTGTATCCGCAGGTCAGATCGGTGATTCTTCTGCCGGTGGCTTTTGCTGCAATGGCTGAGAGGAGCCTGTTGAGGGTGGCTGCCGCGATTGCATGGGCCGGGTATTTTGAGCCTGAACCGAACCTCGTACCGCTGACCAGGTCAAGATTCTGGTTGTGCATTCTTTGCAATAGCGGAAGAATATCTGTGGGATTAAGCTCCAAATCGGCATCCTGGACTATGATGGTATCGCCATTCGCCTCTCTTGCCCCGGCTGCCACTGCGGCTCCCTTGCCGACATTGACCGGCAGCCTGAGCAACTTTGTGCCGGGAAATGACAATCTGATTTTTTCAGCCAGTCCGGCAGTGTCATCGGTAGAGCAGTCATCTACTACAATTACCTCGACCTCTGTTACAAAACCGGGCATCTCAATGGCACGCAATCGTTCCAGCGTTGTGGTGATGACGCCGGATTCGTTGTACATCGGGATGATGATGGTGAGGTACAATGTGGTTGTTTACAGGTTTGAGGTTAAAGGTAGCACACAAATCGGAGAGAGGAATAGTGGGGGGACAACGGTGAATGGCCTATGCCCAATTAATGCGTGTAGTGCAAAAGCATGGCACAACAGAAGAGAACATAAGGAGATTGCCGCAGACCGATAAAAATTATAAAAAAAAGAGACCTGTTTCAGATCTCTTTTTTCATCTAACCCCTGGTACGGGTTATTTCTTCTCTGCAGTGGTTTGAAGGTTGTCGCATATACCGTCCTTGTTGGCATCAACGAATGCCGGGCCACGGCCTGCGTACCGCCCTCTTCCGGGAGCGGTTCCCTGTGCACGACCGGCACCTCTGCCGGCTTTCATTCCAACACTACGGCCCTCACCATTTCTGTTGCCCTGTGCGAGGCCCAAACCCTTGCCGGGTCCGCGATTTGCTGCAGCCTGGTTTGCCCCGGCAGAATAGGGCCTGCGGCCAGGCCTGGTGCCGTTCTGATAATTGTCGCAAATACCGTCTTTGTTGGCATCCACAAAAGTGTTACCTGCTGCACGGCCCTTACCGGTCACGGGGGTGTTGTCCGTTGTCTGTGCACTTACAATAACCGTCATGGCTATGAAAGCCACCAACGTAAAGAAAAGTCTTGTTTTCATGATTAATTGTTTTCGTTATTGTTTTCTATAGTTTTCACTCTCTACAATAACTCAGATGTGGATTGGCTCCATAGGTTTAATCACGATGCCCAAAAAAAGTAAAATGACTGTCGCCGGATACTATGATCTCTGTTTCCGGCCACGATATAATGGTCAGAAATAGTTGGCAGAATATTTCCAGGATTCTGCTTTTCTCATTCCACTCTGATTCCTGCTTCCCGTGAACTGGTACTTTCGTTTTGTCTGTTGTCTGAGAAAGTAGTGAAGTAGAAATATAACCCGCCCTTTGTCACTTTTGTATCTTCATATTTCCGCTCGTCGGGCAGGAAAGTTTTCAGCAATTGTGGTTTTGTTCCTCGCTGATAACGGTACAGATTTACTTTCACCGGTGTTTTTGTATTAAACTCAGCCCATTGTACGGTTACTTTACCTGCTTCCTGCGTGAGCCATACATTTGGCGGTACAGGAAGTTGAATTTCCTTAACGGCGATGGAGAACAAGGCCATGGACTCGCTCACACCTCCCAGATCATCTACGGTTTGTACAGCGTATTCGTAATTCTTGCCGGTTTGCACGGTTTTGTCCGTATACATCGGGACATTTACTGGGATCTCTTTTGCGTTCAACTGTGCAAACTTTCCGTCGGGTAAATCACGTCTGAGAACATTATAGCCGTTTGTTGCCCGATGTCTTCTCTTTACATCTTCCCAAACCAGATTTACCACGCCGTTTTCTTCATAAGCTGAAAGCCGGTTGGGCGAAGGTGGTTGAGTTTTGATATTAGGATGAATGGTAATGGTGTCGGACATCTCGCTTTCCACCGAACTGGTGTTCACTGCCGTAGCAGCATAGAGATAGCTTCTCTCTCCCGAGAGAATCTGACTTGTGTCGGTGTAGAGCACTTCGTTGTTTGTCAGTTTCAGTATGTCGGTAATCGGATAAAGTTCTGGTGAAAATCCGTCGTTACGATAAACTCTCACACCTGCCAGATTCATTTCCGAAGCTTTTACAAGCAGAGTAACTCCATTAGTTATATTGTTGTCCTTACTTGTTGCCTGACTGATGCCTGGGAAAACCGGTTTCAGATTATCGTAGGCTGCAGTGAAAAAGATGTTGCTTTTTTGGGATAAATCGTTTTGAGCGCTTACGGTTTCAAGGTAGTAGTAATACATTTTGTCGGGAACCACCTTGCGGTCGATGTACGTGGTATCCGTTGCCGGAATGGTGGCAACCAATTCATATTCCTTTTTGTCATACGAATCGCTTTTGTAGATTTTCATCCCGTTAAGCAATTTAATATTCTGCAACTGCCAGCTCAATACCACCCCCATTCCTTTAGGATCGGAAACAGCCCGGGTGTGCTGGAAGAAAGTCTTATTGACAGAAAGCGCAGAGACAAGCACAATGTCGGTTCCTACGCCGGGATTGCCATACATATCCAGCGGATTGAGAAAATACTGCCTGTCAGCCTTCAGGTAACGGGTGGAATCCTGAAACAGGTAATAGGTAGTGGCATCTATGCTGTATTTGGCAAGTGAACCGTGTGCCTCTTTCAGTTGCTCATTTTCATAATAACGGATGCCGAAATATGGAGCCGGATTTGCTCCTTCCGATTTCCATTTGAGGTAAAAGACCGATTTATCCACGTTTTTATCATCCAGAGAAACAGCATCGTACTGCGGAATGAACGGGTATTGCACCGGTTCGGAAATATAATCCGACATGGTTTTACCGTTTTTCAACCCTCTCACCCGATACCACACTCTTTTGTCTTTGGCGGCTGATTGATCATAATATGCGATGTTTGCAGCCAGCCGGATGGTAGTTGATGCCGACCAGTAACCCATGCTGTCAATCACGCCGGCTATTTCGCATTTTTGCCAGAGAACTCTCAAATCTTCGTTATCGGGGATTCCCTGAAATTCGAAATCAGGTTTCCATTTTTCGAAATTGTCACGAAAAGCCTCCCAGCCAACAGGTGAACGGAGTTCGGACACTATTTCCCATTGCCGTTTGTCGTACGAGCGTTCTACGAGGTAGCTTTCCACTTTGTTTCCGTTTGCCAGATCCATTCCGGCAAAAATTAAAATGCCTTTCGGAGCCGGTGCTGCCATTTTGATTTCCTGCTGCCCGAAAACAGATGCTGAAATCACGAAACTTAATCCGATTACTATGCTTATTCTGAACAAGTATCGTTTGTATGTTAATTTTTTCATAACCTGATGTTTTTATTCAATGATCAGAATTATTTACACTGTTGATCGCATGGTGTGGTAGTGATTCCCATGGAGAATCCGTTTACATTGTCAAGATGCACTTTTGCCCCGATGGTGAAATCAGCAAGCGTAACCGATACACAAGGACCGCAGTCTATTAAAACCGGAAGACATTGGCTTGCACTGATTTTCAGGCTCAAACTCGAACATCCGTCAATGTTGTAAAAATGAGTTTTGGTGTTATAATCACCACTGATCCCTAATTGCAGTTTTGCATCGGCATTTGCCGAGGTACAGGTTACCGGGCATGAACCGCTCAGATAAGCATGCCCTTCGGCCAGTATACCCAGTCCGAATGTTGCTCCCTGCCCGAAAATCATATATGTCCGGGCATTTACGCTTATATCCACTCCTGCCTGAACGGCTACAATTCCATAATTGTAATCAATCTTCGGCAGAATCTGTTTCGTTAGTCCGGCTGAGATAAAGAATCCCTGCAGACTGGTTTTGAATGAATTGGGCAGACAAACGGCATTGCCGATTCTGGACGAAACTTCCGGTGGCATGTTCACATAATCTCCGAATAATGCATACATGTTGGTGCCTCCGATTCCGGGAATTTCCAGGAGTCCGCCGGCATTGAAAAGCCAGCCCTGACTGTCCATAATCGTATTGACATACCCCTGCATTTTCAGTCCGCTGATGTCCATATTGATGTCCGCACTTCCGATAAAGCGTGAGTTGGGCAAATCATACGTGATGCTCAAACCCGGGAACGCAGGAATATCACTTACAGCAATCGTCTGTCCGGTGGCTTGTACAGCGCCTTTCACCTCGAAGTTCATTTTCTGACCCGGATTCACATTGTTCATCCCTTTCACTTCGCCTTCAAAACGGAGTACATCCCATTGTTTATTCACCACATCAATACCACCCGCCAGATTCGCAAGCTGTTTGCCTGCACCCATTGGCAGACTCTGACCTTTGTCAATATCAACACGCGTAGAAGTCGGCGTATGGCGCATTGTAACGTTAAGTTCCGGCAGGTTGCCCGGTTCCTCCGCAGTGCCTTTTGCAATAAAGAGCTTATCGGATAAAATGTAATCCTTACTCAAATCATAATGCACATTGTGGTGGGTGAAAGTGAATGCCTGCATATCCATTGGTGCAAAGGCGAGTTCGTTTCCTTTTTTGAAATATCCCATCGCGCCGGTAGGATTCATATAGTTGGGAATGCCGAAATCGTAATTTCCCATCAATTTCAACGAACTCGTGGTAACATACATATAGGTGTTCGGGAAAGGCGTGAAATCAACAATATTATACAAGCGGAATTTTTTACTATTGAGTACAAAGTAGCTCTCACCTTCACTGTTTAAATCTACCGAAATAAATTCCACCTTGTCTGCAGGGCTTATGCCGGGTAATCCCTGCAAGGTTGCCACTGTCGTCATTCCGCCTTCGGGAACGGCATACAAGCTCCAGCCCGAAACTCCGTCGTGCAGGTATTTGTAGGTCAATCCTTTGGCGGTGGTGTTGATGTTCACTTCCTTTACGCCGAGCAGTTTGATTTTTTCCAGATGGACGGTTGCCTTATCTGTCTCAAGGGCAGTAGAAGTAAATTTAAGGTTTTCTATACTGACGTCAACTCCGGTTGAAAGGGTAGCATTCGAAACTTTTACCCCTTCTTCCGTAACAGCCCATTGATTGCATTTCAGCGACCACTGACCCATTTTTACATCAAACGGTTTTTGATTTACTGCCTTCAATCCCTCTTTTTTGGTAATATTCAGGGCTCCGGCATCTATGTCGAAACTGGATGGATTCAAATTAGTGGTTGTTACTTTCAGTTTGGTTTGCAGCGTCAGACCGTTTTTATCGAAAAAGGATTTACCTGCTTCTGCAATAGCTTTATTTTCAAATCCGTCAATGCTGTACACCAGGTTTTCATTTATCCCGTCGGTAATGTAGAATCCGTTATTTCCCACAGGTGGTGTATCAATATTACCGGCACTGCTGAAAATGGTCATCGCTCTGTTTTTGCTGCCTGCTTCTGATGTCAGGTAGATGTCGGGCAATTTATATCCGTATCCGCCGAAGTTTGCACTTATGTCCGGATCTTTTCCTACAATCTGAACGCCGGCTTTCATCTCTCCCTGCGACGGATCATTGCCGCGCAGCGTAATTTTCAGTCCTGATTCGTCTTTGATTTTTGCCTTATAATCAGCCCCTATTGAAATAGTCAGGTTGTTGATGTCTGTTACAAACGGAAGCGAAGCCGGAACCAGCAAAAAGTCGCCGGCAGCATTTTTAGCCGTGCTTTTCACCATTTTTATATTCTTTACTTCTATCACCTGCTGTTCGAAAACTTCATTTTTCGGCAGTGTAATTTTGCCTGTGAGGGTAATGCTTCCGTCAGACTCTTCATTAAATCCGGATGCGACAAACGGAAATCCCATAAACCTGGTCAAATCCACACCCTTGATGGATTTGATATGAAATTCTGCCGTCTTGCAATTGTTAACATCACCGGCATTCCCGAGAGAATACTTTTCATCTAAAATGCCCACGTAGTTTGCTCCTGTGCTTCCCGCTGTAATTTGCAGTTTGAATTGTTTGGAGTACCCGGGCAAATTTCGCAACAGGAATTTTCCACTTGCATCAGTCACTGCTTTAACGGTGTAATAGCCGTCATCAGCACGATAGGTAGCTTCTACCACCATATCGGAAACGGGTTGTTCAGTTCCTTCACCCAGATAAACCATGCCCGAAAGACAACCACCCTGAAGCAGGGTAACCGTTTTATTCACAAAGTAGTCCTGAACAGGAATCTCCACATTGACTATTGCCGATTCAATATTTTCGGAAGAGGTGGGTGAGTTAGTCACCTGCACTTCGAATTTTTGATTTTCATCGCCTCCACCGGTAAACATAAAATCGGCAACGCCGTTTTCATCCGTGGTGACCGTGTAGGGAGAGGAGCTCTGAGATACCATCTGAACCATTCCGGCACTGCTTGTTCTTTGTACAGTTCTTGATGAAGCAGGTTTTGAGGAGCCTGATCCCGTTGAGGAAACAGCAGAGACAATAGAAGCCATCTGTTTTGCAACACTGCCCGTGGTAATCTGCAATGCTGTATTATTAATTGTGTTCGGTTCAACTCTCCACGATGAGGGTACATTGGGCAACGTAACGACGAATCCTTTCTTGTTGCTGCTGCTCGTTGTTGACCAGACTCTCACTCTCAATCTTCTTGCCTTCCTATAGAGTACAAAATTGTGCCCGTTGAATGATTTGTTCAGTTTCAGGACAACAGTATCGGACATATATCCTTCACGTGTGATAACCACCGTACGGTCTGTATCCAGTTTTTTTACTTCCGTATAATATTTTCCGTCAGGCCCGGTAGATGTGGATTTGGAGGTTTCGCCCAGGATATTCAGAAATACGTTATCCAATGGCTTATTGGTTTCGGCATCAAATACAGTTCCCTTGAATTTGGCACCGTAATTCAGCAAGACAGGCATCTCATATCTCTCACTGAAATAGAGCGGGTTACCCTCTTTGACAGTTAGCGTAACCTCGTCAAATCCGGGTGCTTTTATTGTTATTTTTCGCGAAGGCCCCTTGATCTCTGCCGGATAAACCTGGGAGGCTACCGGCAAATTGTTTATTTCATACCTGCCACCGTCTATTTGAGCCATCGTTTTCGTTACTGTCAGGGGCGATTGTAATGGTTGCCCCACATTCCCCGGTTCGATAATCAGAGTTCCCTCAGAATATTTTTCTTCTAAAACGATTCTTGTCTGCGGATCATCTATTTGTTTGTTTCCGTCTTTCTCGGTAATAATAACACGGAGGGTGGGGAATTTTAATTCCATCTGTTGGGTGAGGTCAAAACCCTCTATGAGTCGGGTATCATTGTTTAATGTGTAAAACTCACCACCTGAATGGAAGGAAAGTAAATCCTGCAAAGATAAGTTGGGAATAAATGTAGTTTTTCCGTCATACGTAGTATTGCCCTCCACTAATTCCTTGAAATCAATGGGTGTCATTTCTTTCGACTCGTAGTTGTAGTTTCCCATGTCCATCCTGATGTACATAAAGTACTGATATGTAGGATTGTCGCTAAGCACTAACGATTTTATCCTTGCTATTCCATTTTCGTCAGTCAAACCTTTGCCCACGCAAATCATTCCGTTGCCTTTTGGCGGCGGGAAATTGTCTGTTTTATCAGGAGTAACGTCATTTTCCGGAAAGAGAGAGGGATAATCGAAATTGACTTTCCGATAAATATAGACATTCATATTCGCGAGTTCTTTCTTATTGTTTATAGTGAACTTACCAGCGTCTTTCGCTTCCACCCTGACATTCAAGTCAATCGTTTTAACCAATGAAACCACTTCTCCCGCATCTTTTGTGTCGCCTCCATTCACTTCAAAAAAGTATCTCAATTCCTGATCGGGATTCAGGTAGTAGCGTGCGTGTTCGCCTTCAATCTCAATACCGTAGCAACGATATATTTTACAGGAATTATTATCAGTTGCACTGTTTTCCAGGGTCATATTTCCCGGATTAGGACCTCCTCGCTGCATTGTGTTAGAGAGGTCTGCGAACAGATTGTTATTTTGATCATCGGATGGATGATTAAACAGTTTGGCAACTATAACATAGCAATCCGTTTCTGCCAATGGTTCTCCTTTGTTATTGGATAAAAAAGTGAAAGAAAACTCGCCATTGTCTCCTGTGGTAACTGTCTTAATATCTTTACTCATATAATCAGGATTTTTATTAATCCTGTGAGTCGTAACCATATTTACCGTTCCATCTGCATTTTTTGCAATATATTTTTCCACCAGTTTTATTCTGGCTCCGCTCAGCGGTTTTTTTTCACCACCATTTTTAAACTGATAGACAAGTGTGCCTTTCAGTGTGGTGGGCCGGAGCATTGAAGTTATGATCTCTTTGTTGGCCTGAATGAATCCAGGCTTTGTTTCCATCTTCCCGATCATCGTTTGTTGTCCATCGGGCTTTTGGTAGGTAAAAAGGTTTATTTCACTGAATCCTTTGTTCCGGAAAGCAGTCCCTCCCGACGGGTCAATGGCGGAAACCACAAAAGCATAGGTCTTGCCCGGCTTGAGGGCGGGATTGGCGGCAGAATATAAATAGGCATTGCCATTCACGGTAGTTTCGAAGAACGTAGGATAGCCTGCCGAACGGATTTTGTCCTGAAAATTATCAGTCGGACTGTTCAGTTCGATGATTTTCAGTTTGTACTGCGTATTCACTGGTGCATTGGGCGGACGAGTCCACGTGAATACCACGTTTTTGGTCTCCGGTTCGCGCAGTGTCGTATTGTTCAGCGGGCTGATGATGATGGGAGCTTCCACCGAAGAGATGGAAAACGGAGCACTACAGGCAGCTATAATATTCTGACTGTACGTATAATGAATCATATCCAAACAGATGGTATAGATTCCTTCAGGCAAGCCGTTTTGCATTACTTCATGACGTGTGATGCCTGAATATTCAAGATTTTGTTCATCGAATATCTGACGTATATCGTTGTATGTAAGTACATAAGGCGGTGTAATAAATGCGCCGCCAGGCGATTGGACTACCTTTATTACCATCGGTTGCGGCGGTTTATAATCTCGCCTTGTGCGGATAATAATGGATTCGTCGGAGTTTATGATAGTCCCAAGCAGATAATATTCAACATCCATCCCGTCCAAACCATACGGAGAGTTAATGATCACATTCAATTTACCGGGAGTTGCAGTGTAATCCGACAGTTTGTTTGAATAGGGCGTCATCACCGAGACTGACATGGTGGTCTGCGCCTGCGCATTGCAACACGTTGCCAGGCTCAGGCAAACGATCAATGATCGTTTGATTCTTTTTATTTTAGAATGTAAACACATAACCAATATCTCCTCTAAATTCGTTAAATGATGGTACTGTGGCAGAATCTGAAAAACTATTGTTAATCAGATTAAAAGTGAGTGTTACCGTATGTTTCGGCAGAAAGCGGTAATTTGCGCTCAGTCCGGTATTGAAAACCGTTCCGTTATCGCTGTTTATCTTATTGAGCATAAAGGAATTGTTCCAATTGAGTAAAAGTTTATCTTTCAACAGGGTGGACGAAACGCCCAGCGTACTTCCTATTAGTTGATTGGAAAGGCTCTGATTGGACATATTGGTGTAACTTACGCCCACGTTGATATTTATTTTTTGTTTCAGCAAACCCAGGGCGTACATCAACATCGCCACTTTGGTATCGGTGTCGGTAGCGCTTGAAGTTTGCGTGTTTTTATCATCAAGTATCATCCAGTTCAGATTCAACATTACCATGTGCGAAAACTTTTCGCCTGCTTTAACGAATCGGGGCATAAACATCAGATTATGATTTACCTGATAAATCATCAGCGTGTTGTCTGTCACGTTTTTAATGGCTTTCTGATTGGTCGAAAAATTGCTGTACGAAGCATCAACTCCCCAGTTTTGATTGATATTGTAGTTCATGGAAAGTGAGCCGATAACGCGTTTCGAAGTACTATTTTTGGTGCTGCCGAGGTTGTCTCGCTGCAATCCGAGTGACCCGCGTGCATTCAGTTTGTTTTTAATAAACGAAGCCGACTGATTGAGCGTGATAAGTTCCAGGTCGTTGTTGAAAAAATAGCTTCCCATGGATTGGAAGCCCGGATCTATCCTGCGGTACTCGATTCCGGAAATCACGGTTGGTGTGAAACGGTAGCTTAAGCCTGTTTTAAGGGCTTTGTGGTATTCGCTGGTGTTGTTCACGGTAATAAAATTTCCGGCGAATTTAAGCAGCCCGTCCGTAATGGAGTCCGAAGCCGCTATTTTCTGGTTTTGGGTGAAAAAACTCATCGAACCATCGAAATGAAAGAACAGATTCTTTGAAATCCTGAACTTTGAAGCCAGTCCAACCGCCAGGTTTTGTGCGGGTGTAGGTTGACCTAATTTTGCCAGACTGTCCACGAAGTTTTTCGGATTGTCGCCGATACGGAGCATGGAAATATCCACAAAGCGGTCGTCGGTTCCGTAACCCACTTTTG
>ERZ1026810.260-NODE-260-length-36912-cov-8.715998_pt1 | contig 36912 bp, 27 predicted proteins | sample MGYA00520872_ERZ1026810 | MGnify/ENA primary metagenome ERZ1026810 (study PRJEB33270, sample SAMEA104284477) | anaerobic digester metagenome | biome: Anaerobic digester microbiome; feature: mesophilic sludge digester; material: Anaerobic digester biomass | place... | reverse complement strand
ACAGAGTAGATCGTCGGCAGCGTCAGAAGTGTATAAGAGACAGTATTGATACTGCTCTTCTCGCGCATCTTCCCACAGCTGATAGCAATAAACACCGACATCAACATGATTGTCTCAAACGTGCCGTCGGTGAAGCTGGTGATGCAATTGGATGCTGATCTTCCGGACGTGGGAGTAAGCGCAGAGCGAAGAGAGAGGAGCGGCGAGAGAGGAGCGCGCAGAGCGAAAAGAACAGAGCAGAGCGAAGAGCACAGAGAGCGCAGCGCAGAAAGGGGAGTTGAGCTGAAGGATGGGATAAGGCTGGAGGGGATAACGTTTTCTTACCCCGACGGGGCGAGGCTGTTTGACGGGTTCAGCGCCGAGATCAGGGCACATAACATCACCGGGATACTGGGGCAGTCGGGTCGCGGTAAAACGACGCTGATAGACCTTATTGCCGGGTTGCAGAAGCCTGCTGCCGGGCGGATACTTGTTGACGGGGTGTTGCTGGATGAGAAGCTGCTGCCGCGCTGGAAGGCGGGGTTGGGATACCTGCCGCAGGATCCGTTTTTTATTGACGGCACGCTGCGCGAGAACCTGGTGTGGGACAGTACTCCCGGAGCCGGCGGAGGCGGGCTGCCGGGCAAGACCGGCGGTGGCAGTGAGGCCGGCGGTGGCATCGGTGACGAGGAGATCATGGCGGTGCTGGAGCAGGTCAACGCTGCGCACCTGGTGAAACGGTTCAGGAAGGGTTTGGATGCCTTCGTGGTGAACTATCAAACCGCTTTCTCCGGCGGCGAGTGCCAACGGCTGGCACTGGCGAGGGTGCTTCTGAGGAAGCCCTCGGTGCTGCTGCTGGACGAGGCCACTTCGTCGCTCGATGCCGAGAACGAGGCCACCGTGATGGAGGTGCTGGCGAAGCTGAAGGAACGGGTGACGATAGTCTTCGTGACCCACAGGGAGTCGGTGACAAGGTGGTTTGATGAGGTTATTAAAATCTGAGGCTTTTGCCTGGGCGGACATAATTTTCTCAAAAAACACTAATTAATATGAAAAATGTGATTAAATTCACGAAAATATTATTAATTGTGTGATAAATGGAGATCAGGAGAAAGGCATTGGAACAGCTGGCTGAGTGGAAAACGAAACCCTCCAGAAAACCATTATTGTTGACAGGAATAAGACAGGTTGGCAAAACATGGCTTTTAAAGCATTTCGGAAAGAAGTATTTTGTTGATACGGCATATTTCAATTTCGAGAGGCAGGAGGAACTAAGTCAGTTTTTCAGAACCACACGGGATCCGGGAAGGATCATTGATAATCTGTCACTTGTCCATGGAAGGGCTATTCAGCCTCAGAAAACCCTGATAATCTTCGATGAAATACAGGAATCAGGTGAGGCGCTCAATTCACTGAAGTATTTTTGTGAAGAAGCCCCGGAATACGCTGTGGCGTGTGCAGGCTCGCTGTTGGGAGTAGCCTTTGGGCACGACAAATCATTCCCTGTAGGGAAGGTTGATTTTTTACAGGTTTATCCGGTTACATTTTCAGAGTTCCTTTCAGAAGAAGCACCCGATTTATACAGTTACCTCGAGCAGATAGACAAACCTGAGCCAATCCCGGAGATTTTTTTTAATCCTCTCTGTGAAAAGCTTAAGATGTACTTTATATCTGGCGGTATGCCTGAAGCAGTAGCCACCCTGCTGGGGGCCAGGGACACTAATGCCACCCAGGCTGTGTTACAAAGTGTCATCAGTTCCTATCAGCTTGACTTCTCAAAACATGTCGAAAAAAAAGACATTCCCAAGATCAATTATATCTGGAATTCATTGCCTTCCCAGCTTGCCAGGGAGAACAAGAAATTCCTTTACCAGACAGTCAGGCCGGGTGCCAGGGCCAGGGAGTATGAAGATGCCCTCTTATGGCTCAGCAATGCAGGCCTGGTTACCAAAGTATATTGTTCAGAAAAGCCAGGCATCCCTTTGACAGCATATGATGATCTGACTGCGTTTAAAGTCTATCTCCCTGACGTGGGAGTGCTCCGCCGGCTATCACTGCTTGATCCTGTTGCATTTTCAGAAGGGAATCGCATGTTCACAGAATTCAAGGGAGCGCTTACGGAAAACTATATCCTGTCAGGTCTGACCGGTCAGTTTGAACCAATACCCCGTTACTGGCGGTCAGGAAACAAAGCAGAGGTTGATTTCCTTATTCAATACAGGAACCAGGTCATTCCTGTTGAGGTAAAATCTGATGAAAATATCAGGAGCAAAAGCCTGGCTTATTACAAAAAAGAATACGCACCAGGACTCAGTGTCAGGTTTTCCCTTCGCAATCTCAAGAAAGATGAGGGTCTGATAAACATTCCCCTGTTCATGGTTGATTATGCGAGGAAAATTATTGATAAGGCATTTGACAAAGGGTAAATAAAGAAAAAAACTGTTTAACAGGATGAAATAATCAAGAGTATTCGTTACTAACGAAAGATAGTTAACATTACAAACGAAAGGAATCAGACAGTCAGTGTTCTTCCTTTCTATAAATGGGTATTTGGGCCAGACGTAAGATTATCTCCTCCAATCAATAATAAGCATAATAATTTGCAATTACATTTGAGTATAATATATATTTGTACTTTAGAATATCAGGATATATAAAAGTAAAACTTTATATTATCATGTATATTAGAGAACAAATTTTCAGGGGCAGGGATGCCGAAAGCGCATTCCTTTGGGGAGCCAGACAAACCGGGAAGAGCACGCTTCTAAGGATGATGTATCCCGGGGTTCTTTATTTTGATCTGCTGCTGTCAGATGTTTTCAGCCGGTTTGTAGGCAATCCCGCCCTGCTTCGTGAAACAGTCGAGGCAGACAGTTCGGACTCCATTGTAATCATCGATGAGATTCAGCGCATTCCGTCACTTCTTAATGAAGTTCAATGGCTTATTGTCAACAGAAACAGGAAGTTCATTCTAAGCGGGTCAAGTCCGCGTAAAATAGTAAGATCCGGTGGCAACCTGTTAGGGGGCAGGGCGCTGCGTTATGAGCTTTATCCGCTTATTTACAGGGAAATACCTGATTTCGATCTTTTACGGGCGTTGAACAACGGGCTTCTGCCAAGGATGTATCAGGTTGACAGACCGGAGAAACTGCTGTCGGCCTATATTGGAAGCTATCTACGGGATGAGATAATGGCTGAAGCAAGGATCAGGAACATTTCTTCATTCTCGAGGTTTCTGGACGCTGCGGCATTTTCAAACGGTGAGATAGTAAACTATGCAAATATTGCTTCCGATTGCGGTGTCAGCGCACCAACGGTAAAAGAATATTTTCAGATCCTTGAAGATACAATGACCGGAAGGTTTCTTGCCTCATACCAGAAGAAGCCAAAACGCAGGGTCATTCTTGCACCAAAGTTCTGGCTGTTTGACCCCGGAGTTGCAAATTTTCTGCTTAAACGCGGGAAAATAAAGCCGGGCAGTGAAGCATTCGGCAAGGCATTTGAGCACTTCATTTATCATGAACTCTACTCTCACAGTCATTATTCAGATCTGAATTACCCACTCTGTTACTGGCGCACAGCTTCGCAGATTGAAGTCGACTTTATATTGGGTGAAAATGAGGTGGCTGTTGAGGTTAAGGCGACTGAGTCAGCAAGTGAGAAGCACCTTAAAGGGCTTAGGAGTTTTGCGGAGGAATATAAGACAAAGAGGCTAATTCTGGTCTCAAATGACAGTCTTCCGCGCAAAGCCGGGAACATATCAATTTTGCCCTGGAGATTGTTTCTGGAACAACTGTGGGCCGGGGAAATTATTAAATAGAAGCTTCAGTGTATCATGAAAACATAATCGTTTTCGGTTGTAACCGAAAATAAACATAATAATTTGCGATTACGGCTATAAGAAAAATCAATGGGGAAAAAGATTTATCTGTGCAGTCCGCACATGGGTGGCGGAGAGATGAAGTACGTTAAGGAGGCGTTTGACTCCAACTGGGTGGCTCCGCTGGGACCGAATGTGGATGCTTTCGAGCGTGAGCTCTGCGCTGCCACGGGGGCGAAGCATGTTGCCGCGCTGTCATCGGGAACGGCGGCGATTCACCTTTCTCTGATAATGTTGGGGGTTGGGCCCGGTGATTATGTCATTGGCACATCATTTACCTTTTCAGCCACGGTCAACCCTATAGCTTACCTGGGGGCTACACCGGTACTTGTTGACAGCGAGCCGGGGACATGGAATATGGATCCTGAATTGCTTGAAGAGGCTATTCTTGGACTTAAGTCAGGAGTCTTGCGATCCGGAGGTCCTGCAGTCTTGCCTTCGAAAGGCAACGGCGAGGGGAAGTTACCTAAAGCAATAGTGGTGGCGCATCTTTACGGGATGCCGGCGAGGATGAAGGAGATAATGGCTGTGGCGGACAAATACGGGATTCCGGTGGTTGAGGATGCTGCCGAGGCGCTGGGGTCGGAGTATATGGGGAGGCGCGTGGGCTGCAACAGCAAGTTCGGGATACTGTCGTTCAACGGCAACAAGATAATCACCACCAGCGGCGGCGGGGCGCTGATATCCGATGACGCAGCGCTGATTGAGAAGGCGAGGTTCCTTGCCACACAGGCGCGTGATCCGGCGCCGCACTACCAGCACAGCGAGATCGGGTACAACTACCGGATGAGCAATGTGGTGGCCGGTGTGGGACGGGGACAGCTCGAGGTGCTTGACCTCCGGGTTAAGCAACATCGCGAGTTCAACGCCTGGTATCGCGAGTTGCTTAAGGATGTGCCGGGGGTGAGGTTCCAGTCGGAGCCGTCGCCGGATTTTTACTCCAATTTCTGGCTGACAACCATCGTGATTGATCCCGCTGTGGCGGGTACCGACCGGGAAAAACTTCGCCTTGCGTTTGAGTCGGCCAATATTGAATCGCGTCCCCTCTGGAAGCCGATGCATCTGCAGCCGGTCTTTGCCGGGTGTCCGGCTTTTGTCAACGGCACATCGGAGAAGCTGTTTGAGAACGGACTGTGCCTGCCGAGTGGATCGAACATTGATGAAGAAGGGCGGGAGCGGATTGCGGAGGTGCTTAAACGGGAGTTCAAAGTCTGATCCGCCATCTGGCGGACTGAGGGTCTGAGAGTCTGAAGGTCAGGGGATTTGTATATAATATGCAATGCAAAAGAAAGTATTTGTCAGCGGATGTTTTGATATGCTTCACTCGGGTCATGTGGCGTTTTTCGAGGAGGCGGCCACGCATGGCGACCTGTTTGTGGGGATCGGGTCAGACCGCACAATTGGTGAGCTCAAGGGGCGGCGGACCATCAACGGCGAGCGCGAGAGGCTCTATATGATCAGGTCGCTCCGGTATGTGAAGGATGCGTGGATTAACCGGGGCTCAGGGTTGCTCGATTTTGAGGAGGAGCTTCGGGGGCTGCGGCCGGATATATTTTTTGTCAACGAGGACGGGTATACACCGGACAAAAAGCGGCTCTGCGATGAGCTGGGGGTTGAGCTTGTTGTGAGCCGGCGGGTGCCGGTGAACGGGTTGCCACCCCGTTCTACGACTGCGCTGCGCAGCGAGTGCCGTATACCTTACCGCCTGGATCTTGCCGGCGGGTGGCTTGACCAGCCGTATGTATCAAAATTCTGGCCGGGGGCGGTGCTGACGATATCGATCGAACCCGACCTGGAGTTCAATGACCGCAGCGGAATGTCGAGCTCCACACGCAAGAAGGCGGTGGAGTTGTGGCATACTGATATACCTGACGGCGACCCGCATCTGCTGGCGCGGACTCTTTTTTGCCTTGAGAACCCGCCGGGGACTACATATGTCAGCGGCTCGCAGGATGCGATTGGTATTGTGTTTCCCGGGCTGAACCGGCTTGATTATGCTGCCGGCGAGTACTGGCCGGAGAAGATCACCACCGTGAATGATCCGGAGGTGCTCGGGTGGCTGGAGCAGCGGTTATGGTTCATCACCCTGCCGCCGCGGGCCGGGGGGTTCAATGTATTGGATGAGACTAATATTTCAGTTGAGGGCGCCCGTGCGCTTGCCGAAGCTGCTGACGGGGTGTGGAAGGCTGTTCTGGCGCGCGACATTGAGGGGCTGGGTCGGAGTTACAAGGCATCGTTTGAGGCCCAGGTGGCGATGTTCCCGCTGATGAAGAGCCGGGTGGTGAGCGAGACAATTGACCTCTATAAGGACCGGGCGCTTGCATGGAAGCTGGCCGGCGCCGGTGGCGGCGGGTACCTGGCGATGGTGTCAGAGAGGCCGATAGAGAATGCGATACAGATCAGAATAAGAAGAGAACGTACTGTTTAACTTAGTTAGAAGTCCTCAGTCCACAGTCCTCAGTCGGCAGTCAGCAGAACTGGATTTACTTGTAAAAAAGGTTGGATAATTGGGGAATTTTGACTATATTTGAGTTTAACCATTGAGTATGTATAGTCCAGAAATAAAGGCATTTATCAGGGAGAAGAGCAATCTTTTCTGGTCTATTCCGGAGGATAGGAAAGAGGAGATCAGTCCAGGTTTGCTGGTTGAGACAATTCTGAATTACGGCTCAATGGATGATGTCAGGAAGCTAATCAGACTGATGGGGATAGACGAGGTTGCCAGGGTATTTTTTAGCGCAAAAGGAAGGCAAAAGCTGAACTATTATCCTCAGATTCACAACTACTTTTCACTCCTGTTCAAAAAATATGCATAAGGAGATCCTTTCAGAAAAGCAGAAGGAATTGCTTCCGTTGATCAGGCAGTTCAGCAGGGAGTATTATCTCGCAGGAGGGACAGCTGTAGCACTACATATAGGTCACCGTCGGTCGATTGATTTTGATCTTTTCAAATTCTCTTCTCTCAACCATAAAAAGAACATTGATAGAATAGCAGGCTTGCGACTGCCCTACGAAGTGACCTGGCGGGAAACTGGCCAGATGAATGTTACAGTGGGTGATGTCAAAGTGACATATCTGGAGTATCCTTTCCTTATTTTGCCGAAGAAGAAATTCGATAATATCATAAAGATTCCTGATCTGATTGATCTTGCCGCCATGAAGGCATATGCTCTGGGCAGGAGATCAAAGTGGAAGGATTATGTGGACCTTTATTTCATCCTGAAGGATTATTATTCAATAAGTCAGATTTCTGCGAGGGCATCAGAGATATTTGAACAATTATTCTCGGAAAAGCTTTTCAGGACTCAATTAAATTATTTTAAAGATATCGATTACTCTGAACAGGTTGAGTATATCGGTACTCCTGTTCCCGAAGATGTGATTCGGACCTTCCTTAACGAAAAGTCACTCGAGATCAAACTCTGAAAGCAATCATGCTCCAGGGGCTACTTATTATGCTTGAATAACCTAACCGATGCTTGGCCTCCTTTGTAAAAGTGTGTTGAAACACAAAAATTCATATGAATTTTTGTTGTCCGGGACATTTATTCAAACGAATTTTTGTTTCACTGCTTACATTCATGTCCTATAACTGTCAGGAGGAGTGGCTCGTCAATATCCCTCTCTATGCCATGAGTGAGGCGGGTGGCATTCTTGTGGGGTATACAGGAAGTTGACTTATTTAATCCTAAAATAGTAGTAATTTTACGTGAAATAACGATATGTCAAAAACAGCACTTATAACCGGCGTGACCGGGCAGGATGGCGCCTACCTGAGCGAGTACCTCCTGAAGAAAGGATACACTGTGCACGGCATCAAGCGCCGCGCATCGATGTTCAACACCGAGAGAATTGATCACATCTACCAGGATCCGCACCTGGAGCACCGCAATTTCATCCTGCACTACGGCGACATGACCGACTCGATGAACATCACGCGCATCGTGCAGGAGGTACAGCCTGACGAGATCTACAACCTCGCGGCGATGAGCCACGTGAAGGTGAGCTTCGACACACCCGAGTATACTGCCAACGCTGACGGTATCGGCACCCTGCGACTGCTTGAGGCAGTACGGTTGCTGGGACTGACTGGCAAGTCGCGCATCTACCAGGCCTCGACATCGGAGCTCTACGGGCTCGTCCAGGAGGTGCCGCAGAAGGAGACGACGCCGTTCTATCCCCGTTCGCCATATGGCGTGGCCAAGATGTACGCATACTGGATCACAGTCAACTATCGCGAGGCCTATAAAATGCACGCCAGCAACGGGATACTGTTTAACCATGAATCGCCCATCCGCGGCGAGACCTTTGTCACAAGGAAGGTTACACGGGCATTGAGTCGCATAGCGATGGGAGTCCAGGAGAAGATGTTCATGGGGAACCTGTCGGGCAAGCGCGACTGGGGTCATGCGAAGGATTATGTCAGGGCGATGTACCTGATACTGCAGCAGGATGAGCCGTCGGATTACGTGATAGCCACGGGGATTACGACGACCATACGCGATTTCATAAAGCTGGCCGCTGCCGAGCTGGGCCTGGAGGTAGTATTTAAAGGTGACGGGATAGACGAGAAGGGTTATGTGGTCAGCATGGATGAAAAGCGTTTCATTGATTTCGTGGGGGCCGAGTACCTCGAAGGGATAAGGATCAAGATAAGGGAGAACAGAGAGATTGTGGGTGTTGACAAGGCATATTTCCGTCCCACTGAGGTTGACCTGCTGATTGGTGATGCCACCAAAGCGCGCACTCGCCTCGGCTGGGAGCCGAGGTATGATCTGGCGGGGCTGATAACCGACATGATGGAAGGTGATGTGAAACTCGTTAAGAAGGAAGTTTACCTGAAGAAGGGGGGATTCTATACACCCAACTACTTTGAATAAGGGTCTAAAGGTCTCATGTTCAAAGGTCTAATCCGCCAGCTGGCGGATCAGACATCAGACCTTCGGACCTTCAGACTCATTAAAATGATGGACAAGAACTCAAAGATATACGTCGCCGGCCACCTGGGCCTGGTTGGGACAGCGATCACGGAGGCGCTGAAGAGGAAGGGATATACCAATATCATTGGTCGATCCTTCGCGGAGCTTGACCTGCGTCGTCAGGAAGATACAGCAGCGTTCTTTGCAGCTGAGAAACCAGATGCCGTAATCCTTGCCGCCGCTAAGGTTGGCGGGATCATGGCCAACAACACCCTCAGGGCGGAGTTCATCTACGAGAACCTGATGATTGAGGCAAATGTCATCCATGCTGCTTACCTGCATGGCGTTAAGAAACTGGTCTTCCTTGGCAGCAGTTGCATCTACCCGCGCGACTGTCCGCAGCCGATGAAGGAGGAGCACCTGCTTACATCGCCGCTGGAGTATACAAACGAGCCTTATGCTATTGCCAAGATCGCCGGGCTGAAGATGTGCGAGGCATATAATCTGCGCTACGGTACGGATTTTATTGCGGTTATGCCCACAAACCTTTACGGTCCGAATGACAATTTCAACCTCACCGGCGGGCATGTGATGCCATCGCTGATGCGGCGGATTCACCTCGGGAAGCTGCTGGAGAACGGTGACTTTCCCGGGATACGGGCTGACCTGCACAGGCGGCCAGTGGATGGCTGCGACGGCAGCGGGCCGGAGGCGGAAATTGTGGCGCTTCTTGAAAAACAGGGGATACATTGTGAGAAATCGCAAATCGCAAATCCGCCAGCAGGCGGACACGGTCGCAAATCCGCCAGTGGGCGGACACAGTCGCAAATCTCAGTTTCTGTATGGGGTACGGGGAGGCCACTCAGGGAGTTCATGTACAGCGGTGACATGGCTGATGCGACAGTGTATGTCATGGAGAAGATCTCGTTCAGGGATCTGGTTCCTGCCGGGGCGACAGAGGTGCGCAATACGCATATCAACATCGGCACAGGAGAGGAAATAACAATTAAGGACTTATCTTTGTTACTGAAGGAAACCACGGGGTTTGGTGGTGAGCTGGTGTTTGACACGAGCAAGCCTGACGGCACCCCGAGGAAATTCCTCGATTCATCGAAGCTGCACAGCCTGGGATTTAAGCATGCTACTTCGCTGAGTGAAGGTGCGAAGAAGATGTATGATTGGTATGTCACTGATTGTAAAGGCAATAGGCAATAGGCAGCAGAGGGCCGAGCGTTAATAAATGATCCGCCGGCTGGCGGACCATTTTAGCGAGGAGCCAGTTTGCAGGGGAAGGCAATAGTGAGGTTTGTAAAAAGCATGTAATTTGTGGACAGATAAAGGAGACAAAATGAAGAAAGCAGCAGTTTATTTAATGACGGTGGTGCTGGCGGTGATGATGGCCGGATGTGCGGCATCATACATCGATTCATCACAGGGCCGCGACGGCTCGTCGTTCGAGAAGGCAGTGATAGTGGGCTCGGTAAGGGCCGAGTACCTCTACATCGACCGCAAGTATCCCGATGCACAGATACTGAGCCAGATGATTGTCGACAACAACGGCAATCCCTATGATGTAGTCACTATTGTGCCAAAAGGCGAAACGAAGAAGGATGTTTACTTCGACGTTTCGCGCTTTTACCGCAAGAAAACCTACGCAGACGACCTGCAATAAGGTCTGAAGGTCTCAGGTCTGAAGGTCTGAGGAGAATTTCTGACCGCAAGACTGCAGGATAGCAAGACTGTACGACCTATTTCGCGGACTGGACGAGGCGGATGAACTCGGCGCGGTAGCCGTCGGGATCAGTGCCGCGGGCGCCGGAGGCCAGTGAGATAACATCAGCAGTGGTGGCGTTTCCGCGGTGCTTGCTGTTACGAAGTATCATGCCAAACTCTGCCACGGCAGCAGAGAACCTGAACCGGTCGGTGGTTTCACCGGCCTTTTTTATGTCCGTACCAACCGTTGTGCTGAAGAGTTTGCTGGTCAACGCCTCGGGATCCTTGTAACGGAGCTTGATGTTGCAGAGCTCGCGGGGGGTATCTTTAGGGAACGGGCGTGACTCATCCGTTCCGGAACCGTGATAACCGGCAACAGCAGATTCACCTGACCCGGTTCCATTCCCGGCGACGGCTCCGGATGCGTCCCTCCCCTGGTACCTCAGCGGGTCAACTGTCGGGAAACCGGTTTCTTCAGATCCTGCCGGGATGATCTCGTAAAGCGCCGTCACCGTGTGCCCTGCTCCCATCTCGCCGGCATCCTTGGTGTCGTCGTTGAAATCCTGATCGGCCAGCAGCCTGTTCTCGTAACCCACGAGACGGTATGCCTTGACATATGCCGGGTTGAACTCGACCTGGAACTTGACATCCTTGGCTATTGTAAAGAGCGTGCCTCCGAACTCCTGCACCAGCACGCGCCGTGCCTCCTGGATGTTGTCAATATACGCGTAGTTACCGTTGCCCTTGTCGGCGATGATCTCCATCTTGTCGTCCTTGATGTTTCCCATACCGAATCCCAGCACGGTCATGTAAATACCGAGGCCGCGCTTCTCCTCCACCAGCTGTTCCATCGACTTATTGTCGGAGACTCCGACGTTGAAGTCGCCGTCGGTTGCGAGGATGATGCGGTTGTTGCCATCCCTGACAAAGTTCCTTTCAGCAATTTTATAGGCCAGCATGAGGCCGGCGCCGCCGGCGGTGGAGCCGCCTGCATCAAGGCGGTCAATGGCTTCCATGATGGTTTCCTTCCTGTTGCCGGGAGTTGACTCGAGCACCACACCCGCGGCGCCGGCATAAACGACTATCGCCACGCGATCCTGTTCCCTGAGCTCGTTGACAAGGAGTCCGAAAGCAGATTTCAGGAGGGGGAGCTTGTTCGGGTAATCCATCGATCCTGATACATCAATAAGGAATACGAGGTTCGAAGGCTGCATCTCCTTTTTATCAATGTCCTTTCCCCTGAGCCCGACATGTAGAAGGTAGTGATTGCTGTTACAGGGGCAGATGCCAGCCTCGGTGTATACTGAAAAGGGGTGTTCGCCGGATGGCTTCGGGTAATCATAGCGGAAGTAGTTGATCATCTCCTCAATGCGAACGGCATCGGCGGGCACCTCCTGCCCGAGGTTGATGAAGCGGCGCACGTTTGAGTACGAGGCGTTGTCGACATCGATCGAGAAGGTGGAGTATGGCTCGCGGAGCGGATCTCGGTAACCGTTCTCGGATAAACCGGCGTACGACTCGGTGTTCTGTTCGATGCGGGGCTGATGGTGCCAGGCTGACTTCGCGTATGCGGCACCCGGGGCGGCAGCAACCTGGTCATAAACTACTTCCTCGCACTCCACAACCTCCATGGCAACATATTTTTCCCTGACCCGGTCAGGCTTTTTCTCCTTCCCGGTTTCCCTGTTCATAGCGGTGACAACCGGGTTCTCCGGTTCGAGTACCACATTTATAATAGTTCGTCCTTGTGCGGCTTCCTCAAGCTGTTTCATTCCCCGGAGGGAGAAGACAAGGGTTTTTGCTTCCGGGCCGGCGGTGATGGAGTATGAGCCGTCGGGGCCGGTCATGGCAGTGTTGTTTGTTCCCTTTACCATTACAACAACGCCGGCGAGAGGGCTTCCGGCGGTATCGGTCACCGTTCCTTTGATAACGACTTGCGTGGCCGGTCCCATGGCGGTGACAAGCATAAATGCGATGATTGATAACAGTGTTTTCATGACTTTGAAAATTTGGTTTCTGAGATAAGGATGCAGCCGTTGTTCGAATTCCATAAAAACATCACGATTTTCGTAAGTTTATACTGTAATTGACAATTGCCGAAAACGGGTTTGAATGCGGCCGGTATTCCTGAGAAGAAAACTTAAAGCGGGGAGCGACGAGGAACTCCTGACGCGTTACCGCGAAGAGGGTGACATCGGGATCCTGGGGCAGTTGTATGAGCGATACATGAACCTCGTCTTCGGCGTATGCCTGAAATACCTGGAGGACAGAGAGCAGGCCAAGGACGAGGTGATGAACATCTTCGAGAAGCTGGTGACCGCTGTGCCGCAGCAGGAGATCGGCAACTTCAGAACATGGCTTTACGTGGTCACGAAGAATCACTGCCTGATGCTGCTAAGGAGCCGGAAGAGCGAGGTGGCTCATGCCGAGGCGATGATGAATGACCCGGTGTTTTTTATGGAAAATTCTTCCGGGATGCATCCTATGGGAAAAGATGAGGGGATTGATTCAGATGACCTCAGCGGGGAAGATGGCATGAAGAGACTGGAGGAGTGCATTGAACGGCTCAGGGAGGAGCAGAGGAACTGCATCAGGCTGTTCTTTTACGAGGGGTGCAGCTACCGGCAGATAAGTGAGAGGCTGGGTGTAGACGAGATGAAAGTTAAATCGTATATACAGAATGGGAAGAGGAACCTGAAGATATGCATGGAAAGTATGAAAGTCTGATGACCTGGAGGTTTGCAGAGTTGAAGGTTTACAGCTCTGAAAGTACGGAGGTTTGAAGGTTGGCGGGTCTGAAGGTTTGGAGGTTTACAGGCATGGAGGTTTGCTGGATTAACAGGTCTGATGGTTTGAAAGTTTGGAGCTATGGACTTTTGCAGGTATGGAGGTTTTAAAGTTTGGAGTTTTGAAGGACAATGAGGAAGGAGATGAAAAGGGACAAAAGAATACTGATTCCACGCGATGAGTTTGAGGAGGAGGCCGGGGAAGGCCTCGGGCAGCTCAGCCGTGAGGAGGCCGAGGCTGATCTCCGTGAGCTGAAGGCGCGGATGGGGCGGCGCACTGCCCGTCCGCGTGCAATATGGCTATCGGCTGCAGCCGCAGTGGTCATCCTGCTTGTCGGCTCAGCCCTGCTGGTGACCCTGTTAAGAAAGCGACCGCTCTCTGACTCACAGCTGGCAGAGAGAGTACCCGGAAAGAAAGAAGCTGTTGTTGCAGACAAAGAACATGCGGCGCCGGCCGTGGAGGTTATCACCGACACAGCCCTGATTGCCATGGCCGAACCGATAGAGAAAAGGGGATATGAATCTGCCATGCCTGCAGGGAATATGAGTTATGCACATGCCAGGCCTGCGATTGCAGAGATAGCTGAGCACGAAATAGAGACAGATGCGGCGGATGAAATTTTTATTTTAGCCGGGGAAGTTAGTGAGGATTTAGAAGTGGCTGATGAACAGGTTGTTGTATTGCCGGTTACTGAGTACCAGAATGTAGTGGAGGCTCTGCAGGAAGAAATTCCGCAGGCCAGGGCAGAAGCCATGAAAACAAGGGCGGTTGCGGAAGTCCGTGATCAGGCCAGGGCAGAAGCCGTGAAGACAAGAACGGTTGCGGGAGCCAGTGATAAGGCTAAGACAGAAGCCGGCAGGGCGGATACAATTATCAGCCTGGCACCCTCTCCTCTGGGTGGCTGGGAGAGATACAGGGAGTGGGTTGCCCGGAACCTGAAGTATCCCGAAGGAGTTTTACCTGTGGTGCGGCAGGAGGTTGTGGTTTCATTTACGGTTCAGGCAGACAGCACAATTACCGACCTGAAGGCCGTAAGTTCACCCGGTCAGGCATTCACATATGAGGTTTACAGGTTGCTGCTGGACGGACCGCAATGGGTGCCGGCCAGAAGCGAAGGGAAGAGAATGCCGGAGCTGGTGGTTTTGAAGATTGTGTTTAAATAAATATATCATTTTATAAAGCTTAAAGGCATTCAGCCAATTTTTTTACAGGAAATTGCGTTTACAATTCTGTAAGCTCTGCGAGCTGTTTTCATAAACTTGCGAAATTCTTAGTTAAATGAACCTACTTACTGAAAAACGCGTGCTGGTGACCGGCGGGGCCGGATTTATCGGATCATCAATCTGCCATGACCTTCTGGAGAGAGGCAACGAGGTAATCTGTCTCGACAATTTCGCCACGGGGAAAAGGGAAAACATCAGCGACCTCAGGGGCAATCCGAAGTTCAAACTGATTGAAGGTGATATCCGTGATATTGATACATGCCATAAGGCCGTGAAGGGTGTTGACGTGGTGCTGCATCAGGCAGCTCTCGGCAGTGTGCCCAGGAGCATTGCCGATCCGGCAACAACAAACGCGGTCAATATAAATGGTTTCCTGAACATGCTGATCGCCACCCGCGACGCGGGGATACAGCGCTTCGTATATGCTTCCAGTTCATCGGTTTACGGTGACTCCCCCGAACTTCCCAAGGTAGAGGAACGTACCGGGAAGGTGCTTTCGCCCTATGCAATTACCAAACTGGTAAACGAAGAGTACGCGCGTGTGTTTGGCAGCCTTTACGGGATGGAGACAATCGGACTTCGTTATTTCAATGTCTTCGGCCGCAGGCAGGACCCCAACGGTCCCTATGCAGCCGTCATCCCGAAGTTCACCATGGCCTTCATGAAGTATGAGTCGCCGGTCATCAATGGCGATGGCAGCAACTCGCGTGACTTCACTTACATAGACAATGTGGTGCTGGCCAACAACCTGGCAGCCACCGCGGAGAATCCTGCCGCCATAAATCAGGCATATAATGTTGCCTGTGGCGACTCGGTGAATCTCAATGAGATGACATCTATGCTCAGGGGTTATCTTGCAGAGAAGGATCCGAAGATTGCAGATGTGAATCCGCTGCACGGTCCAAACCGTGCTGGTGACATCCCCCACAGCATGGCCAGCATTGGCAAGGCAGTGAGGCTGCTTGGTTACAAGCCCATGGTCCGTTTCAGAGAGGGATTGAAACGGGCTGTTGAGTGGTATGTTGATAACCTCTGAGTTTCTTAACAGGACTCGACGGATGTTCTTTCTTATATTTGTGCAGACGGGCACAACCGCATAGGCCGCTCATGGCCTACCAATCACATATACAGTACGTTAGGCACAGATACTGTGTGACTGACGAACCGGAGGATTCTAAAATTCCAAGGAAGAGTATGTCACGCAAGAGGGAGTGTCATACCACAATCAGCATCAATTGGCCTCAAAAGGATTAAAGCAAAAGGCTGTCTCCGGAATGTTCTGGAGTTTTTCCGACAGTATGTCAACGCAGCTGTCGCAGTTTATTGCAGGGATTATACTGGCCAGGATACTGTCGCCTGAGGAGTTCGGGCTGATAGGGATGATTACGGTATTCGTCTCCATCAGCCAGAGTATTTCTGACGGCGGGTTTGGTGATGCGCTGATACGCAAGAAGGATGCCAGTGAAGCCGATTACTCAACGGCATTTTACTTCAATCTCATTGCCAGTGCTGTCATCTTCGCTATATTATGGCTTACCGCTCCTGCAGTAGCCGGGTTCTATGGTCGTCCCGAGTTGGTTGATATAGAGAGAGTTCTAGCGATCACTATCCTAATTAATGCATTCGGCATTGTTCAGCGAACACAGCTGACAAAAAACATAAACTTCAGGATGCATATGAAGGTGAGCCTGACTGCGTCTGTCGTATCCGGAGTGGCGGCCATCATAATGGCGCTGACGGGTTTTGGTGTATGGAGTCTTGTGTGGAGAAGCATTATCAGGAGCCTGATCAGGGCCGTTATGCTTTGGTATACCAACCGTTGGGTTCCGTTTGTCAGATTCAGTCGGGAGTCGTTTCGCTCGCTTTTCTCCTTTGGCTCAAAGCTGCTTATCTCGAATCTTATAGATACGTTATACAATAATATTTTCCTGCTCATTATCGGTAAATTCTACTCTGCCTCCCAGCTTGGTTTCTTCACCAGGGCTGATCAGTTCAGCCGGCTTGCATCGAGGAACCTGACAAATACGGTGCAGCGGGTCAGTTACCCGGTGCTGAGCCTTGTGCAGGATGAAAACACAAGACTCAGGGAGGGGTACAGGAAGCTTCTCAATGGCACTATGTATATCACTTTTTTCCTGATGTTGGGAATGACAGCAATGGCGAGACCAATGATACTGACACTTATCGGGGAAAAGTGGCTCCCTTCAGTAGAGTATCTCCAGTTGCTGTGCCTTGCGGCAGCATTATATCCCCTCCAAGTCCTTAACATGAATATCCTGAGCATAAAGGGCCGATCTGACCTGTTATTGAAACTGGAGATAGTAAAGAAACTGTTAGCAATACCCGTCATAATGCTTGGAATATTTCTGGGGATCAGGGCGTTACTCATTGGAATGGTTCTGCACTCACTTGTTTCATCTTTCCTGAATAGCTATTATTCTGGCAGGCTTATTTATTATCCGACTGCAGATCAGCTTCGTGATGTCATGCCATCGTTTCTGGTAGCATTGCTTGCATCATTATGCCTGCTCTTACTAAAGTTTATTCCCGATCTTCCACCTTATGTAGTTTTTTCGATGCAAGTTTTGATGATGCTTATCCTGGCCGTGGTGTTTGGCCGCTTTTTCAGACTGGAGGGCTATATCGAAATTAGAAATATAATAACAGAAAAGGTACCCTGGCTGGACCGGTATCTGTAGGATAGGTAATAGAATTATTTATAAGATTGCCAGGGTGAGTTACCCGTTATTTGTACTTTACAGTAAGAAAGTAAATCTGAGGAAGCTAAAAGAAGTACTGATAATCTTTAAACCAATCATAAAAGAACAAAATCGAAGCTTCTTCGTTTAAGATAATAAACACAACGATCAGAAAATGAGGAATAAAATTATAATGTTATTTTTGCTAATCCTGGCATTGCCGGCAATCGGACAGGTGGATGTCGATTGTGAGCCTGTTGTTCTTCAGAAGATTGATTCGGTTATAAATTATCTCAGGGTGGGTCAGACTGATACGTATGATCCAGTGGAGGTTTTTATATATCATTTTGACGGCGTTTCAGAATATCCGGTCATTGACAAGCTTGCCCTTCCATCAAGAGAACCGGTAAACAGGCAGAACTACCTCTTCTACGAGCCATCCTTCAAGGTAAAATATGTTTTACAGGAATGGGATGGAAATGAATTCCATGACCGGTCACGGACAAATTATTATTACAGGCCTGACAGGCGGCTTGAAAGGGAGGTGTTTTCACGTTTCGACGGCAGTCTTTGGATTCCCTATCAGCAGCATATTTACAATTATGATGATCAGAATGTAATCCGTACATACCTTAGACAGATGATGTATACACCAGGGATCTGGACTGATTTTTCATATAAGAACTATATTTATGACACCCAGGGAAGACTTATTGAGCGCAATGAGCAGAGGATTGCTGACGGAGTTATTTTCTGGGCTGATCTTTTCGAATATAACGAAGCTAACATGGTTGACGTCAGGGTCAGGCAGACATTGAAATATAACCCGCAGATCCGGACGTATGACTTGGTCAACCTTGAGAGGCGGAGATATTCATATAATAGATACGGAAACCTGGAGTCTTATCTGACAGATACATGGACCAACGGATCCTGGGTTCATGCAGGTAAGACCAGGTATTTTCGCTCTTTTATTCTTGATAAGGAAATTCCAATATGTTTCAGAGGCCGTACAATGATTGTTCCTGTCAGGGTTGCTGTCAGGCTGTTCCATGTAGGTGCAGTACCGGGAAGATGTGAATGCCTGACTGACGGTCAGGATGACGGGAATAACGTCAGGAGTAATGGTAAGAGGCGAAATAATGGCCTGACGCTCTACCCCAATCCCGCCTCGAATTCAATAAGAGTGATAATGCCTGAAGGGGTTTCCACCTACAGTGATATCAGCCTTTACGACCATAACGGCACACTTGTCAGGAGGTATCCTGTGGGTAGTCAGTCTGACGACCTTGACATTTCATCACTTGGTGCAGGTACATACTATATGGTGATAATCATTGCGGGTGAGCCACTTATGGCATCATTTATAAAAGTCAGGTAACCCAACGACTGCCAGTAGCGTACTGTTCGTCATAAGATCATATTCAAGAACAGGAGCACAACCAATACACTTTTTTGAAATCATAGACTACCTGGCTGGAGTATTTAGCATTCATGTACTTGAGCTGATACATGGTAAACCTGGTACTAGGCAGAAGCGCGAAGCAGTACGTCTGACGAAAGCGCATGGTTTAAGTCATATAATAACCGCAATCAATAAGGCAGAGGCAATCACCGATGCCATAGGAAAGTTAATAACAATGAATCCCGTTTATCCGGCAAAGGAACATGTGAGCGGATTCTTGTGGAAGAACCGGGCTTCAGAGTACGAAAAACTGATTTCATTCCTTGCAGGTGAATAGAAGAATCCGTTATACATGGCAGTTTTATTTTGTAATGGCGATCCCCGTAATTAATGCCATTGCCTCAAACACCACTGAATATTTCAGTTCGGATATACTAAATATCGGCAACCTCAGGGCGCTTATTATCGGCCTTTTTGCAGCATGGTTCATGTTTACCCGGCATCCGAACGATAGCTTATCAAGGTTTACGCTCTATTACCTGGGCTATTATTTTCTTCTCGCCCTTTTCTCCACTGACAGGTTTACATCGGGAACTCTCTACCTGAAGTTTCTCCTTGGAGTCATTATGATGCCGATAGGGTACTATTACATAAAGTCCATTGCACGGCTTGAGATACTGCTGAAGGTACTTCTGTTCACCCTGGGACTGCATATCCTCAATATTATCATCGTCAACATATTTCAACTGGGTACTTCTGATTATCTGGATGAAACCTTTTATTTCGGAGCTGGAAGGGTCAACATCACCAAGAATATTCTTATCCTGGTATTCATGCTTCCTGTGACCATGCTTTTCATTAGGAAATACAGGCGGATTGTTTTCATTCTGTACATCGTGGCCTTTCTCATTGCCATTGTTGGAATTAAACGGTCGGTGCTTATCTCAGCAGCTGCCGGAGTAGTTACATATCTCGCAGTGAAACAAAAGTTCAGCTTGCTTCTGAGGACAGCAGTAATCACCTCAGTTTCACTTTTATTAATCGTGGTTATGTTCCAGGGATTTGCCGACCTTTTTATGTCAAGATTCGAAGCCAGGGAGGAGAGGGTTGAACTGACAGAGGAGACCATTGAGACGGAGGGTCGTCTGAGTGAGACAGAGACTGTTTTCAGTGCCTGGTCAGCCGGGTCTTTCAAACATAAACTGGTTGGCTCAGAGGTTTTCAATGACAGGCTCTATTTCGATACCTCAAGGATGTTGCATACTGATTACATGATTATTCTTAACGGTTCAGGGCTTATAGGATTGTTTTTGTGGTTCTATCTTTTCTACAGGATTATTAAGGAAAAAAACAAGTATTACAGGCTGCTTCGGAACCATATCCTATTCCGGGAGATGAATGCGGTATTCTGGGTCTTGCTGGTAGTGCAGCTTGTGCTTTCAGTATCAGGAACCGTTTATGCCATTGAGCTGAGAAGCCTGATCTTCCTTTTCTGGGGTGCATTTATTGGTACAATGAAGGGGTACCTGCAGGATAAAGGCCCCGTAGTAAACTGGAGCCGATCAGTCGTCTTAACCGGAAAAAGCTGATTATGAGACTTGCGCTGGCAGGAGATATCGCTTTCAGCGGGCTGATAAGCAGCAGTAGTGAAGCCAATGGTGAAAGATTCAGGTGGTTGGAGGATATACTCTCCGGATGCGATGGACTCATTGCAAACCTTGAGGCGCCTGTGAAAGCTGACGAAAAAAACAGTTCAAAAAAAGCATTCCTGTATGCTGATCATGAGGTTACTTCAGATCTGCTCAGGAGATTAAATGTAATATGTGTCTCCCTGGCCAACAATCATATCCTCGATTGTGGCAGGGAAGGTTTGGCCAATACGATCAGGCTGCTTGACGATGCTGGCATCTACCATTCCGGCGCAGGGCTGACTGAGGAGCAGGCTGCCCCGGTTATATTCACGGTGGCAGGGAAAAGGGTGGCTTTCGCATCCTATAATCACAGTTCCACAAACCCGGGCAGAGAAGCGTATCCCGACCTCTTCCTAAACTCATTTGACCTGGCTCATGCTATGGCAGAAGTCAGAAATCTGAAGGCCAGGGCAGAGATTGTCGTTGTCAGTATACACTGGGGAACTGACTACTCATTCTTCCATGAACCATGGCAGAGGAAGACGGCAGAAAAAATAGCAGAAGAGGGTGCTGATATTATCATGGGCCATCACTCCCATACCCTACAGGCTTTTGAAATTATTGGTTCAACGCAGGTCTTCTACGGTTTGGGTAGTCTGGCTTTTGGAGACTTTGAAAAAAACGGAAAAATGTACGCACTTTTCCGAAGGACAAAGCATTCAGCGCTATTCTTTACAGACCCAAACCGCAGACTGCTGGAGGCTGTTGCAACTCACGAACTCAAAGGCAATTATATAGTAGCTGGCAGTAAGGATATCATGAAGCGAAATGATCGTCTGCTGAGACTGAACCGCATCAGGGAGAAAAACAATTATTTCTCTGCAATGCTAAGGTTCCATGAGAAGGTGCTCAGCAGGATATATGAGTATTTTTTTGGATATTATATGAATCCGCTGGCCCGGTTGTTCCAGTTTCGGAATTTCAGGAAAGTTGGCCGGTTGTTAAGGCAACAGCCATGACCCTATGAACAGGTTTATTCTATATCGTGATTTCGGGGATGATACCTCCCGGATGACAGGGAATGCTGGTTCTGGTGCTTTAGCGAAGCCCGGAGGAGCCAGTACCCAAACCGTCAGGTGCGGTGAATATGTGCTCTCCTATTATGGGAACGGATACCGGCATGAAGGTGATACCGGTATCTTCATCGGTGGCTATATTATCCCACGTAATGATGTTTTTAAACAATACTGTGGCATGAGTCAGCATGAACTTGTCTCGCACCTTTACAGCAATCACGGAAGTTCATTTACTGGTTATATCAAGGGAATATTCGTCGTAATTATCCTTAAAGCCGGATGCGTTGAGCTTTACTTTGACCGCTTCGGTCTTTTCAGGTCTTTCTATTCCTCTCAGGGGGGGCAGTTCATGGTTTCAAACACTGTCAGTCTGCTGGCCTGGGCCGGGATTGAGCTGATACCCGATAAAGCCTCCCTGTCAATGCAGGCATTGTTTCACCGGGTACCGGGGCGGTACACAGTTTACAAGGATATCTTCAAGACTATCGGAGGTGATTACTTCAAGCTGGAAGGTGGTACTATCACACATACACGTTATTATTCACCGGAATATCTGATGGGGTTGAGTCAGGCGGCCTATGATATTTCCCTGGAGGAGTTTGCTGCAGCATTCCGTAATAATGTCGTCAATCTCAATGATTTTCTAAAACCGGAGTCGACATTGATCACCCTGACGGGTGGAAAGGACAGCAGGACGATTCTTGCAGCGCTGCTTGGAGCAGGTATTAAACCTGATGCTATTACCTATGGAAACAGCCTTTCACGGGATGCCGTATATGCCTCTATTGTTGCTCATGCCGCCGGTATCAGACATACAATTACGGCTCCGCCGGATGATAGGGAGTGGTTTAAAAATGAGGCAGTCAACATTACCGGGGCAGGTAATCCTGAGATCAGCATTCACCGTAGCCATAGGCGGCATGCATTCATCGTAACAGCGGAACAGTCAGGCAGTGACTCTCTCTTTTACGCCGGTTACATGGGTGGTGAGTTGTTGATGGGGATCTATTATGACGACCTGATTTTTACCGGTTTTCTCCGGAAACTGTGGGACGGGTATACGGTGGAGGAGCTTATGGCAGAAAGACTGAGGGAATACTTCATCACCCCGGTTCAGGAACTTTTGGCAGAGGTCAGAGAGAGAGTCAGGGAACTTGCCTGTACTGACAAGGGTCTTTCACCTGAAATGAGGGAATTCCATGGGTTATTTGAGATAGGGGTGCCACACCATTCCCAGGATATAACACTCGCTTCAGAATTTTGGAATTATCCGGCTCCTGTTTTTCTGGATACAGATTTCATTGAGCTTCTTTTTCGCAGCAGGGACAGTTTTCTTTTCCGTGATGCCACAACAATGAATCCTTTCCGAAGGCATTCGTTATTCAGAATCAACATGGGCGTTCAGCATATTCTCTGCCCGGAACTTGACACTGTACCCTTCGGCAAGCGAGGAACGTACAACATCAGGGAATATCTCAGAGGACCGCTGGCATGGAGTCTGGTCAAGGGATACAGGTATCTGAATGACCGTATTAAATATCCGCCCTCCTTTTCCTACGGGAAGGAGTATGTAGACTTTCTGGCCGGAGAACTGGAAGAGGCACGTTCAGGCAGGTCGCCGGCAGGTCGTTATTATGATCTTGAAAGGGCAGTCCGGGGATTGGATGGACTTGAATTTCCCCTCCAGGAGAAGGATTTGCATAAGTATTCAGCCATTGTAGCGTTCCATATAATGTACAGGGATAAAGGATGAGAAAGAGGATTGTAATATTCCGAAATGAGGCGGCCGATGATCACCTGCCATGGGTGGAGGCTTGCAACAGGCGACAGGGTGAAGTTGAGGCGGAGGTTATTGACATTACTGCTTCTGACTGGCTGGAGAGATTCCACATGAAGAATTATGACCTGGTGTTACTTCGCCCTCCTGGCCGTACAGAGTTATTCAAGCGGCTATATGATGAAAGGGCTCATATCCTTTACAACTATGCAGGAGTACCGGTTTACCCATCGCTGAACGAAGTGCTCATTTACGAGAATAAGCGGTTCCTGAGTGACTGGCTCAACATCAATAATATACCTTATCCTCAGACACGTGTTTTCTTTGACAGGAAAGAGGCAATGGAGTATGCCGGGTCAGGGGTCAGGCTCCCGCTTGTTGCGAAGACAAATATTGGCGCATCTGGAAACGGGGTAAGATTTATCCATGATAAAAAGGAGTTGTATGATTACATCCACAATGCCTTCGGCAAGGGAGTCGGAGTAAGGACAGGCCCCAAGCTCCGTAAAGGCTCAATTGCCGGTAAGCTCATCAGGGCATTTACCATAAGGGGATTTGTGAAGAAGAGGATGGGAGAATACAGAGCATCTTACCTGAATCCGCAGCGTGGGTTTGTAATTTTCCAGGAGTTCGTGCCACATGAATTTGAATGGAGGTGTGTCAGGATAGGAGATTCGTACTTTGCCCACAAGAAATTAGCCCGTAATAACAAGTCAAGCGGTACTCTCATGAAGGGTTATGATCCTGTTCCTGTCTCCTTACTGGAATTCATCAGGGAGACAACAGAGAGAACAGGATTATCTTCGGTTTCGATTGATCTGTTCGAGCGTGACGGGCAATACCTGGTTAACGAGATACAATGCTTCTTCGGGCAGTCTGACCCTTACCAGATGCTTGTTGACTCGGTTGCTGGCCGTTACAGGTTCCTGGGTCAAAAGTGGGTCTTTGAAGCGGGTGATTTTGCGAGCAATGCCTGTTATGACCTGAGGCTTGAACATGCTCTTGGGCTTATCAGACAATGAAAATGAGACATTTGAAAATACTCTTTGTTCTTAGCGGCAATAGCCGCGATTCCGTAAAACCTGGCCGAAGTGATGTCCTGCCTGTGAAGAATCCCGTTCACCAGGCAGACACTCTCAGGACTCTTGGCCATGAGGTGGACTTCTTTTTCATAAAGGGCAGAGGATTATCAGGGTATCTCAGGTCAATTCCTCTGATCAGGAGGAAGATAAAAAACGAAGGGTATGACGTTATTCATGCCCATTACAGCCTGACGGCTTTTGCTGTCTCTCTCGCTGGAAGGCACAGGATGGTGGTTTCCCTCACCGGTAGCGATGTAATGGGTATGCCGCTGCTGCTTTATCTTACCAGATTATTCAGTCGTTTCCGCTGGGCAATGGTAATTGTAAAGACCAGAGAAATGAAAGCCCGTCTGCGGGCAGGTAAAATTCTAATCATCCCCAACGGGGTGGATACCTGCCTTTTTGCTCCGGGTGACAAAAGTAAGGCGAAGGAACAGCTTGGGCTTGCCGGCAAAAGGATAGTGCTCTTTGTAGCAGATCCCGCCAGGGAGGAAAAGAACTATTCGCTTGCCCGGGAGGCTGTTTCCAGATTGGGTCGCGATGATACGGTTTTATTGCCGGTTCATGGGATACCTCATGAAGCAATGGCCCTTTATTACAATGCGGCTGATCTTCTTTTGCTCACATCACTGTGGGAAGGGTCGGTAAACTCAGTCAAGGAGGCCATGGCCTGTAATCTGCCTGTTGTAAGCACTGATGTTGGAGATGTCCGCGAAAACACACAAGGCCTGGAGGGGTATTATATAACCTCTTTTGATACGGCTGAAATTGCTGATATGGTGGCAATGGCTCTTGACTGTAAGTGCGAGATCCGTGCGAGAGAACGTTTGTTCGAACTACAGCTTGATTCACCTTCCGTCGCCAGGAGGCTGATTGAAATGTATAATTCTGTAATTTCACAACCTGAAAGAATGGCAAAAAACGGGACGAGATTCAGCAAATATGATGACGGGTAAAAAATCAGAGTTGAAAGAGATGACATATGGCGCTGTCATTATTGAGGGTCATGTACAGGGTTTATCAAACACCCGGGCTCTCGGTGAGGCAGGTATCCCGGTAGTTGTGGTTGACATGACCAACTGCCTGGCAAGGTACTCCCGGTATTGCACCGGGTTTTTTTATTCACCCCCGTTTGACTCAGATGATCTGGCACTTTTTCTTCTTGACCTTGCCCGCAGGGAGGGGTTGGAAGGATGGTTGCTGCTCCCTTCGAATGATCATGCAGTCTATACGATTGCAAGGAACAGGGATGCGTTGGGTTCAGTATTCAAGTTGATAACACCAGGAACGGATGTCATTGACCTGATTTACAATAAGAAGAATCTACTTGATATGGCCACTGAATTGGGTGTTGCAATACCAACCACGTTTTATTTTAACCGTACAGATGAGAAAATCCCTGCTGATCTCAAGTTCCCGGTGATAACCAGGGGCCGGTTCGGGCTGTCATTCTTCAAGGCCATGAAGGCAAAGGCCCTGATGGCAGAGACGACAGAAGAACTACGGGAACAATTGAGCCATATTGACAGGGTAATTGGACCGGATAAAACCTTGACTCAGACGGTGATCTCATTTGATGGCACAAACCGGACTGTCTCATTCACGGCTTTCTGTACCGATGGCGAGATTCGTTGCTGGTGGGCCGGGAGGAAGCTGAGGGAACATCCATGGCGATTTGGTACAGCCACATATGCGGAGAGCATTGAGTGCGAGGAGTGTCTTGAATCAACAACCAGGCTTATCAGAAAGCTCAATTACTGCGGAATATGTGAGGTTGAATATATCAGGGATCCTACAGACAATAATTATAAGCTGATTGAGATTAATGCCCGCACCTGGCTGTGGGTTGGACTTGCAAAGGCATGCGGAGTGGATTATGCCCTCATGGCTTACAGGTACGTCAATGGATTGGAGAACACTTTTCCGGATGATTATGTAAAAGGTGTAAAATGGATTAACTACCTGACTGATACTTGGTTCAGCCTTGGGGCAATGTTCTCAGGCAGGATGAAGCCCGGAGAGTATTTTACATCCTTTAAAGGAAAGCGTATACCAGCGGTTTTTTCCTGGCGTGATATTATCCCTTCCTTTGCCTTAGTGTTGCTTTCGTTTTATATTGCACGTAAAAGAAGGTAAATTACTTTACTTATAATGGAACAGATAATAATAATTCTCGCATGCTTCCTGTTGTCATCCGCTATCTTTGTTTTCTGGGTGGCAAAGGGGGGCTTCAACAAGAAGTACCTTTATACTGACAACCTTTTACTGGGATCGGCCGGATCCATTCTCACCATCCTGGTTCACCGGATTCTACCCATTCCATTTTGGGTGGTGGTTCCATTTGTCAGTGGGTTCATAATACTTATCCTTTTTGTGTTACTCTTTTTCTACCGGTTTTTCAGAAATCCGTCGAGGATTATTCCTGGTGGGCCGGATGATCTGGTATCAGCTGCCGACGGTAGGGTGATATATATCAAAGAGCTGGAGGTCAATCAGATGCCTGTGACCGTTAAGAAGATGCGGATTGCTGAACTGAGTGAGATTACCAAAACAGATCTCCTGGAAAGGCCATGTTATCTTATCGGGATTGCAATGACACTTTTTGATGTGCACATGAACCGCTCACCCCTTGATGGGAAGATTACATTCATTAAGCATACGCCGGGTACGGCCATAGGGCTTAACACTCCCTCTTCTACGGTAACGAATGAGCGCAATACGGTAATTATTGAAAGGGCTGATGGAATAAAGACCGGGATAGTGCAAATTGCTGCCAGGGGTGTGAGGAGATGTATTGTGACTGCAAATGTCGGTGATCCGGTGAAGAGGGGAGAAATAATAGGCAAGATCAGGTGGGGTTCACAGCTCGATATGATACTTCCGCGCAACAGTGAGATACTGGTCAGGGAAGGCGAGCAGGTGTATGCCGGGAGAACAGTGATAGCAAAGCTTTCAGGAAATCATGACAATAGTGGCAGGAAATGAATCTGCTTTTTGATATAGGGCATCCCGGGCAGGTTCATCTGCTGAGAAATGCAATCTCGATCCTTAAATCCAGGGGGCATGAAGTGACTGTCACAGTAAAGGAGATTCCCAATGCTCAAAAGCTTCTGGATGCCTATGGTATATCATGGCTACCCCTGGGGCGCAAGTATGATTCCCTTCTCCTCAAGGGCTTTTCGCAGGCAAGGTACAACTACAGGTTATGGAAGATAGCGCAGGACAGGAAAATTGACATTGCTGTCGGATCTTCGATCACGATTGCTCACGCATCGCTCTTTCACAGGATGAAATCGATTTTGCTTGACGATGATGATGCAGCTGCTGTCAGGCTTTTTTCCCTTTTTGCCCATCCTTTTGCTGACACAGTACTTTCGCCCTCCGCACTGGCTCACCAGAGGAAACACCGCCGTGATGTTGTTTACGCAGGTACTCACGAGCTCTTTTATCTCCATCCTTCACGATTCACCCCTGATCCGTCAGTAGCTGAAAAGGCAGGAATTGATTTATCAAAACCTTATTTCATTGCGAGGTTCGTTTCAGGGAAAGCCTATCATGACAAAGGAGAAAGATGGATCACCCTGGAACAGAAACTCCGGTTTGTCAGGATGCTCGAGCATTACGGAAATGTTTATATCACCACGGAACGCACCATCGAGCCTGAGCTGGAAAAATGGCAGTTGCGCATAGCTCCGGAACTAATACATCACCTTTTAAGTTTCGCGACAATGTTTGTTGGTGACAGCCAGACAATGACATCTGAAGCAGCTATACTGGGGACCCCGGCTTTGAAATGCAATTCATTCGCACATAAGCTTTCAGTTCCAAATATGCTGGAAGACAAATATGATCTTTGTTATGCCTTTCAGCCCGAGGAGTTTATTCTGATGCTGAAAAAGGCAGAGGAACTTCTTGGGATGGCTGACCTGAAGCAACGTTGGATTAAGAAGAGGGAGCGGTTCCTTTCCGACATGATTGATCCTACTGCTTTTCTCGTCAGTTTCATTGAGAATTACCCGTCTTGCGGGCATAATCATCACAGGAAAGAGAATCTGGTTTAGCTGTTGCAACAGATGGACTTTACGCTAAGGAAATATCGGAAACTTCTTACAGCGCTGAAAGGATGCAGCATTCCGTTCACTGGCTTCAGTGATCTCCCGGAAGATGGTTACAAAAGTTTCGTTGTTTTAAGACATGATGTTGACAAAAGGCCGGAGAATGCCCTTGATATGGCCAGGGCAGAGGCTGATGAGGGGATAAGGGCAAGTTATCATTTCAGGGCACCCGGAGGTCCTCTGCCTTATCAGACAATATCGGCGATTGCAGCTTTAGGTCACGAAATTGCTTATCATTATGAAGATCTTTCGGTTGTTGCGGGGCGGAGAGCTGCCGTAAGAGGATTTGTTGATCTGTCATTGGTTGAAGCTGCTTTCAGCAGGTTTCGGATCAATCTAGCGGATTTAAGAGGAATTGCGCCGATCAGGGTGATTTCAATGCATGGCAGTCCGCTATCTGCCGTTGACAACAGGTTGTTGTGGAAGTACTATGATTACCGCTCTGAAGGAATTGTTTGCGAACCTTATTTTGATGTGGATGTGTCAGCGGTTCTCTATCTGACTGATACCGGAAGAAGTTGGAATAGTGACAGGTCAGTCATGCGTGACAGGGGACTCACGGCGGGTGAAAGAATGGCCATCGGCAGTTATGATGACTGGAAGGTCAGGCCGGTCAGGGGAAGTCTTATGGACATGACTGCAAAAGGCCTTCAGCTCAGGGGAAAGTTCAGAATAAGGAAAACAGATGAGATAATTGAAATGGCACTCTCCCGTGTTCTCCCGTCAGGAGTGATTATAAACACCCATCCGCAAAGATGGAGTGATGACATTTTGGAGTGGTTTTCTGAGCTGATATTGCAGAATTTAAAAAACCCGGTCAAGGCTTTTTTTCGAAACACTAAATATTTCGAATGATTATTTCCTCAATTCATTGATTTTTGATAAAATATATCATCGCTGATATATTATTTCCGGGGATTATTTCGTTTCTAAATAGCTACTTGTTGAATTATTGGGTTACATCAGCAGATGATGCAACCCTTTTGTATGTTTTTAATGTCTTGAAGAAAGAATATTTGAACCTGCATTGTTAAGAAAAGAGCTCCACCATGGAAATAGAAGGTTATCAAGCAAATAAGAAATCATTTGGAAAGTTCAGTACTCGAATTCTGTTAATTTTTATTCTCGGTCTACTTTCCCTGAATGTAGTGACAGGTCAGTCATACCTGATTCCGGTCAATGCTGCTGGCAACAAATATCCGATCACATTTACAGATGAGATGCAGCAAACCCTCATTATTGAGTTTGACCGGGCGGTAACTGCTGCCGGAACTTCTGCAGGCTGGACAATTACTGTCGGGGGTGCAAATGTTGTAATGGTTGGCAATCCGGTTCCTTCAGGTAATTTTCTGAGGATTTCACTTCCTTCATCCATAACCTATGCAAACAGGAACAGTGTTCTTGTATCCTATAATCCTGCTGTTGGCAGTATGTCTCTAACAGGTGGGGTGGAACCAAATTTCACAAATGTCCAGGCAGTAAACAATTACATAGCAATAGCTGCTGATTTTACAAACGGCCTCTACGGAGAGCTTCCGCCAAGTGACATTTGTTCACCTGTTCTTGATGTGCAGGTTGAGTCAAATATTATAATGAGCAGGCGTTATCGCAATAGTATACATTATGCCCTGCCCAAAATATGGATACTCTGGGAATATCCGAATGCATTTCCCCGTACCCTCGCCTTCTATACCGAGGTTGGGGGAACCGGATCAGGAATTTTCAGGTCGGTTGAAGCATATGCCGGATATCCTGACAATACCAGCAACTGTACCTGGGATGTCGGGATTTATCCTTATCTGTATAATACCGGCACACTTCAACCCAATCTGTATGTAACAGTCAATCAGGTCGTTATACAGCTGCCAAACTATAAAAGGGATAACGGAACCCCACCTCAGGGAACCGGAAATCTTGGCATTGACCCTCCGGTAGATGACCCAAGAACACTGTTCTGTGTAGGAGATGATATTACTGCATTTATTTTTGAGGATGCAACGGTTTTTGATTGTCAGCTCCCTGTAGAACCGGACCTTCCGAACATTTATGACCGTCATGTTCAGTGGGTCTATGGTACTCATACCACCGCCGGGATTCCGAATGTCTTTATTGATGTAAACGGAACCATGGTTCAGGTAACTGATAATGATGGTGTAGCGATAACTGGTACCTGGTATGTGAACCCCGACGGGACACCTAATCCCGGCGGTTATACAACGCCTTCAGGTTTTTTTGAAGGTCCTGTAATCCAATATGAGTGGGATTTCTTTACAAGGCTACTGATCACCCCGATGGCGCAAACTTACCCTATTTATCACACGGGAGATTTTGTGAATGATAAGGCCAATGACGTTTTTGATGTCACTCTTCGCAACTGGGGACCCTGCAATCCGTGGGACGGGGGTAATCCCTTCACTCATCTTGATGCTGTTACTGAATTTTCGAGGCTCCGCCTCATTGAATCGCCTCCATTACCTACAGCTCCGGATGTGTTTATATGCTTCGGCGGGTCGACCACACTCACTGCAGTCCGGAATGGCGCTCCAAATCCGGGAGTGCTTCATTGGTATGATGATGCTGCATTGACTCATGAGGTAGCTACAGGCAACACTTATACTCCTTCCGTTTCAGCTGTAAATACATATACTTATTATGTGAGGGAGATATCAGGCAACACAGGCAATTGCCCGGGTCCGGCAGAAGAGGTGGTTCTGACAATCAACCCCATACCAAACACCCCAACAGTGACCCGAACCGGTTCCGATTTTTGTTATGACGGCATTCAGTCAGTAACCCTCACGGCGGATCCAAATTCGCCCCCTGTAGTCTCTTCATATCAGTGGTACAGGAATGGAACTGCTATTTCGGGGGCAACGTCGAGTACTTTAGTCCTGTCACAAATAGCACATTCAGGAACGTATACAGTTCGGGCTTTTGGTGTTGCTCCGACTTATTGCCCGGGGCCTCTGTCAGATCCAATAAGTGTCACCATCGGCCAGCCCGCTACAGTGAATGCAGGTCCGGATCAGAATATATGCTCCAATACACCGGCTTCATTGGCCGGAACCATAGGCGGTTCTGCCTCTTCTGCCACCTGGACCACCTCAGGTACAGGCAGCTTTGGAAATGCAACCGGACTGTCTACAACATATACTCCAAGTGCTGCTGATATTTCATCAGGGAGTGTAACTCTCACATTGACAACCAATAATCCAACCGGACCATGTCCGGCAGTCTCTGATGAACTGGTTCTGACAATCGTCAGGGCTCCACAGGTTTACGCAGGAGCCGATGCTGCAATATGTCAGGGTACTGCTTATACCGTAAATGATGCGACAGCATCAAATTATGCTACTCTGACCTGGACAGAGAATGGCACAGGTGCGATTACTGCAGGCCAGGGGACACTCACACCGACCTATACACCTGGTCCTGGTGAGGCTAATGCTACGGTTACCCTCACTCTGAGGGCAGAGGGTAATTCACCCTGCGCGACTGTTACAGACACAAAAACCCTGTGGATTGACCGTATGCCCGTTGCCACCGTGGGTCCCATTCAGGAGATATGCAATAATACCAGCGCCAGCCTTGCTGGTAACTCACCTGCTTCAGGTACCTTTGGCGAATGGACATTCATAAATAACCTGGTATGGCAGGAGACTTTTTCTGAGAGTCCGCAGTATGCCACTTCAGGAGTACAATGGTCAACTTCAGGTATCACTCCCGACGCTGATACCTATTTCCGGGTTGAAAACAACAGAATGGTGGGAAGGGATCTTGATGCCGAAGCAGTATGGCGGTCAAGTTCCATACCTATTGCCTCTGTATCTCCTGTGAAGGTAAGTGTCAATCTCCAGGAGACAGGCACCTTGGAAAACGATGACTATATAAGAGTATACTACAGTATCGACGGCGGACCAGAAACCTTCTTTACAACCAATGGCAATCTCAATGATGATTTTGGAAATTTGACTGCTTCTGTAACCAATCTCTCTGGTAACAATCTCAGGATAATTATCAGATGCAGAAATGATAATCCAAATGAATATTATTTTTTTGATGATATTGTTGTAAGACAGGTCACGGCACAGACCGAACCGACAATCACAACCATTACCAGTCCGACATCAACCGTGTCAGGGCTGTGGCAGGGTGACAATCAATTCAGATGGTCTGTCTTTTCAACTCATGGAGGTTGCGATTCCGCATCTGCAGTATATACTATAAGGAGAGATGTTTCCCCGGCAGCAGCAAATGCCGGACTGCCGCAAACATTCTGCGAAACCAGCAGTACCGTGATGGCCGCTAATGCAGCCACAAATGGAGGCACAGGGACCTGGATGCTCATAAGCGGATCAGGTACCGTGGCAGAACCCAATAATCCCACATCTGCCGTCACGGGCCTGGGCTACGGAGTCAATACCTTCAGGTGGACTATATCCAGTGCTCTCGGAATATGCTCAAACAGCAGCAGCACCGTAACTATAACCCGCAACCGGAATCCCATCGACCTGACTGGCAATGTGACAATATTAAAGAATCCGGTCTGCTACAATACGCCTGGTCAGTTACGGATTACCGGAACCGAGGCAGATGTAAAGTATTATCTCAGAACCGGAGAGACAGACGGCTCATTTGTTCAGGGGAACGGAGGCACAATTACTCTCACCACTCCAAACCTGACAGCAGCAACCACATTCCAGATTCATGCAATAAAGGATGGCACCGGATGCGATATCATCTTCGGATCCTATACAATCAATGTAAACCCGGAGTTTACCCTTGCACAACTAATAGAAACCCATAACATCTGTGCCGGAGCGACAACCACCATTTCGGTTGCTCTGACGGGCGGAACAAGTCCGTATACTATTGTATGGAATGACGGTTCTGATCACACTATTAATAATTATGTAAGCGGAACCAGCATTACTGTAGGTCCGTACCCGGCAGGCAGCACAACCATCACACTGACTTCAGTCACGGATAACAACCTTTGTGTGCCGGCAAGCCTGGGAAATCCGATCACGATTACAGTAGGTTCCACACCGGTCTCAGCAACTCTTACCGGATCAGGTGATGCATGTGTCGGATCAACAAGTTCACTCACAGTCACCGTGACTGATGGAGTGTCTCCTTATGATATTGTAATTAATGGTGTAACCTACCCCGACCTTACTTCTGGTGGCAGCATTGACCTTGGACAGCTTCCTGTGGGGACTTATACTTATAATCTTACTTCTGTTATTGATGCATGCGGTAATCCTGTTCCGGCAGGCGGACTGCCACCGGCATATTCATTCAGCATCAACGAGATCCCCAGTGCGAGCGGTACAACGAACGATGCTCCGGAGATATGCAGCAACGGAACTACCGATATTGCTCTCAGGTCTACAGTAGCGAATTCTACTTATGAGTGGACGGTGTCATCTGCTCCTGCAACAACATGGACGACCGGCAAGGCTCCTGCAGGAGGGACTGGCGGAATGGGGACCGTTATCGAACAAAATCTTGAACACGAAAGTTATTTACCAATAACTGTAACATACACTATTACTCCCAAAGGGCCGGCACCAACTTATTGTGTCGGACCGCCAGTCACAAGGCAGGTCATTGTCAACCCGGTTGCCAGGATATCTGATAAGACGGCTTCAATTTGCAGCGGAGGCACCTTTACGGTCACCCCTGCAAATGGAGGCTCAGAAATAGTTCCTTCCGGTACTACCTATACCTGGAGTACACCGGCAATATCACCTGCAGGCTCGATCACTGGAGGCAGCGCACAGTCGACCGGTCAGACGAGCATCAGTCAGGCACTGACCAATACCACGAATGCTTCTGCCACGGCTACTTATACAGTAACGCCACAGTCAGGTAGCTGTACTGGTCCGACCTTTACTGTTACGGTTACAGTAAATCCTGTTCCTTCGATATCTGGTATGAGTGCAACAATCTGCAGTGGCAGTACTTTTACGGTCACCCCTGCAAATGGAGGCTCAGAAATAGTTCCTTCGGGCACTACCTATACCTGGGGTACACCGGCAATATCACCTGCAGGCTCGATCACTGGAGGCAGCGCACAGTCGACCGGTCAGACGAGCATCAGTCAGGCACTGATCAATACCACGAATGCTTCTGCTACAGCTACTTATACAGTGACGCCACAGTCAGGCACCTGTACTGGTCCGACCTTTACTGTTACGGTTACAGTAAATCCTGTTCCTTCGATATCCAATAAGACGGCTTCAATCTGCAGCGGAGGCACCTTTACAGTCACCCCTGCAAATGGAGGCTCAGAAATAGTTCCTTCCGGTACTACCTATACCTGGAGTACACCGGCAATATCACCTGCAGGCTCGATTACTGGAGGCAGCGCACAGTCGACCGGTCAGACGAGCATCAGTCAGACACTGACCAACACTACAAGCGCTTTTGCCACGGCTACTTATACAGTAACGCCACAGTCAGGTACCTGTACGGGTCAGACCTTTACGGTTACGGTTACCGTCAACCCCACCCCGGTGCTGAGTAGCACGCTCACACCATCAGATGTGTGCAGCAATATTGCATTTACCTATACGCCGACCTCTCTGACGGCAGGTACTACCTTTAGCTGGGAGAGGCAGGATGCACCCGGTATTACCACCACCGCGCCAACAACCGGGACAGACGGTATAAGCCAGGTTCTTCGCAACCTCACCTCTGCAATCATCCAGGTCACCTACCGGTATACACTCACTGCCAATGGCTGCAGTAACGCTCAGGACGTTGTGGTCAATATCAAGCCTGAGCCGGTGATCTCGGATCAGTCGGCCGGCGTCTGCTCGGGCGAGTCACTCAACCATCACATACTTCTTGATAACTTCACTAATCCTGGTGATAACGTAACATTTACATGGCCTGCTCCGATTCTCTCGGGCGGCCTCACAGGAGGTACGGCCAGAACGAGCCCATCATCGGCTAATATGACTGATAACTTTGTCAATACCTCCGGACTGGCTGAAACGGCCACATATACGGTTACTCCGGTATATCAGGGTTGCACGGGGGTGGCTAAAACAATTGTTGTGACCGTAGGGTCTCAGCCTGTGCTTGCCGATCTTGACAAGTTCGCCTGCAGCGCTGTTCCCACGGAGCTGGTGCTTGCAGTTGCGTCCACATCATCACCTGCAGACTCATATGACATTGCCTCCATCACTGCCCAGGCGGGTCTGGTGGCAGATGCCGGCAATGCCATTGCTGCAGACAGCATCGCAGATGTCAATTACCTGGCCAATGACCGCTTCACCAATGAGACCGGTCAGAACAGGACTGTCATCTATCGTGTAAGGCCGGTGTTCGGAGCTACCTGTATCGGCGACTGGGTTGATGTTGTTGTCACCATCAGGCCACAGCCGGTGATAGTCCCCAACCAGCGTCAGACGGTTTGCTCCAATGTGGCATCTTCACTTGAGATAAGGCTTCTGCCGGCAAACACGCCTGCAGGAAGCACCTTCAGCTGGCCTCTTCCCATTATGTCTGACGGGACCACACAGGGTACGGCAGGCACCAATGTTGCTGCTGACCCGGCAGGCACACCGCATATAACAGATACATTTGAGAATTACGGTACTGATCCCATTACTGCAACCTATACCGTCACCCCGTACAGCTCATTCGGATGCGCCGGTACGCCTGTTGATGTGGTAATAACCATCAATCCGGAACCTGTAGCACCGGTGATAACGGGTGATACTATACTCTGCACGAACCAGACAAGTGTAATCTATAGCGTTCCCGCGACAGCCGGCTCTTCTTACGCATGGACTGTTCCGGCTTCAGTGGGAAATATAGTGATAGACGCCAACTCGGCTATCATCATCACTGCAGCCGCTACGGCGGGAAGCGGTACCATCACCGTCATCGAGACCAACAGCTTTGGCTGTGCGGGTCCTGCCGGGTCGTTCGATGTGGATGTGATGGCTCCCTCGCCGCAGTCGGATATTATAGGATCTGATATAGTATGTGCCCTGGAGACCGTTGTCTATTCGGTCCCTGATCATCCCGGATCGGTCTACACCTGGTCACTCCCGGCGGGAGCAGCCCTGATAGGCGATCCCTCTGCTGCATCAATCACTGTAACCTTTGGCACCGTCAGCGGAAATATCTCCGTACGAGAGGTAAATGCGGCAGGGTGTGTCACCAATCATAATCCTCTTGCAGTGACTGTCAGGGCTCTGCCTACGGCGATCATCAGCAACAGCGGCACCGTGTGTGTTGAGGATACCCATCCTGTGAACATCGCGCTGACAGGCGCAGCACCGTGGAGAGTGGTCTATGCCATCAATGGTGTTGACCAGCCCGAGATCAGCGGCATAACTGCCAGCCCGTATACATTGCATGCTGCGGCTGCAGGTAACTATACCATTACCAGTGTCACTGACAACAATGACTGTACCAACACGGGTGTCGGCAATGCAACGGTATCATACTGGCCCGTGCCTTCCGCAACACTGAGCGGAACAACTGCCGTCTGTGCCGGACAGAGTCTGTCTCTTATACACATCTGACGCTGCCGACGATCTACTCTGTGTAGCTCTCGGTGGTCGCCGCATCATTAAAAAAAAAACACACCACAACACAAATA
>ERZ1026810.256-NODE-256-length-37071-cov-5.744045_pt1 | contig 37071 bp, 32 predicted proteins | sample MGYA00520872_ERZ1026810 | MGnify/ENA primary metagenome ERZ1026810 (study PRJEB33270, sample SAMEA104284477) | anaerobic digester metagenome | biome: Anaerobic digester microbiome; feature: mesophilic sludge digester; material: Anaerobic digester biomass | place... | reverse complement strand
GGGAGGGGCGGTTCGGTCCAGACGGTTTGGGTGTCGGGGTCCCAACGATGATGCCGGTAGTGGCGGTGGGCGGCTTGTCTGGTTATGCCGAGAGCTTCGCCGATGTCGGCCCAGCTGGCGCCCCAGTGGAGTGCCCGGGCGACCGCTGTGTCGAGGGTGTGTTGGGCAGCCTGTTTGGCGGATGCGGCGTGGACGGTGGCGGTGAGTGCGTCGGTGCGGAGTCGTTCGGTGCGGTCCATCAGGGGTGTCACCTTAGGGTGACGCGACGATGCCTGTCAGCATGTGCTGACAGGCATCGCCGGTTGGGGCTGGGAAGGTTGGGATTTGGTCAGTCGGCGGGTGGTGTCAGTTGCGGTTTCTGGCGGTCCCGGTAGGACTCCCCGTCGATGACCAGCTCGAACGCGGCGGAGGAGAACCGGTCGATCGCGGACTGGGCGAGGAGCTGGTCACCGAGGAGCGCCAACCATTCGGACGGGTCACGGTTTGACGTGATCACCGTCGACGCCCGCCGGTGCCGCTCAACGATCAGGTCGTAGAAGTCGCTGGTCGCCGCAGCGTCCGACGCGGTGAGCGCGTAGTCATCAATGATCAACAGGTCGACCCGGAGGAGTTTGCGGAGCTCGGCGTCGAGGGTGTTGTCGAGCCTTGCGATCCGGAGTCGTTTGAACAGCTGGTCGGACCGTTCGAAGTGGACCGACCGGCCCCGCCGGATCGCTGTGTGCCCGAGCGCGACAGCGAGGAACGTTTTGCCGACTCCGACCGGTCCGATGATCAACGCGTTCTGTCCGGCGTCCACGAACCGGAGGCTCGCCAGCTCGTCGAGGACGGCCTGGTCGTAGGTGACGTTCGCTGTTGCGTCCCAGTGCTCGAGACGCATCCGCCGGTCGAGCCCGGCGGCTTTGGCTTTGCGGGCAGCCGAGGTGGTGTCACGTCGGGAGACCTCGTCGGCCAACAACAGCTGCAGGAACTCGGCGTGAGACATCTTCGAGGTCTTCGCCAACGCGAGGCGTTCGGGGAGCGTGTCAACGAGTTGACCGAGCTTCAAACGGCGCAGTGTTGCGGTCAACTCGGGGGTCACCGAAGGGGTCACCGAAGGTGTGAGGGTGCCGGTGGTGGTGGTCATCGTGTCACCTTCCGGCCGGCGGCGAAGTGGGATGCGTCGCGGGCGAACCGGCCGATGATCACGTTGTCAGGTGGCGCCGGTTCGGCGGTCGCCTGGTCGGCTTCGAGCGCCCGTTCGACCATCCCGACGACGGTGACCACCGACGTTGCCCCAGCGTCAACAGCCCGCTCGCAAGCGGTGTTTACGCGGTCGGGCCCGTAACGGTCACAGGTGCGCAACAGCTTGTAGACGTGACGCATCCTCGTCCAGGGCAACGGTCCGTCCAGGATCACCTCGGCGAACACCCCGACGTGTTGCCCGTGGGCGTATGCCCGGCGGATCTGGTCGTCGATGTTCCGCATCGCGTAGCCGGTGAGCTCCGACGGCAGATCGGCCGGGTCGGTGATCCTCGCCCCCGCCTTCTGGCGGGGATGAACCTTCACCAACTGACCGCCCGAGAAGATCTTCACCAGCGCCTTGTCAGCCCGCACGTCGACAGACGTGCCGATCAGATCGCCGGGCACCGAATACAACGATTTGGCGACCTGGATGTGATGGTCCCGGTGGACCTTGGCTGTCTTGTAGAGCGGCACGTCGTAACGCTCTGTCGGTGCGGGCAGCAGCACCGGTGCTTCGACCTCGGCGAAGGTCACCGCCGGCTGGGCTTGGGTTGTCCCGTGGGTGCGGAGCCCCGCCCGCGAACGGCACCACAGCTCTGCTGCTGTCTGCGCCTCGGCCAAACAGCCGAAGTCCTCACCCGCCCAAAACGAGGTTTGGACGAACTGGACAGCCCGCTCCACCCGCCCTTTGTCCTGAGGCGAACGCACGCGTGCGGGGTCGATCAGGAACCCACGCGATTGGGCGTATTCGACGAACGCCACGTTCAACACCGGGTCCAACGCGTCGGCCTTCGTCACCACCGTCGCCATGTTGTCGGGGACCAACACACGGAACACTCCGCCGAAGAACTGCCACGCCGCTTCGCACCCGTCGATCACCGTCGCCAGGTTCTGGTTGAACGACAACCACACAAACGTGTGGCGCGACACCCCAGCGGTGAACACCAACGCCCACACCCGACGTTTCTTGCCGGTCTCCTCGTCGAACATCCGGCCCAGCTCACCGAAATCGACCTGCAACTCCACCCCCGGCTCACCATCGACGACCGGGACCGTCGACCGCTCCGGTGACCCGAACTCCGCAGCCAGATAACGGTTCAACGTTCGCTCCGGGACAACCACCCCATCGCGCTTCAACAACTCGACCATCTTCTTCGCTGGCACGTCGTCGTTCCGCCAGCCCTCCAGCTTCTCCCGATGGCCGACCAGCACGTTCCACGCCTCACCGTGACGATCCGGGACCTTCGGGGCCAACTCCGCCATCACCCCACCCACAAAATCGTCGGTCAACCGATCCGGACTGTCGGTCTGGACCAGCCCGTGGCCTTCAGCGATCCGAACGATCTTCGTCACCGTCTTCCGGTCGCACCGCACCATCTCTGCGATCCTCCGGAACGCCAGCAAAGCCAGCCACAACCTCAACACCTCGCGCACTTCAAACACCGCAACCTCCCGGTATGCCATTGACGCGCCGCCTTTCGGGTCGTGGACGCAACGACGGCAGTTCAGCGTCTACGACACCGACCCCAGAAAACCCCCCACCAAGTGGTCCCTTTCAGCTGGCGCAAGGGTGGTCCATACCAGGTGGCGCAACACCCCCAAAGTGGTCCCTACCAACTGGCGCACGACAAGCCACCCAGCATGGGCCGGTCACTTGCAGACCTCGCAGCGCTCGCGACCGATCCGAACCTGGACCCGTTCGAGCGCATGTGTCACGCCGCAACGCTCACGAATCGGGCGCACGCCACGACAGCCGCACTCGCCCGTACGGGCGCTGTCCGGGGCGAGGAGACCTTGGAGGACCTGGGGGACGTGCTGGACATGTCAGCGGGGGAGGTGGGCCGCCTGGTTGGCTGGGAGCAACTGCGCCTTGGTGGCGTTGGCTGAGCGTCGGCGGGCGCCCCGAGCGTGGCGCCGTCCCGGGCGGTGCTCGCTGCGCTGCGCTCCGCTCCGGGCGGCACTCCCGTTCGGTGCTGCCGTCGTCGTTCAGGCACCGGCCCCGATCGCCCAGTTCGACCCAACACAGACCAACCCGAGCCACGAGCCCCGATCACCAAACCATGTATTTACCGGGTGCAGTGATACAGAAACGCACCCGGCCAGGATGTGCCGAGCAGCCGACGCTGGGGGCAGCGCACGACCACCGAAACCCCCTCCCGAGTTACGTTGCTATTTCAAGTAAAGCGCCGCCGCCCCTCCGGGGCGACGGCACCCCAACGCCAACCGCCGATCGGCTACTCGATCAGCGGCTTCCCCGAGGCTTTGAGCTTGCTGTTCACGCCGTCTATACGTTCTTGTGCCCTCGCTGGGGCTACGAAAAGGAAGTCGAACAGCAAATCAAGAACTTCGAGAGTCCATTCGGCCTCCTCGGGTTCAACATCAACGATTTGGCCGGTGTTGGTGTCCTTGTTCAGATGGACGGAGAAGTTACCAATGGTGCGGAGACCATGGAGGCCCCGGTAGACGTTTTCCGGCACCTTTTCCTTGACAGAATCGATTTGTTTTTTGAGGTCGGAGCCTGTTGCCGAAAGGTAGCCCTCAAGAACTTGCTCCAGGCATCGGCGAGCCAAGGCCGCAGATGCTCGTGGGCTGCGGTCAAGCACGAACGCACCCTCGTTATAGTCGCGGGCGATGGCTTCGGGAACTACGGGCGGGGCCATCCGTCCGGACCTTGGCCACACGCGTGACCTTGTAATCAGATCCAGGTCATCCATGCAGTGAGGCGGGTACAGAGTCAGATCGACGATGGGTCGACTACACCCAGGACAGATAATTAGGTCAAAAGCCAAGTCGCCATCGGCGCACCTGGCCTCCTTGGGATTAGAAACTTCTGGCCTGAGCTCCCGGGGCTCAAAGTTAGCGCCGCACTGGTAGGGGCATTTAATCAACATGAACCAATGATAGATCCTGAGAGACGGCCGAGGTCCCACCAAGGATGCTGTACTAGCGCCGTTTGGTGTCGCCGAGGTGCCCCCCAGGTATCCGCACTGCCACCCGAGGGCTGCGCCTCCCCGTCCGTGCTGCGCCCGGACGGGGACCCCTCGGCTTGCCCTCGCCGCCAGACGGTCGCAGTGCGATACCTGGGGGTAGGGGTTCTACAGGTCGGATCGAGCTTGCACGGCGGTGGCCGTGCTGATCGGACCACTACTAAGGGGGCGTACTAGCGACTTGTGGCATTCCCGGGGTTGGTGGGGCCATCACGGGAGTGTTCAGTGAGGTGGCCGACCTCACACGCCGAGAGCGGGAGGCGAGTTCGGGGAGGTTCAACCCACCCAACCGGTGGGACCCAGCGGTACCGTTGGTCCGTGACCTTCACCGGCATTCCCAACCCGACCGACTTTGCGGCGCTCCCATCCGAGGCCACCGAGAAGTGGGGAACATTCCCCGGCCACATGGGGGGCGCCAACTTCGCCCAGTTGGTCGGCCTCCAACTGGAGGAGGTACGAGCCGACTATGCCCGCATGCGGGTGCCGTGGAGGCCCGAGATACGCCAACCTGCGGGCATGATGCACGGCGGCGCGCTCGCGACGCTGGTGGACACCGTGGTGGTGCCTGCGATCGCCTGCGCCTACGAGAAGGTGCCGGTCATGCTGACCCTCAACCTGAGCCTTTCCTACCTCGGCGGCATCCTCGACAGCGATGCCATCGCCCACGGGTGGGTCACACGACGAGGCCGGTCGATCGTGTTCTGCGAAGCCGTGGTGGCCGACGAGTCCGGCAACCTCGCCGTGCGCGGCACGCTCACCTACAAGGTGTCGACACCACGACCAACCAACTGAAATCACTGCCCAAGCACGGGCTCATCAACTCACCTTTCGGCGCACCCACTCAGGAGATGGCCGGTGAAGCCTCAGAGGAGCGCCGAGGTTACGCGGCGTCGGTGACCGCCGGTGCCACCATGGGCCAAGGACGCTCCCGCTCGACGGCGAGGGCCACGTCGAAGAGCAGCGGGTCCTCATGGTGGCGGGCCAGAACCTGCATGCCCACCGGCAGCCCGCCCACCGTCCCGGCCGGGATCGACACAGCGGGGTTGCCGTAGATGTTGGCGATGATGGTGAGCGCGCCCATGTTGACCATCTCGGGGAACTTCTCCGAGACCCGGCCCAACAGGTTGCTCGGCAGCTTGGGGGCAAACGTGGACGCCAGCTTGGTGCCAAACAGGGCGGTGCGAAGCGCCCCCTTGGCCGCGGTGCTGGACTTGGCCTTCTCGATCAGGTTGTTCTCGGTGCTGCTCATCGACGACTCGGCCGGGAACGCCGGGCCGGGGTTGGACGCTGCGATGATCAGGTCGACCTGCTCGAAGGCCCGAGCCATCGCCTGGTTGGCCTCGACCCGCATCTCCTCAGCGACCGCCGCGGTGCGCAGGTTGTACATCGACTGGCTGAGGTACAGGCCGATCGCCACCTCATCGGTGAGGTCCTTGGCACACTTGGGCCACATGTCCCCCAGTTCGACCAGCAGGGTGGACAGGTTGCCCATCATCCATTGGGCAGCCAGGTTGGGCGGACGAACGTCGACGTTCACCTGCACCATGTTGTTGTCGGCCATGAGAGCTGCCGCCTCGTCGCGGATGCGCTGCTCCACTCCGTCCTCGAGGGTGACGCCGCCCAGGTTGGGCACCACGGCCACGCGGAGACCTGCCAGATCATGGGTGCCCAGGTTGGCCTCCCAGTCGCCCGCCGACGGCAGGCTGGTGGGATCGTAGGGGTCGACGCCCGCGCAGACGTCGTAGAAGCGAGCCGCGTCGCGAACCGATCTGGACAGGTTGCCCTGCACCACGGTGTTGGGACGGCTGAACGCCACCGGGCCGCGGGTGATGCGGCCAAAGGTGCCTTTCATCCCCAGCAGGCCGGTGTAGCCGGCGGGGATACGAATGGACCCGCCGCCATCGCCACCGGTAGCCAGGCTGACCAGCCCACCGGCCACCGAGGCCGCTGCGCCGCCGGACGAGCCACCCACCGTGCGACCGTGACGCCACGGGTTGTGTGTCACGCCGTTCAGCTTGGTGATGCTGACGTTGAGGCCGCCGAACTCGCTGGCGGTGGTCAGCCCCACCGGGACCACGCCACCGCGATTGAACAGCAGTTTGTTCGAGTTGCTGTTCACCGTGGCCACCCGGTTGGCGAACGCCAACGAGGCACCGGTGTCAGGCCACCCCTTCACCTGTTCCAGTTCCTTGATGCCGGTCGGCACGCCACCGAAGGGCAGGCTGACGTCGGCCGACTTGGCAGCCTCCAGCGCGCGCTCAGGGTCAACAAAGGAAAAGCTGTTCAGCTTGGAGTTGCCGATGGCCGCCAGCGTCGCCTCGGTTTCCTCGACGGGCGAGCGCTCGCCCGCTCGGAACGCGTCCACGAGCGAGGAGGCATCGCCCTGCCAGGGTGTATCGGTCATGGGCCTATCTTCTCCTGCCTGGCCGAGTGAACCCAACACTGCGCCCCGGCGGGCGGCCGGGTGGGTGACCGGCTGGGTGACCGGGCATCCGATTGGCCAGCGCGATCAAGCGGTTGATCGCCGACATCGGCACCCGCCCCTGGCTCATCACCGCCAGGTTGCGGAGCGGCAGTTCGCCCAACGACCGGTCGATCATCGCCCCCAGGCCACCCTCATCATGAGCGCCACCAGTGGTGTGGGCAACGATCGCCCGGACAAGGGCCAGCAACGGGCGACCAAGGCGGGTCTCCCCCAGCTCGCCCAGGGTGGTGTTGCGGGTGAACGGCCGCACCGGGGTGGGCTCGGGTACCGACCGGCCAAGCAACGCTTCGAACGCCGCAACACCCGGGTCCCAGTCGTCGGGTCGAGGGTTTCGGTATGGATCGAGGGCGGGGTCGGGCTCGGGGGCCGACCACGACGAGGCCACCTCAACCATCAGACCATGGGGAAGGTTGCCGGAGGAGCACCCCACCGCCACACCCCAGGTGCCTGCCGAGACCGCCCAGCCCCTGTCGGCAGGGTGCCAATGGCACAGCGCCCGGGCGTGCACATCCACCGTCGCCTCCCTGGTCGAGTTTGGTTCGAGGTTCACCTTGGCGAACCCCACAAGGTGGCGGTGCGCGGCGGGGCGACCGGTATCCGGCGATTCCAGATACACCTGCACCACCTCGCTCCCCGCCCGATCGCCGGCGTTGGTGAGCGGGACCGTCACCGTGAATGCAACCGGCCCGGCGCCCGGAGGCGGCACCTCTGCGGGAGCCACTACGTCGGTGCCACCAAGTAGCACGCCGGCATCAACGTGCTGGGCACTCAGGGTCGGCACTCCAAGAGTGATCTCGGCGTAGCTGAGACCATGGCCGAAGGGGAACAACGGTGTGGCGCCGGAGGCGTCGAACCAGCGGTAGCCGATGTAGGGACCCTCCCGATAGGTCACCTGATGCGGCTCCCCCGGAAACCACCGGTCGGATGCCACGCCAGCCGAGCGCACCGGGAAGGTTTCGGCGAGGCGCCCGCCCGGTTCGGCGGCGCCCACCAGCACGTCGGCCAATGCACCACCGGCCGCCTGACCTCCGAGGTAACCGTGGATGATGGCCGCCGGTTGATCGACCCAGTCCATCGTCACCGGCGACCCCGCCACCACGATCACCACCGTGTTGGGGTTGGCCGCGCACACGGCCCGAACCAGGATGTTGTGGGATTCGGGAAGGTGGAGATGATCGCGGTCAAAGCCCTCGGACTCGACGGCGTCGGGCAGCCCGACCACCACGACCGCCACCTCGGCACCCCGGGCGATCGACACGGCCTCGTCGACCCGTCGGGCGGGCTCTCCCGGGCGGTCGTCACGGGCACGCAGCACATAGCCGGGCGCGTACTGCACCCGACCTCCAGCCGCGTCGACATGCGTGCGTAGTTCGGCGTGCAGGTTGTCGCTGCGGGTGGCCTTCACCTGCGAGCTGCCCCCACCCTGAAACCGGGGATGCGCCGCGAACTCCCCGATCAGCGCCACGTGCCCCGAGGGTGCCAGCGGCAATGTGCCGTCGTTGGTCAACAGCACCGTTCCCGCCGCTGCCGCCCGGCGAGCCAGTTGGTGATGTTCGCGGTGAAGGGCGTCGGGATCCGCGCCCGGCCGGGGCGATGCCATGGCACTGCCCGGTCGACCTGACCGTGCGCCGTCAGCGCGCTCCAGCAGGGCAAGTACCCGGCGCACGCACCCGTCGAGGTCGGCTCGATGGAGTGATCCATCGGCCAGCGCCGCCAGTACCGCCGCGTCGTGGGTGCCGTGGCCGCCGGGCATCTCCAGGTCTTGACCGGCGCGGATACCGGCCACCCGATCGTCGTTGGCTCCCCAGTCGGTCACCACCAGCCCGTCGAAGCCCCACTGATCTCGAAGCAACTCGCTGAGCAACCATGGGTCTTCCGAGCAGTACACGCCGTTCAGCAGGTTGTAGGCCGACATGACCGTCCAGGGTCGGCTGCGACGAACAGCCGCCTCGAACGCGCCCAAGTACAACTCTCGCAACGTCGCCGGGTCGACGACGGCGTCGACCACCATGCGGTTGGCCTCCTGGTTGTTGACGGCGAAGTGCTTCAGCGAGGCCCCCACCCCTTCCCCCTGCACGCCGTCGATCCAGGCCACCGCCAACTCCCCGGCCAGGAACGGGTCCTCGGAGAAGTACTCGAAGTTCCGGCCTGCTGCCGGATGACGTTTCAGGTTCACGGCCGGGCCAAGCACCACACCGACTCCCTCGGCCACAGCCTCCCGGCCGATCGCCCGCCCCACGTCGCCCGCCAGGACGCGATCCCAGGTGGCGGCGAGCGCGCTTCCGGTCGGGAAACAGGTCGCCGGTTCGCTGGCCTGGAGGTCGGCCAGCGACGCGCTCATCACCTTGCGCAGGCCGTGTGGGCCGTCGGCCATCATCACCGCTTCCAAGCCGAGCTCAGGGACGGCTTCGGTGTGCCAGTCGTCCGCTCCAGACAGCAGCGCCACCTTGCGCTGGTCACTCAGCTCCGTCTTCGAGTTGGCCCCGTCGTCTTCCATGTCCGCATCGTAGGCAGCGAGCCGGCCGGCGGCCGCCGATGCACCAGGACCTGTGCACGACCGCTGCTGCACGACCGCCGATACACGACTCCATGTCGACGCCCATGGGAGAATGCGCGGATGCGCATCGTGGAGCTGTGGCGGTACCCCATCAAGTCGCTGGGCGGCGAGCGCCTGCAAACCTCAGCGGTCACCGAACTTGGTCTGGTGGGTGATCGTTCCTGGGGCATCGAGGACGTGGCAACCGGCAGGGTGCTCACAGCCCGCCGGGAAGCAACGCTGCTGTTGGCAGCGGGTCGACTCGCCGAGGACGGCAGCGCCGAGGTGCACCTTGGCGACGACGTGCTGCGGAGCGACGATGAACTGTCGGACTGGCTTGGACGCCGGGTTCGTTTGCGCGCCGCCGACCACAACTCCGGCGGGACCTTCGAGGCACCACTCGACGACCTTGACGAGTCGAGCTGCAACTGGATGCAATGGACCGGCCCTCCGGGGGCGTTCCACGACAGCAAACGCACCCGGGTGTCGCTCATCAGTACAACCACGCTGGCCGGACAGGACCCACGGAGGTTCCGCGCCAACGTGGTGCTCGACCAGGACGGCACCGTGGGCGAGAGCACCGAGAGCACCGAGGACGGCTGGGTGGGGCAATCGCTCGTGATCGGTGGTGTCACCTTGGACGTGCGTCGACACATCGGCCGCTGCGTCATGGTGACGCGACCGCAGCCGGGGCTTGCTCGTGACCTCGATGTGCTACAGCGGCTCAATGCTGAACGTGCCGGACTGGCAGCGATCGGGGCGCTGGTCACGCAGCCGGGTGAGATTTCCGTTGGCGACACCGTGATGCCCAGAGTCGATTCGACCGTCAGCCGCCTGCTTCGGCCGACGGTATCCAAGACAGTCCGCCGAGCCGCTCGACAACTGCCGAAACTCGACCGACTGCGCCGAAGCACCAGCCGCCGGGCCTGACCGCGGACATCAAGCCGCAGCCCCACATCCACGTGGGGTCGCTCGCTGCCCACCACGCCTGATAGGTGGAAGGCGGAACCGCTGGGAGCCGGCGCACCGGGTCAGGCGGACCCGCAACTGAATGCGGAACAGCGGGCGACGTTCAACGTCCCGCTGCAACCAACCGACCAGACGCCCACTCGATAGCGTGGGCGTTGATGCCAACCATGTCTGCTTTGCCCACAAGGTCGTCCGGCCCATCGGCGCCAACGCTTGTACCGGTCGAGACCGAGGCGCCACGCACCGACGTCACCCCCTCCACCGACGACGGTGACCATGACCGCTACGCCCATATCGTGTCCAAGGCCGACGCCAGCCGGGCCTACGTCACCGGCGAACCCATCACGGCGCTCTGCGGCAAGAAGTGGACGCCCAGCCGCGACCCCGATCGCTACCCGGTGTGCCCCAGTTGCAAGGAAGTACTGGCGTCGCTGAACGCTGAGGAGTAGCAACCACCCGGGAACCCGGTTTCAGGCGTCAGCACCCGGTGCCGCCAGGAGCAGGCTCATCATCTCGCGGGCCACCATCGGCCCGGCATTTTGGTTCTGGCCGGTCACCAGGTTGCCGTCGACCACCCAATGGTTGGCCAGCGGGTCCCGAAATCGGGTCTCAGATTCGAATCGGGCTCCCACGCGTCGCAGCTCGGTCTCAGGATGATGCGGGGTCGAGGTGATGCCAAGCTCGGACACCTGCTTGTCGGTCACCGACGAGACCCGGCGGCCTGTCACCAACGGCGTACCGTCGGCCGCCTTGGCGTTGATCAACCCCAGCGGACCGTGGCACACGCCCCCGATCACCTTGCCCAGCGCGTTGGCCGTGGTCATCGCCTCGGCGAGCGGCTTGGAGAAGCCGAAGTCGAACGCCGCTCCCCAGCCGCCGGCGAGGAACACCAGGTCGAAGTCGGCCACGTCGAGGTCACCGATGGCCAGTGAGTCGTTGACCTGAGCCCGCAGCTCGTCGTCGGCCAGGAACCGGTCGTCGGACTCGCTGCGAAGCACAGGCTTGAGCGACAGCGGGTCGACGGGGATCAGGCCGCCCTTGGGGCTGGCGAGGTCGACGTTCATGCCGGCGTCCTGGAACGCGTAGTAGGGCACGGTCATCTCGCTGGCGAACAGGCCGGTGGGCTTGCCGACGTCCAGCCAACCGTGGTTGGTGCACACGATCAAGGCCTTGCGCCCGAGCAACTCGACTCCGCCGTCGATCGGACCTGCCGGATCGATGGGATGCATCCCCAGGCGTTGCACCACCCGACGCAGCAGGCGCGCCGGGGGCGGTGGCTGCTTCGCAGCGGGAACCGTCGGCTGCCGCTCGGCGTAGGGCCACGGCTCGTTGCGTTCCGGCACCGAGGCGGCTCGCTGGGCCTTCAGTACCTGACGCAGATGGGCAAACACGGCCGCATCCTCAGCTGCCGACCGGCGGTCGGTGCCGCCCGGCCTGGGTGCCCGGTTGTTTGCCTCGATCGGATCGGCCGTCAGGTCGTACAGCTCCCACTGATCGGCCAGCGGCTCGGTGCGATACCGGGGGCCACCTGCGCCGTTTGCCGCCAGGTGGCGCTTTCCCGGCTCGGTCCAGGTGGCCGGATCGTCGAAGGTGCGCACCAGCTTCCACAGGTGGCCCTTCCCACCCTCGGCGTCGGTGTCCCCGACCCGGGCCACCACCCCCTCAAAGTTGGACGCCACATGGGCGGGTACCTCGATCCGCAACGGCGCCGGAACCTTGGTGCGGCCAAGCCGACGGGCCAACCCCGACAGCTCGCTGTCACCCTCCAACACGTTGTCTCGGGTCATCAGGTACACGCAACGCTGCGGATCGGGTTCGGCGGTGCCGTCGACGATCCCCATCAGATCGCGCCCCGGCAGCTCGTGGACCTCAGAGAAGTCTGCAGCCAACCGAGCAGCCGTCGACACCGGATCGATGCCCGCCGCCGCCAGCAACGTGGGCACGAGGTCGACGTGCGACGTGGGCATGTCATCGACCGTGCGGCCCGTCGTGGCGTCCACACCAATGCGGGCAATGGCCATCGGCACCCTGGTGGCCTCGTCGTACAGGTTGAACCACTTCTGATGCAGGCCACCGTGCGAGCCGAGCAGGTCGCCGTGGTCGGAGGTTCGCACCAGCACGGTGCCACCCGATCCGTCGGCGGCTGCTTCGCCGCTGCCCGAGCCGTCGGTCACCGCCCGACGCACCCGATCGAGTGGCCCGTCCACCTCGGCGTGCAGGCGGTAGTACAAGTCCCGGTACTGCTGCGCGTTGGCGCTGTAGGTCCGCTCGATCAGGGCCGGGGGTCCGTACGCGGTCGGGTAGCTCGCCCGATAGGCAATTTGGGCGGCAGGCTTCGTGGACAGGTCCTCATCGGCGGTTGGTGACGGAGGTACCGATGGCGGGTCCAGCGGCGACGGCTCCATCGGGTTGCGCCGCACCCAGGCGGGAAACAGCACAATGTCGTGCGGGTTGACGAAACTTGCCACCAGGAGGAACGGCCGCTGCGCTTCAGGGTCGCCCGCAGACCTTCGGGCATAGCGGTCCTCCAGCCAGGCAACCACCCGGTTGGCGATCAGCGCATCCCGCCGAATGCCCGCGTTGGCCAGGGGCGCGCCGTGGGGCTCGGGCCCAACCCAACCGGAGAACCCAAACGGTTCAAGCGGGTCGGCGTCCAGGTATGCCTGAACAGCCACCGGGTCCACCTGCCCGTCGGCATCGTTGGTGGCCAGCGGCCTGCCGGTATCCGGGCTGATCAGGTCGGCGTGGCTGATGTGCCACTTGCCGTCGTAGTGGGTGTCGTAGCCGGCGGCCCGAAACCAGTTGCCCAGCGTGGGCACCTCCCCCTGACGCAGCCAGCGGAGCCGGGAGTCGTCGGCGGTCTTTCCCAGACCGTCGGTCTGGGTGACCCCGTGAAGGTCCGGGTACTGCCCGGTGAACAGCGTGGGTCTACTGGGCACGCAGGCCAACGAGCCGGTGTAGTGCCGGGCGAAGCCAACCCCATGGGCATCAAACCAGGCCCTTCCGGGCAGCGTGTCCCGCCGCCAGGCCCGCAACTCGTCGCTTTCATAAGGCGGGATGGCCCGCTCCTCGTCGGTCATGATGATGACCACGTCGGGGCGCCCCGACGTCTGATCCGGATCAGGCATGTGACGACTCCTTCATCGAGTGGGCCAGCCCAGACAGCATCGTGTCGGAGTCGCCTGCCATGCGGCGGGCGATCAGCCGCGCAACCAGCTTCTGGGGCGGACGGGGCCCGCATTCAACCGTCGTGGCCAACGTGACCCGGGTGTGATGCGCCCCGGCACCGCCCGCGCCGGCACCGCCCGCGCCGGCAGCGACCGACTGGAAGCTCCACTCGTTCTGCAGGCTCGTCACCACCGGCGGCAGGCCCTCGATCTGATAGGCCAAGCGTTGAGGCTCGTCCCACACCACCACCCGCTCCACCAGGGTGCGGCGCCCAACCTGCACCCGCCGGGTTGCTCCCACCCCCACCGGCGAAACCTCCCCGCCGGGATGCAGCAGGCATGAGTGATCGACATTGTCCGCCCACGCACTGATCGCCTCGAAATCAGCCAAACGATCCCACACCTGCTGAGGCGGATGGGGAACGTCGAGCCGTCGCTCGATGGTGATCACAGCCGAACCGTCACGGTGTCGCAGCGATGAAGTCGTTGATCACCTGTGCCAACCGTGGGCCTCGATCCTCTTGAAGGAAGTGGCCGCCACCCTCGACGGTGGTGTGCGGCTGCCCCTGCGCCCCTGCCACCTTGGCCTGGAATGGTGCCTCTCCGCCTCCGGTGATCGGATCGCCATCGCTGAAGGCCGTCAGGAACGGTCGATCAAAGGCCGTCAGCACCTCCCAGGCAGCGATGTTGTCGGCGCTGGCGGGGTCGTCGAGGCTGGTCGGCACGAGCGCAGGCAGGGCGCGGGCACCCGCTGTGAACGTGTCGTCGGGGAACGGTGCGTCGTAGGCGGCGACAACCTCGCTGCTCAGGTCGGTGGTGCAGCCGCTGTTGATGATGAAGCCCACCGGAAACTCTTCGGTGGTCTGGCTGAACTCCTGCCAGGCGAGGAACGCCTCGGTGGGCTTCCCGTGCCCGGTGGGCAGCCCCGTGTTGCCCACCACCACCCGGGTAAAGCGATCGGGCCGGGCGGCGACGAGGCGCAGGCCGATCAGGCCACCCCAGTCCTGTCCAAAGAAGGTGATGTGCCGCAGGCCGAGGTGGCCAAAGAGCAACTCGCTCATCCAGCCGACATGGCGTGCGTAGGTGTGGTCGCCCTGCTCGGTTGGTTTGTCGCTGCGACCGAAACCCACCAGGTCGGGGGCGATCACCCGATGCCCGGCCGCAACGAGCACGGGGATCATGTGGCGGTAGAGGTAGCTCCAGGTGGGCTCACCGTGCATCAGCAGTACCGGGGCGGCATCGGCCGGGCCCTCGTCGAGGTAGTGCACCCGCATGGTGCCACGGTCCGTTTCATCGGCCTGAACCTGGGCGTAGTTCGGGGCAAACGGGTAGCCGACCAGGTCGGCGAACCGGTCGTCGGGTGTGCGCACGGTCTGCATGGTCGGCTCCTCAAATCGGGTGGCACCAGGGCGGGGACAAGTGAGAGTAACACTGTCAAAAGGTTCTGGGAGTCCGCATCGCACAACGACCAACCCGCCCTACGATGGTTTAATGTCCGATGCGATCCCAACCGCCGACGTTCCCGGTGAAGCCAACACCGTCGACGGCCGTCGCGCCCGTCGCGCCAGGGGCCGCACCGCCGTGGTGGACGCACTCTTCGCCCTTCTTCAGGAACAGGGTGTGCAGCCCGCCGTCGAGGAGATCGCCGCGCGCGCCGGAGTGTCGGTCTCGTCCATTTTTCGCTACTTCGACGGCCTGGACGACCTGCGTGAGCTCGCCATCGGACGGTACTTCGAACGGTTCGCCCCGCTCTTCGAGGTCCCCAACCTGGGCGAGGGCCAGCTCCCCCGTCGCCTTTCGGCCATGGTCGATTCCCGCCTTGCGCTCTACCAGGCCATCGCGCCCATCGCCCACATCGCCCGGCTTCGGGCGCTGGAAACACCACGGTTCGCCACCACCCTCGCAACAACCCGGGCGGGCTCGGCCAACCAGGTCCGCACCCACTTCGCCGCCGAACTCGGAACCCGCACTCCGGCCCGGGGCGACGACCTGGTGGGGGTGATCGACTCGATCACATCGTTCGAGTCGTGGGAACTTCTGCGCGACACCCACGGCCGTTCCCAATCACAGATCCGTCGCGCCTGGACCGAGTGCCTCCAGGTGCTGCTCGCGTCCTGATCACCCACACGGCGTCTCACCGACGGTGCCGCCGCCCACCGACCACGCGTGCCGCCCCTTCAGGTTGCGACCCGATACGACTCGACCACCGGGGCCAGTTCCGCCGGGGTGGCGCCGTGCATGATGACGGCGTCCGCCCCCTGGCACAGTTGACCCCGCACCGTCGCACAACAGTGGGACCGTTCTAGCTGTGAGGTCGTCTCCGTTAAGGGTGGAGCGCTGGCGCCACTCGCAACGCTGGCGTGGCCCGAGCTTCGACCGCTTGGGTTACATATTTGGATGGCGATGATCTGATCCACCCGATGGCGATGGCGATGGCGATGGCGATGGCGATGGCCAACGCTGCGGCTGCGGCCGAACTAGCGGACGTGTACACGAACGGCATGTGGTACATCGACGACCATGGTGGAACAGCGGCCGTACCCGACTCGTTGTCGTACATCCCCACTCCAAGACTGTTTCTTGATGACCCTGACATCAGCGGAGCGAAGCCGCACCTGCATCAGCTCGTGGTCTTTCAAAAAGCTGTCCGGGAGTGGTACCCGTACTATGAGGGAGCGCCAGGCGAGGACTTGGACTTCATGCTGCATCAGCTCGCGCTCAATAGGGTTCGGAAGATTCCCACTGCGCTTTACGGCCACCGTCGAACTCTCGACGGCTTCTCGAGACGGGGCAGTCGGGCAAAGGGCGTCGAGTGTGACTGTCCGCGCTCGCGACGGTACAGCCGTGGCTCTTGCAACGCTCTATTGCGATCGGCGCGGGATGTGGCGGCGGCCAACTTCACAGAAGAGTTCATCTGCGAGATCGAGTGGTAAGCACTACGGAGGTTTTCAGAAATCCCTTCTGGGCCGTCCACGCTGTCCCTCACGGGCTGGACACCTACTACGTTGTCAAGCAAGGTGATTCGGTACCAGTGATCGCTCGGATGCCCGACGAGCGCACCGTCCTGGTCGACACATGGAGGATCGCTCATCAGAAGACGTTCACAGAATTCCCCGGAGGAGCGATTGATGAGGGCGAGACTCCTCGGGAAGCTGCCGTGCGGGAACTTGAGGAGGAGACAGGCATACGCGGTACCTCCTGTGAAGTCATCGGACAGGTCACCCCGTCGACGGCCCTTACAACGGAGACGTGTCACGTTTGCATGGTGCGAGACATCCTCGAGGTCGGAACCCCGAGCACTGACGAGGTCGATCGTGTCCGACTCGTCAATGCCGACCGGGTGGTCGACGAGCTCGTGACGGGTGGGTGTGATGCGGTCGCCGCAGCGGCGTGGGCACTAGCCGGATGGCGCCTACCTCGATGATCGACCAACTTGTGGGGAGCGGGCTCACCCGCGCCATGGTCATTCTCGCTCACCCGGATGACGAGGCGCTTTTGTGTGGTGGGACGATTGCGGAGCTGACAAGAATCGATGTCGAGACCACCGTCGTCTGCTTCTCAGACGGAGCTCAAGGGCGCGACGAGGCGTTTAAACAGGTATGCACCCTCTTGGGGGCACAGAGCCGACTCTTGAAGTTCGAGACAGGGTCGATGCGGGTCGACGCCGAGCTCGTAGGTGCAACCGACGACCTCATCAGAGAAAGCGAGCCGCAGCTTGTCATCACTCATGCACGCAGCGGCATCCAGAACCAGGACCACATCGCACTACATGACGCTGTTCGTTTGAGTACGCGTCGTTGGCCAAGTCCTGCGATCGTGCTTGGGGTTGAGCCACCGATCTCTTCCTCCGACTTCGACGGCAATGTCTTCTGTGAAGTTGGGCAGTCATGGGCCTCCAAGGTTGCGGCCGTGACGGCATACCAAAACCTGTTGGACCGGCCATACATGTGTGAGGAGTACCTGCAAACGAGGGCGAGCTGGTGGGCGCAGGTCGCCGGGCAACCGGGCGCCTTGATGGAAGCGTTCGAGCTTGCAGTATGGCGGCCGGCCGGGGCGTGCGGTGTGCACGGCTGAGGAAGACACCGCTTTCGTCGTCGGCGACCATCTAGATGAGTAGTTCCGAGGGGTAGCGGGCTGGGCCTGTGTTGGTGGGGCTGTTTCGCGTCTGAGAGTGACCTTGCGCGCTCCGCGCGAAGATCCACCACTTAGCGAGAGCGTCCAGGATCAGCGGTGATCACACGCACCGGCCCTGGAGGACCTGCGAATGAACGCCAACCTGGACACCCTCGCGACCACACGCTACGTGAGGATTGACGACGCCTTGAAGGATCATCCCGCATGGGCACCCGAACGGCCCGCGATCGGGATCCCCCCGAAACTGACCGACGCCGAGCTGATCACCCTCGCGATCATCCAAGCTCTCCTCGTGTTCACCTCCGCGGCACAGTTCCTCCGCCATGCCCGGGCCCACCTCCGCCCATGGTTCCCCTGCCTCCCCCAACGGTCCGGCTACAACAAACGGCTCAGGAACCCGGTGGTCCTGATGCAACACCTCATGGCCGTGTTCCGCCGCGATTGTGAGACCTACCACGACGACCTCTGGCTTGTGGACTCCACACCGGTCGAGTGCGGACGGTCCCGCGAAACAGCGAAACGCTCCGACCTTGCCGGGTGGGCCAGCTACGGGTATTGCGCGTCGCGCTCCCGGTTCTTCGGGGGCCTCCGCCTGCATCTGATCTGCACGCCCTCCGGGCTCCCCATCGCCGCAGCGCTCACCGGCGACCAAGGCGACGAACGAGCCGCCGCGATCGCGATGTTGGACACCGATCCGGCCATGTATCGGCCCGGCCAGAAGCTCAAGGCCGACAAGGGCTACCGGTCAGCAGCGTTCGAAGCCGAGCTGAACGCCCAGGGCATCACCCTGATCCGACCCACTCGCAAAGGCGAGAAACAACGACCAGGCAGACGGTTCCTGCAGCCGTTCCGTCAGATCATCGAGTCGGTCAACCAGACCCTCAAAGCACAACTCGACCTCGAACGACACGGCGGACGTAAGGCCGAAGGGGTCTGCGCCCGGGTCCTCCAGCGGCTTCTCGCGCTCACCACAGCAATCTGGCACAACGGAACCACCAGCCAACCAGGACCAGCCCGCCACCTCACCCCATACGACCACCAACCGCGGTCAACACCCCTTGGAACTACTCATCCAGGTTCCCGGCCACCGGCTAGGGCGGCGACAACGCTGCTCAGAATGGCAGTTTGTCGGCTTGGAGGTGTCGCAACTCATCGAACATCGCCCGGCACGAAGCCTCGTCCGGCGGCGAGCACGGATCCTCGCGGACCGCTTTGAACGCCAGGTCGGCATCCCCGGCAAGCGCGGCCTCCACCACCAACTCCTGAAGCTCCACCTGAGTCTTCACCCATCCCGCCAATGGTTCGCCCAGTGGGTCCATGTGCTCGGGGTGGATCCCGTCACCGTCGACCACGGCGCCAACCTCGACGATCGCCCCTTCGGCCACGTCCGGAAGGTAGCCGTCGTTGGGCACGTTGACCGCCAGGATCCTCGCCGGCTGGTCGTTCCACATGGCATCGATGATGGCCGCCACCTCCTCGCCCGACATGCCCGCAATCTGCATCGGCAGCGGCACTCTGGTGTCGGCCGCCCACGCGGCCGCCCGCTCGGCCAGCTCTGAGAACGGCTGATGAAAGTCCATCGGGACGGGCATCCAGTCGGCGACATCCAGCGCGAAGGGCAGATACTCGCCGATGTGACTGTCCACCGAACACGGCACCAGGCCGTGCTCGCGCACCACGTGGGTCACCAAGGGCATGTAGTTGAACTCCACCAGACCGGCACCTCCCAGGGATCGGTCCAGCCGCCGCGCCACGCGCTGGGTCCTCGGTGAGTAGTCGAAGACCGGCTTCTCGAACCAGGCCCGGATCGTTGGCAGCAGGTCTTCACCGGTCCGCTTGTTTCGAAACTCGGTGAAGAACGTGAAGTGGTTGATGCCAGACGCCCGAGCCTCGATGTCGCTGCGTTTCACGCGCAGGCGTCGCGCCAGACGATTGATGCCCATCGGCATCTCGTGACACATTCCAACGTTGCGCACCTTGGTGGCCCGGTTGATCGCCAAGGTCACGCGGCTCATCGGATTGGTCAGGTTGATGAGGAACGCGTCGGGACAGTACCGCTCGATGTCGGCGCAGATTCCCAGCGTGTTGGTGATGGATCGCAGCGAGTGGAACACCGCTCCCGGACCTCCGTTCTCGCCGGTGATCTGCCGTGCGCCGTGCCGGTTGGGGATCTCGTAGTCCTGGCGCCAGTGCTCGAACCGACCGAACTCGGCACTGGAAAGCACGAAGTCGGCTCCAGTGAGTGCCTCGGCGGGGTCGGTGGTGCGGTCAAGGATCACCGGGGCACCGCTGGACGCGTTGAGCTTCGCAGCAAAGCGGTAGGCCCGGTCGAGGCGCTCGCGGTTCACGTCGTGCAGCACCAGCCGGGCGCCGCTCAGGCCGGCGGTGTGCACCACGTCGTTGACCATGGTCGGCCCAAACGACATGCCGCCGGCACCGACCATGGTGATCTTGGGTGCCTCGGCCGTGATACGAGTCGATGACATCAGTGGAGTCCCCCGTCGATCTGAAGCGTTGCTTTGATGCGCCTCACGATACGGCCGGCCCCCTTCAAATGCGTCCTCGAGCCCCTCTGGCGGCGCCAGGACCCAGTTGAAAATGCGCTGTGTATTCTCCAGCTCAGGCCAGGTGATCCAGGATCATCGGGGCGATCGTGTCGGCGGCCACGTCGGGGATCCAATGGTTGACGCCGTCGAGCACCTCGTAGGTGTAGGGGCCGCTGACGTAGCTCCCGGTCAGGTCGGCGGCCTTGCCGCCCAGCGCCACGTCGTCGGTGCTGTAGATGTAAAGCGTCGGCACCCGAATCTTCCCACCGGCGGGCTTGCCGGCAAACGGAAGCGCCCGGTACCAGCCCAGGGCACCGCGGGCGGCGCCGCCGCGCAACATGTCCAGGCGGGACTCGGCCTCAGCGGGCGCCATGCCGGCATCGATGAGCGCCTGACGCACCCGGGTGCCGCCACGCTTCGAGGAGATCGCCGCCTCCGGCAGCCACGGCAGTTGGAACGCCAACATGTACCAGCTCTTCAGCGCCTGGTTGCTGCGCACCATGGCGGCGACCATCGCCCGTGGGTGGGGCGTCGACAGCGACGTCATCGACAGCAACCGTTCGGGATGACGCTCGGCGAGCGCCCAGGCGGCCCCGCCTCCCCAGTCGTGGCCGACCACGTGAAACCGTCGGGCACCCGCGTTGTCGGCCAGAGCAACGATGTCGGCGACCAGCAGGTCGATCGCGTAATCGCGGCGACGTTTCGGGCGCGCACCCGGCGAGTAGCCCCGCTGGTCGGGGGCGAGCACGCGGTAGCCGGCTTGCACCAGATGCGGGGTCAGCTTCGACCAGCTGGTACGTGACTGCGGGAAGCCGTGCAACAGCACCACCACCTCGCCGTCCCCACCGCTGTCGTCGACCTCGAAGGTCAACCCGTCGTTGCGATACGAAGTCAGCGCCATCACCGGATGCTACGCAACGCTCCGGTTCTGACGAGGCGCTGCTACGAACCCGCGAGCCCGTCCAGAGCGGCCGTGACCGTCTCGCAGATGTAGGCGACGGCGTCGTCGTCGATCGCATGATTGCAGGGCAGCACCAGGCCGGTCTCCATCACCCGGTCGGCATTGGGTAGGCCACCGGACGGCTGCTTGAAGGTGATGTCAGCGAAGGCCGGTTGGCGGGTGGCGTTGCCGGTCCACACCATGCGGGTGTCGACGCCGGCCCGCTCCATGTGCAGCTGAAAGTCGCCCCGATCGATTGGTGACTCCGGTCGGATCTGGATGGGAAACATGTGCCAGGCCGTATCGACGTCGGGGGTGAGCTGCGGCGTCACGAAGTGCTCGGGGTGTTGATCGAAGAACTCGGTCAGCAACAACGCGTTGCGCTTGCGGCGCTCGAGGAAACCATCCAACCGGTCCATCTGCACAACACCGAACGCAGCCGACAGCTCGGACGGCTCGAAGTTCCAGCCCAGCTCGTCGAAGATGAACAGGTCGTCGTAGGTCTGGCCGTCGGGCAACTGCGAGAAGAACCGTCGTTCGCCCTCCTCCACAGGTGCGCCCCGTTTGGAGCCCCACAGCGCCACCTCGCTTCGGCGCCCCCAGCGGCGCAGCTTCAGCGCCCTGTCGATCCACTCATCGTCGTTCAAACAGATCATGCCGCCCGTGCCCGCCGCCGTGATGATGTGGGACAGCGCAAAACTGGTGAGGGACATATCGGACCGGGCTCCGGTGGGGGTACCCCGCAGCGTTGCACCCATGCAGTCGCAGCTGTCCTCGATGACCACCAGGTCGTGGCGGTCGGCCACGTCCCGGATCACGTCCCAGTCGGGACAGTTGCCGATCAGGTTGGGCACCAGGATGGCGGTGGTTCGGTCGGTGACCGCCGCCTCCAGCGACCCGGTATCCAGCTGGTAGGTGTTGGGCGTCACGTCGACGAACACCGGGGTGACCCCGGCTCGGGCCATCGGCGCGATGTCGGTGGAGAACGTCACCGGCGAGGTGATGATCTCGTCGCCCGGCTGGGGTCGCAGCAACTCGACCGCCAGGTACAGCGCCGACGAGCCGCTGTTCACCATCACGCCGCGTTCCTTGGCGAAGGTGGCGGCCACCAGTTGTTCCAGCTTGCGCACGTTCTTGCCGATGCGAAGTGCGGTCGGCGACCCGCTCAGCACCTCGACGACGGCGGCGATCTCCGCCTCGTCGTGAACGCTGCCCGCATAATCAATCCGCTTCCTCGGTGTCTCGCCCATGGTTCCCCCTGTTACTCGCGGGTGTCCTTGCCGGGCCCCATGCTCTCCAGCACGGTGCCGTCGAGCCCCCGAACCTCGACCCCCCACTCATCGAGCAGGTCAAGGCTGACCATAGACGCACCCGTCACCTCGGCGGGACAGTCGCAGAGTGCCACAACGGCCTCCACCATCTGCTCCAAGGTCTCCATCTGATCGGGCCGAAGTTTCCCGCCCATCAACGCTTCGGCACCCTCGGTCAGCACCGCCCCACGAGGCTCGATGGTATTCACCCGGATGCCGGTGCCGTGCAGTTCGGCGGCGAGTCCATTGGTCATGCGGTTGAGTGCCGCCTTCGATGCCCCGTAGGCGGTGGTTGTCGCACCCTGTGTGCCAAGAGTGAACGGGGGTCCGGCCCACGGCCTGGCCGTCGCGCTCGACACGTTGGCGATCCAGCCCTCCCGCTCCGCCCGCATCGCCGGAATCGCCGCCTGCGCCAGATCCAACGGTGCGTGCACGTTCAACTCGAACAACAACCGGCGCCGTTTCAGCGGCATGTCGGCGACCTCGCCATACATCGCCGCAGCCGCGTTGTTCACCAGGATGTCGATCGGTCCATCCAGCCGCTCGGACGCCTTCTCGATCACCTGCGCCCGAGCTTCGGGATCGGACAGATCCACCGGCACCAGCGCCACGCTCACGCTGTAGCCGGCCAAACGGTCGGCCGTCTCCTGCAAGCTGCCGCTCAGGCGATCATGCTGCTCGACGGTTCGAGCGACCAGCGCCACCGCCGCACCTTCTGCAGCCAACCGTTCCGCCACCCCGGCGCCGATCCCCCGGCTCGCCCCGGTCACGATTGCTCGCCGCCCCAAGAATCGTTGGTTCACCACGCGCACCTCACTACCACCACGGGTCCCACGGCTCTTCCGCGATCGAGGCGATCGAGGCGATCGAGGCGATCGAGGCGATAGCCAAGGCGTCCACCCGGGTCAACGGCGCATCAGGCAGGTTGACGGTGATCTGTGGGCTCACGGGCCGAGCGTAGCCAGCCAGGGTGGTCATGGTCTCACCTACCCTCACGTTGTGCACGAGGAACGCATCGAGAACGGCGGGGTCCCCGCCAGGCTGTGCCGGCCGGAGGGCGCAACCGGCTTGCTCCTGCTGGGGCACGGCGGCGGATACAGCAAGGATGGCACTCGTTTCGTTCGCCTGTGCAGGCGGTATGCCGAGGCAACCGGACTTGCCGTGGCGTGTATCGACGCCATCGCCCACGGGGAACGAAAGGCGAAGGATGCCGTTCCCGGATCGCTCCCTCGCCAGTGGCACTCAACGAACAGCCCACAGATGGTTCGTGATTGGCAGACGACTGCCCATGCCTTACACGAGATCGGGGCTCCCGTCGCCTACGTCGGCTTCTCGATGGGTGCCCTGTTCGGCTTCCCCACGGTGGCTGCCATGCCCTCGATCAGGGCCGCCGTGTTCGTCGTGTCTGGATACCCCGACGGGGGTGGCATCGACGACGAGCCGCTGAACGATCTGCTCACCGACAGCGCCTCACACCTCCAGCACGCGTCGGTGCTGATGCTGAACACGACCAACGATCACATCTTTCCGGTCCCCGGCGTGCATCGCCTTTTCCACGCAATTCACGCCGCCGGCAAGCAGCTAACGTTTTGGGAAGGGGAGCACAACGATTGGTCGGACGAGATGATCACCACCTCGGAGTCGTTCATCACCAACCGGGCGGCGGACGCCCAGCCTTGATGATCACAGCGCCTGATCGCACCAATGCTCGCCCACCGGGGAATCAACGGCCTCGCCGACGCCGTAGCGCTGATCGCCCACCGGGGAATCAACGGCCTCGCCGACGCCGCAGCGCTGATCGCGCTCCGGACGGCTTGAGACGAAGCGGCCGTTGGATACCCTGCCGCGCATGACCGCTGATGCGATGCGCCGCCTGTTGGACCATGTGGGAGAAGCGCTCGAGGGGATGGGGCCCTTCGACAGCGCGCAGGAGGAGGCCGACGCTCATCGACACCTGCTGCGGCTCTGCTCGGCTGGTCTTGAGCTGTACGTCGAGCGGGCCGACCCGGCCCGGCCGCTGCCGACCGTGTGGATGTCGCCCACCCGCAAGTTCCTTGGCGACAGCCCGGACACGATTTACACCACGGTCCCGGTGTCACCGGACCATACCTACGCCCTGACGATCCAGCCCGGCAATGCCGTCTACATCGGCGTGGTCGTCTATGCGCGGGACGAGCCGGGCGGCCCGGTGAGAGCGGTGTCGAGCGTGATCGACACCAGGTTGGAGTCGGTCGACGGACGGTTCGAGATCGAGGTCGGGTCCGACGTCGACCCGGATGACCCCCAGGGCCTCCTTCTTGACGATCGGTCGTTCTGGATCATGGTGCGCGAGTACTTCTCCGACCCCCGCAACCATCGAGCGTCGACGATCACGATCGAACGAACCGACGGCGACATCACCGACGGACTCCCGAACCCAGACGATCTGACGGCCGGCATCGATGCCGCCGGCGACTGGATACTCAGCCAGGCCCGCGCCGATGCCGCCCTCTACGGGTTGATGGCCTTCCCGCAGGGATCGAGTGTTCAGGCAGAACAGGATGTCGAGGTTCCCGACGACCTGGTGTCGCTGTTCTACCCGACGCCTGACATCGCCTATCAGGGGTGTCGGTTCACGCTCGAAACCGACGACCAGCTTGAGATCACATTCAGGCCGCCGGCGTGCCGGTTCTGGTCGGTCGTGGTGTCCACCCCGTGGTTCGAGTCGTTGGAGCAGCGCTCCACCCCGGCGTCGATCAACAGCGCCACGGCCGAGGTCGACGAAGACGGCAAAGTGACCGTCGTCGTCTCGGAGAGCAACCCGGGCCTCGCCAACTGGATCCCGTTACGCGGGTATCGCAAGGGCCAGGTCGCGTATCGGGTACTGCTTGGCGAGTCGGAGCTCTCCGAGGCCACTTACGTCGTCGGCACAAACCGGAGGAGCGGGGACTCCGAACCTTTGGCAGTATTGGCAACGACCAAGCTCGACGGTAGGGACGACGGCGGGCGGTGAGGGCGAAATATTTGATCGCTCATGACCGCTCAAGCTGGGTACCGGCCACAGCCACAGCGCATTCGTCGACCTACACGACCTCGCGGGCGGCACCGGCGAACTGGGCGTTGTACAGCGTGGCATAGGCACCGCCGGCGGCCAGCAGCTCGTCGTGGTTGCCCTGCTCGACGATGTGGCCGTCATCCATCACCAGGATGATGTCCGCATCGCGGATCGTCGACAGGCGGTGCGCAATCACAAAGGAGGTGCGGTTCGTCCGCAGCGCCGCCATCGCATGCTGAATCAGCACCTCGGTGCGGGTATCGACCGACGACGTCGCCTCATCCAAAATCAGAATCGCCGGTTTCGCGAGGAACGCACGGGCAATGGTCAGCAACTGCTTCTCGCCCGCCGAAACGTTGCCGCCCTCGTCGTCGATCACCGTGTCGTACCCGTCGGGCAGGGTGCGGACGAACCGGTCGACGTAGGTGGCCTTCGCGGCCGACATGATCTCCTCCTCGGACGCCTCGAGGTTGCCGTAGGCGATGTTCTCGCGGATGGTGCCGCCAAACAGCCACGTGTCCTGGAGCACCATGCCCATCGACGCCCGCAGGTGATGACGGGTCATCTCCGAAACGTCGACCCCGTCGATCGTGATCGTGCCCGAATCAATGTCGTAGAACCGCATCAACAGGTTGACCAGCGTGGTCTTGCCGGCACCCGTCGGCCCCACAATCGCCACCGTCTCGCCCGGCTCGGCAACCAGCGAGAGGTCCCGGATCAGAGGACGGTCCGGATCGTACGAGAACGACACGTCGGCGAACTCCACCCGGCCCTCTACCGTGCCCTCGATCTCGGCAGGCACGACCGCGTCGGGAGACTCCTCGTCGACGTCGAGCAGGGCGAACACCCGCTCGATCGACGCCACGCCCGACTGGAACACGTTGGCCATCGCCGCCACCTGGGTGAGCGGCTGGGTGAACTGGCGCGAGTACTGGATGAACGCCTGCACGTCGCCGAGGCTCATCGTGCCCGAGGCCACCCGCAGGCCGCCGATCACCGCGATCGCCACGAAGTTGAGGTTGCCGAGGAACATCATCGACGGCTGGATGATGCCCGAGATGAACTGCGCTCCGAAGCTGGCTTTGAACAGCTCCTCGTTGACCTCGTTGAAGCGCTGCTCGGTGACGGCCTGGCGCCCGAACACCTTGACGAGTGCGTGGCCGGTAAAGGCCTCCTCCACGTGGGAGTTCAGCTCGCCGGTGTGCTTCCACTGGGCGATGAAGCGCGTCTTGGACCGGGCAGCGATGAACTTGGTGAGAAACAGCGCGCTGGGGATCGTGATCAACGCCACCAGTGCCAGGAGCGGCGAGATGATGAACATCATCACCAGCACCCCCACGATGGTGAACAGTGATGTCAGCATCTGGCCGAGCGTTTGCTGCAGGCTCTGGGCCACGTTGTCGATGTCGTTGGTCACCCGGCTGAGCAGGTCGCCGCGGGGCTGACGATCGACGTAGCTGAGGGGCAACCGGTTGATCTTCTCCTCGACGTCGGTGCGGATGCGCGACATGGTGCGTTGCACCACGCCGGCGAGGATGTAGTTCTGGGCGTAGGACAGCACCCAGGCCACCACGTACAGGCCCACGGCGAGCAACAAGATGTTGTGCAGTCGGGTGAAGTCGATGCCGGTGCCTCCCCGGAGGCCCTCGAAGATGACATCGGTACCCCGACCGAGCACCTTGGGGCCGATGACGGTGAGCGTGACGCTGACGATCGCCACCACGATGACGATGATCGCACCCATGCGTTCGGGCCGCATCAAACCGGCCAAGCGCTTGACCGACCCGGTCAGGTCCTGAGGTTTCTCGGCCGGCATGCCCGCCGCTGCGGCCCGGTTGGGGCCGTGGGTGGCGGACGCCCGGGCATCGGCGGCCACCTTTTTGGCGTCGGCCGCCGACCCGGTCTCCGCTTCGCTTTCCAGGGCAGCCAGGTGTCCGTTGGGGTCCTTGCCGTTGCCGTTGCCGTTGCCGGAGGCGTCGCTCATGCCGGCTCCTCCACCCGCTGAGACTCCACGATCTCCTGGTAGGTGGGACAACTCTCGACCAGCTGTTCGTGGGTTCCCAGCCCCACCTGTTCGCCGTCCTCCAGTACGAGGATCTGGTCGGCGGTGCGGATCGAGGACACCCGCTGACCGACGATCACCACGGTGGCATCCCGGGTCCAGGGCACCAGCGCCTCGCGCAGCCGTGCGTCGGTGGCCAGGTCGAGGGCCGAGAACGAGTCGTCGAACAGGTAGATGCCCGGCTTGCGCACCAGCGCCCGGGCGATCGCCAGCCGCTGACGCTGACCGCCCGACACGTTGGACCCGCCCTGGGCGATGCGGGCGTCGAGCCCGCCGTCCATCTCGGAGACGAAGTCGGTCGCCTGGGCCACTTCAAGCGCCTCCCACAGCTGCTCGTCGGTGGCGTCCGAGTCGCCGAAGCGCAGGTTGGAGGCGACGGTGCCCGAGAACAGATACGGCTTCTGGGGCACCATCCCGATGCGGCTCCACAACAACTCGGGCACGACGTCGCGCACGTTCTCGCCGTCGACGAGCACCTCGCCGGCGGTGGCGTCGTAGAACCGGGGGATCAGGTTGAGCAGGGTGGTCTTGCCCGACCCGGTGCTGCCGATGATCGCCGTCGTCTCGCCCGGCGACGCCGTCAACGTGATGCCCTCGAGCACCGGGGCGTCGGCGCCCGGGTAGCCGAAGCCGACGTTGCGCAACTCGAGCGAGCCCCTGCGCTGCAGCGCCTCGACCGGACGGTCCGGCACCACGATGGTCGACGGCGTATCGAGCACCTCCTGGATGCGATCCGCACTCACCGCGGCCCGCGGCAGCATTACCGCCATGAACGTGGCCATCATCACCGACATCAAAATCTGAATCAGGTAGGACAGGAAGGCGATCAGCTGGCCGATCTCGAGATCACCGGCGTCGATGCGGCTGCCACCGATCCACACCGCCGCCACGCTCGACAGGTTGAGCACCACCATGACGAAGGGAAACATGAAGGCCATGTACTGGCCGGCCTTCAGCGAGGTCTCGGTCAGGTCGGCGTTGGCGCCGCCGAAGCGCAGCCCCTCGAAGGGCTCCCGCACGAACGCCCGCACCACCCGGATGCCCATCAGCTGTTCGCGCAACACCCCGTTGACCACGTCCAGGCGCTCCTGCATCGCCCGGAACTGGGGCACCAACCGGACGAGCACCAAGCCCACACCGATGATGAGAGCGGGGATGCTCACCAACAGCAACGCCGACAGACCGACGTCCTGACGCAGCGCCAGGATGATGCCACCGGTCGCCATGATCGGGGCGGCCACCATCAGCGTCGCCGCCATCACCAGCACCATCTGCACCTGCTGGACGTCGTTGGTCACCCGGGTGATCAGGGACGGCGCACCGAGGGTGCCCACCTCCTGGGTGGAGAACCCGGTCACCTTGTGGAACAAGCTGGACCGCACGTCACGGCCGAACCCCATCGCCATCTTGGCGCCGAAGTACACGGCGGCCGCTGCGAAACACACCTGAGCCAGCGTGATGATGAGCATCACCCCGCCGGTCGACCAGATGTAGCCGGTGTCACCGCGCGCCACGCCCTTGTCGATGATGTCGGCATTCAGGGTGGGCAGGAAGAGTGTGCCCAGGGTCTGGAGGAACTGGAAGAACACGATGCCCACCAGCAGCCACTTGAACGGGCCGAGATGGTTTCGCAGCAGTTTGATCAGCACGTTGGGGTCACCAGGATTCTCGGGGGAGGGCCGCGGGGAACGAGGAGCAGTCTCACCGACCGGCGCTCCGACACCCAGCCGATGGCCTCACACGTTGTGTCGCAGGGTATTCCGGCATGACACAACTGTCAGCTTCAGCCGGGCCATGAGTCTGGCTGCGTCGTCACCGACGACCTGCGCCCGTGCGCACGGTGGTGTGCGCCAGCGACTCGACGTAGTCGGTCCAGCCCGCCTCGGAACGCGCCGGCCACGCAGGTACCACCGGCCACGGGTGCGCAGCCTCGACCTGGGACGAGACGGCGATCAGCCGGTCCTCCCGGCCGAAGGGGGCCGCGAGCTGGACCCCGATGGGCATGCCGTTCGACCCGATGGTCAGCGGCAGCGACGCCGCCGGCTGCCCGGTGATGTTGAACGGGCTGGTGAACGCCGAGTACGTGGCGGCGCGTTCAAACATCGCCTCGATGCTCGTCGTGTCGAGGTAGCCCAACGGCGGGGTGGGTTGGGCCAGCGTCGGGGTCAACACCAGGTCGTAGCCGGTGAGGAAGTCGCCCATCGAACGAGCCAGCTCCTCCAGGGCGACCAGTGCCTCCACCACCTCCTTACCGGTGGTGGCTGCCGCCGCGTCGTACAGGAACCGCGTGAACGGCTCGAGGTCGTCGTCGGCGAGGTCGCGGCCCAACTCGGCCAGGCGGGCGTCGATCTGCACCGCCATCGGCGTGCCCATCAACGCGCTCATCACGGCCACCAACACCTCGACCGACCAGGGCGGATCGGCCTCGACCACCTCGTGGCCCAGCTCGTGGAGCACTGCCGCCGCCGACTCGACGGCCGCCACGCACTCGGGATGAGCCACAGCCCCGCCGGGGGCCTTCAGGACCATGGCGATGCGCAACGTGCCCGGATCCGCGCCCACGTCGTCGACCCACGGCCGGGATGGTCCGGCGATCTCATAGGGGTCGCCCGGCATCGAGCCGGCGGTGAGGTCCAGCAGCGCCGCCGAGTCTCGCACCGAGCGGGTAAGCACGTGATGGCAACCCATCGGGTCGGCCAACAGCGTGGCTGCCGGGTGGGCGCTGACCCGTCCGCGAGATGGCTTCAACCCGAACAGCCCACAGGCCGACGACGGAATGCGGATCGAACCGCCGCCATCGTTGCCGTGGCCCAACGGCACGATCCCCGCCGCCACCGCCGCGGCGGTGCCGCCCGAGGAACCGCCGGCCGAATGATCGAGGCCGTGCGGGTTGCGGGTCGGCCCGTTGAGCGCCGGCTCGGTCGAGGCGTTGAGGCCGAGCTCCGGGGTGTTGGTGGTCCCCAGGATGATCAAGCCGGCCGACCGGTAGCGCCGGACCAACTCCGAGTCGGCGTACGAAACGTCGTCGGCGAACAGCCGCGATCCTCGCGTCTGTGGCAGCCCCGCCACCTCAGCGCCCAGGTCCTTCACCACGAAGGGCACCCCGGCGAATGGCGCCTCGCGGTCGACCGACGACGACTCCGCTGCCGCCCGGTCGAAGCGCGTGGTGACGAACGCGTTCAGCGCCGGGTTGCGCTCCTCGGCCCGGGCGATCGAGGTCGCCACCACGTCGCCGGCGTCGACCTCCCCGGAACGAATCGCTGCGGCGATCGCCGTGGCGTCGTGATCGTCGAGCAGCCGTTCGATGTCCGATCCCATGTGTCCCCCCTTGATCCACCAGCGATGATCCCGGCCGACCCTAGAACCGCAATCGGGTGCGTGCGCCGGGGCCTGACGAACCGGGCACATGAGACATCGCACCGGGGTATCGTGACGGTCGCTCGACGGATCGAGGGGGAACCGTGGACGTTGGGATGATCGAGTGGAGCGACGAGCTCAGCCCGTTCGACTACATGATGTTTCGCGCCGACGCCGATCCGCACTCGAGAACGACCATCATGACCGTCGAACTGCTCGACGAGGTGCCCGACCGAGCGGCCTTTCGCCAGGCGATGGACCGAGCGAGTCGCATCGTTCCTCGTTTGCGTCAGCACGTGGTGGCGCCACTCGTGCCCATGGCAGCGGCCCGTTGGGTGATCGACCCGAACTTCGACCTCGACTACCACCTGAGGTGGATCTCGCTTCCGGCCCCCGCCGGGCTGCGCGAGGTACTCGACCTCGCCCAGATCGATCAGGCCACACCCCTCGACCCGCACCGTCCGCTCTGGGAGGTGACGGTGATCGAGGGCATCGACGAGGGCGAGGCACGATCTGCGCTGGTGTGGAAGCTCTCCCATGCGGTCGTCGACGGAATCGGGGGAATGATCCTCGACCGCGTGATCCGCTCCGAGGAGCGGCACCCCAAACCCGAGGCGACGCCCCCCGTGCCCGAACCGGAGGACGTCAGCGCGCTCGACCTCACCCGGTCGGCCGCGCGTGACCTACCCACCTCGCTGCTGCGACAGGGCCTGCGAGCCGCCTCGGGGGCGCTGGGCGCCGCGCGCAGGGCGGTCAGCGACCCGAGCGGGACGGCCGACGAAGCGCTGCATGCGTTTTCGAACCTCGCCGAGTTCAAGCTCACCGCGCCGGCCCCTCCCTCCCCCCTGCTCGCCGAACGTTCCCTGCACCGCCACGTCGTCGCCTACGACCTGCCGCTGTCGGCTTTACGGGCAGCGTCGAAAGCGCACGGATGCTCGGTGAACGACGCGTACCTGGCAGCGCTCGGCGGTGCGCTGGGGCACTATCACGACACGATGGGCGTCCCGGTGCCCGCCGTCCCCCTGGCCATGCCCGTGAATATTCGGGCACCGGACGACACGGGCATCTCCAACAACTGGGCGACCGCCATGCTGGCGCTGCCAACCGATCAGCCCGAGCGGGTCCGCCGGATGCAGCAGGTACGCGAGCAGGTGCTGGCCGCCCGTAGCGGGTCCACGCTCGACCCCGCCAGGCTGGTCGCACCGCTGGCGGTCTGGTTGCCCGACGCGATTCTGGCGGGCGCCGGGCCGGCCACGCTCGGTATCGACGTGCAGGCGAGCAACGTGCCCGGACATCCGGCCGACCGCTACATCGGCGGGGCCAAGATCCTCTCGAACGTGCCGATCGGCCCGGTGCCCGGAGTGGCGCTGATGGCCACGATGGTGTCCCAGGCCGGCCACTGTTACGTCGGGGTCAACCTGGACACCGCCGCCGTCACCGACACCGATGAATTCGCCCGGTCCCTCGAGTGGGGCTTCGAGGACGTCGTGGCGGTCGGGCGGCCACCCGGAGCCGGCTCGGCGGCCGACGGAGCAGCCTGATGCGCGACGAGCGGCGTCTTACGGGCGCGGTGGCCGAGATCGAGGCGTCGCCAGCCGGGCGCAGGACGGCGCCTTCTTCGACCTCGACGGCACCCTCATCGCCGGGTACTCCGCCCGTCATGTCACCGAGGACCGACTGAGGAAGCGGGAGGTGTCCCCACCGAACTGCTGCGCACGTTGAGCCTGGTGGCGACCGACGGCCTCGGCCTCGGCGGCGGGACGACCGTGTCGTTCGGCTCGATTCGCAGCGCCGAACTCGCCGGGCAGCGCACCTACTCGTCGGACACCGCCAGTTGGAGCGTCTCGATGCGCTCTGACGAATCGGCGGGGTAGTAGTACTGCCCGTCGTACTCGCCGATGGCGTCGCCGCCTGTGGATGATCGGTAGACGATCCCCCGCCCGGTCTCCTCGTTGACCGAGTCGGTCCGTACTGGTCGACCTCCAGCCAGCCTGCACCCATGCCCGGGATGACGAGTATCGATCGTTCACCGATCTGAGGAGCGGTCTTGGGCAGCAACTCGTCCCGGGCCTCCGGGCTCGCACTCGCGTATTCCATGAGTACCTCTTGCTCGCGTTCTGCGTTCTCTCGCGACATCGTGGAGATCAGCCACTTCATGTTGGCGATTCGTCGTCGGACAGGCCGGGCTCGTCATCCGCAAGTGGCTGAGCCAGCGGGACCTCCCGGGCCGGGATATCAGGCTTGAACTCCGCCAACCGTCTCTCAATGTCGAGGCCGGCCGACGAGGCGGTCGACCCCTCGTCAGCGGAAGCCGAACTGGGCGACGCTTCTGTGGGCCCTGCCGGCGTCGTCACCAACCTGGTGTCGTCGCCGTCCCAGACGTGTAACGACACGAACCCGGCCACGAGTACGATGGCGGCTGTCACGAGTAGCGCCGAGGATCGCCGTCGATTGGGCCCGCCCTCGGTCGCAGTTGCCGACCCGCCGGCCGCGGCATTCAAGATGTCCTCGGCTGCCCGCCCACCGGGAGGGTCGGCCAACTCTTCCAGGCGATCGACGAGTCGTTTGAGATCGTTCACGGGTGTACCTCCAGGTCGTCGTGTTGCACGCGAAGTCGCCGCAAGCCGCGGGAGAGCCGAGCCCGCGAGGCCTCGGCCGTGATGTCGAGCAACTCGGCACCCTCGTCGTGTGTCAGCCGTTCAACCAGGTGGAGGTACAGCACCGCCCGTTGTCCGGCGGCACCTCCATCAGCTCGGCGAGGTCCGACGGGCGGTGATCGTGGGAGAAGTCGTTATCGGCCCCGATCCGGCTGTGCCAGCATCGGGCCATGTTCAAGTTTCGATCGTCGGACCCGACCGCTCGGATCGTTGGTGTGGTTGGAGTAGCGGTGGCGCTCGCCATCGGTGGGTGCGGGAGTCCCTCCGAGTCGGACACGACTGGGCAGGCGGATCTTCCCGCAGCAGATCTCCTGCCGTTTCCCACGGCGGCGCCGCCCAACCAGCGGGTCGCCCTGGTCAGCCGGTTCTCGGAACCCGACTTGGAATGGGGCGGTCGGCGTTCGGGTGAGCAGGCCACCCACGTCACCATGCTGTCGGGTGGCGGTGAGGAGCCCGTGTTCGTCTCGGCCCGGCCAGCGGCGCCCGACGAGTACCCCGAACTCACCGACGAACCGATCGACGGCCGCCCGGCCCTGGTTGTCCTCAAGCCGGGCGAGCCGTTCTCCGGGGTGCCCCAGGACGCACCGGTCGTTTCCGTCCGCGACGACGAGACCATGGTGCGGATCGCCCAGCGGGGTGCCTCCGCGGAGCGACTCCGCGAGCTGGCCGCCGGCATCACAGCAACCAGCGACGGCGAAGTCGACATCGACGACGATCTGGGGTTGAGCCCGGCCGGACACCTTGCCGCAGGGTGGGCAGCACCCGAGGGCGGCCTTGCGGTTGGGTTCAACGCTGAGGAGACCGAGGATCCGTCGATCGACCAGACAGTGTCGATCCGGCGTATCGATCACGACCAGGCAGCCGTGCTGCTCGGCCTGGCCAACCGCGATCCCGAGTCCAGCCTGCGGACGGCTGCGTCCGTCGAGGACGCTGAGACCTTCAAGACGCCCGAAACCGTCGAGGTGGCCGGGACCGAGGCAACGGTTGCAACCGTTGCGTCGGGCTTTCGGGCGCTCATCGCCCCCGACCTCGGGTTCGCGATCTTCTCCTACAGCAACACGCCGGTTGGCGGATTCTTGACCGGAGATTCGCTGGTCTCCATTGCAGAAGGCGTGGAGTTTGTCGACGCCGACGAGTTGGAACGACGCGTCACGGTCATGCAACACGACGAGTTGGCGCGGGTCATCGGCTTGATAGCCAACCCCCCGGACTATTCAGGCCAGTGGAAGACACGGCTGATCTGGGACAACGGCGCCACCGACCCGTTCCTCGCCCTCACCGAAGTCGACGAGGGGGGCGTCACCCACCCAGCGCTGACGCGGGTGCAGTTGGTCGACGGCCAACCAGAGGTCGTCGGGATCGAGTTCCTCGAGGACACCGACGGCCCGCTCGCTGCCGGCATCACCAGCCGGCAAGCTCCAAGCCGAGAAACCCAACAGGTCGTCGGCGGAATCGCACCCCCCGGTACGTCGACCATCGAGGCAACGGTCGACGGGGTGGCGGTCACCACCGAGGTGATCCCCGTCGGGGCTGAGGGCATCGCCTCGGTGTTCATCGTGGACGTCGACCGGCCGACCGAAGGGCTTGAGTTCGGGAACTACTCGGTGAAGGCCCTCGGCGACGACGGATCGACCATCGCCAGCTATGAGTACCCGCCCGATCCCCTCGCCGAGCCTGAGGCACCGACACCCGGCGGGTGATTTGTGCAGCGAGGCTGTGCGGCCGAGCAGGGACATCGGACGTGATCAACGCATCGGCTGCACTCACAGCTGCCGGAGCGGCCCGATGCGCCTGAACCGACGTTCATGATGCCTTGGGAACCAGCCGAACCTCAGCATCGAGGGCGGCTGCAACCTTCTGGAGGGAGACCGTGGTTGGGCTCGTGGAGCCTCGCTCGATACGGCTGATGTCAGGCTGTCCCATCCCGCACAGCTCAGCGAGCTCAGCTTGGGTTAATCCATGCTGAAGCCGCAGGTCCATCACCTGAGTGGCGATGTCGTAGTTCCGCTCCAGAACCTCACGCTGGGCATCCGCTTCAGGACCCATCCGCGCCATCCTGTCGGCCATGATGTCGTCGTAGCTGCGGCCCATCCGCCATCTCCATTCACTCGTCATGTGCAAATCTACATACCGACCGGGGGCGGGCGCTACGCCTTCACTGCCTCGCGTTGGATCTGAACTCCCTCAAGTACTTCCGATTGCGAGCGATCTCTCGTTCTTGCCGCCTCGGTTGAGGGTGCTGGCCCTTGTCGTACCCACCCAGCAGCAGGATCTTCTTGTCACCGTGGAAGTGCACGAACACTCGAAGGAGCACGCGCTCCTGAGGCCCAGCAGAGGCAGGAGCTTCACCTCCGAACATGCGAGCGATCTCCTCTGCCTCATGGCGAATGCGGAACTCGTGAAGGCCCTTGGCGAGGGGCTTGAGCCATTCGTACGCACCAAACCGAGACCGCGAACGGCGAGCACTCTGCCAATCGCCTCGTCGACAGCCAGGACCTTGAAGTCGGTCAGACGAGTGACGAACCGTTCGAACGGAACACCGTCAGTCGCGGACTCGTAGGGGTGAGGCGACCACGGACCTGACACATGCCTGACCCTATGGATGGCTCGTGACAATTACGCCAACGCTTGACGGGCCGGTGGGCCACGTTCATCACCGGGATGTCTCAGCCACGATCAGCTTCCGGCCAGGTCGGCGAGCAGGTCATCGAGGACCTGCTCCTCGTGGATGGCCACGTCCGCTTCGGTCATGGCATCCACCAGGCCGGGGGCCCACGAAGCAACCGCCCCGGTTGGAGGCGGGCCCAAGCTCAGCCGCCCCAGCGAGGCGGCTGCCAGGTAGTCGTCCCGCTGGAAGCGCCAGGGTTCGGCTCCGTAGCGGTCGATGACCGACCGGGCGATCCGCAGGCCGCCCCAGTCGAAGTCGCCGTGGTAGGCGAAGCGGCAGCCGTCGGCCGCCAGCAGATCGAGCAGGGCCCAGGCCGCCGTGTTGGGGACGCCCGCGACGCACACCAGCGGGGCTGCGTCCCTTTCGAGCGTGGTCGCAGCATGGGCCATCACCGCCGGGTTCTCACAGACCCGCACCAACGTGCCCGACGGTGCCTCGAGCACGGTGTCGCCCAGCTGGCGCAGCGTGAGGCGAACGGGCTCACCGAACAGCCGATGCTCGGCGAGCATCCCGGCGATCAGTTCGCTTCCGTCCGTCGGCAGGTTGAGCGCCAGCACGCTCACCGACAGCTCGTCGCAGATCACCCCGAAACGGGCCCAGCGGCGGCGCCAGAAGTAGGCGTCCGCAAGGCCGCCGCGGTCGTCGACCTCCGCGAGATCGTCGGGGCTGAGCGCCTCGAGGGCGCCGTTGAGGATGGTGGCCAGCGGCTGATCCCGGTCGAGCGCGTGGGCGTCCCCGGTGTGCTCGGCGGCCAACGCCGCCAGCATGTGGTTGTGCACGGGAAGCTTCGACACCACGTCGAGCGCCTGGGCCACCAGCCGGGCGCCGGCCGGGGCCGATCCGGCCAGCCGGGTGGCCACGCCCCTCCGCCGAACGTGGGCCAGCCACCCGACCAGCTCCGGCCGGTCGGCGAGCACGGGATGGGCCTCGGTGGCTTCCCAGGCATCCTCGGCTGCCGCCCGCGACTGCGATCGTTCGGCCGGACGATTCTGGAGGGG
>ERZ1026810.255-NODE-255-length-37105-cov-8.227973_pt1 | contig 37105 bp, 42 predicted proteins | sample MGYA00520872_ERZ1026810 | MGnify/ENA primary metagenome ERZ1026810 (study PRJEB33270, sample SAMEA104284477) | anaerobic digester metagenome | biome: Anaerobic digester microbiome; feature: mesophilic sludge digester; material: Anaerobic digester biomass | place... | reverse complement strand
GGGTAGTGGCGTTTTGTCGCTCATTGCCTTTACGTCGGGCTTTGTGTCATTTGTGAACTTTTTTGTTAAATTTGTCGTAGATTTCGGTTGAATGAGCTTCGATAAACGGAATTTAACCACAAAGATCACAAAGATCACAAAGGACTTCGCAAAGGTTAATACAGTTCCAGATAATCCGAAAAACCTTTTGTCCGGGCTTTGTGCCCTTTGTGAGCTTTGTGGTTTATACTCATCGTAGATCTCGGTTTGATTGGGCTTCGATAACGGAATTTAACCACAAAGATCACGAAGCTCACAAAGGACTCTCAAAGGTTTCAGTCCTCTATGTCTCTCACCTCTGTGGGAAATTAGTAAAAATACTACGCTATGCAGCAGCTTCCTCCGTGAATCTTTTGGCTGCAATGATAGTCAAACCAGTAAGCTTGCCTTCTTTATCGTAATTTCTGATGATCCCATCTTCGTCCTCCTCATGTTCTATGGCATTTGGGGGATAGACAAAGCTGACATAAAGCACATCAGCTTCTTCATCGTAGTCAATCCAGACCTTCTTCGTTGAGGATCTGACCACGTGTGGAATCATCTTTATTAGCTCTGCTTCGTCCATATTATCTCACGGCCAATGAGCTTTCTTATCGTGGATGTTTTGTACGCTGTGATAATAAACCCATCGTTTGGTGACAATTCCTTATAGGCAACCATTAGATACTTCGGTCCTAGATGGGTGTTAGGGAAGAACCTTATGCATCGTAGCTCATCACTAACACCTTTTGTGATGGTTTCCGGATCTTCAATTGTCTTAATAAGCTCCAGGATGTTCCCGTTCATCTCTGTGTGAGATGTTACGATATGGAGCCATCTCTCCTCTGTCAATCGGATAGGTACTTGATTCTTAGACCTCGCTATGCATTCACTCTCCATTTTTCAGTTCCTACCCGATCAATGGCCATCCTCGGTTTCCAGCGTTGCATCCCTGCAGCGGCTGTTCGAATGGCGCTATATCGGGCCGCTTTGCCATCAGCACTCCTTCCAGATCTGCCAGGATCCGCCCCGTCTGCTCGCCATGATTGCCGGAGCCTACATCTAAATTATGATCTGGCTGCGGTAGCTCCAGCTGCTCGAAGAATATCCGGTCCATCTGATAGGAGTAGTGCTGGCCGGTGTGGATGATGCTAAAGTTTAGGCCGCGGCGCTGGCACTCTCTTATCACCGGTGCCATCTTGATGATCTCCGGCCTGGTCCCGAGGATGATTGCAATGGTCATGTCTGATTTAGCCTCAGTTTATTGGTTCTGTGGTTAATAATCGTAGCTGAGAAATCAACCCCTGGTGGTTTACGGGATGAAAACCACAGAGTCGCAGAGCGCACAGAGGACGAACGAACGGAGACGACTATCCCCGGAAGCAATTGGGTGGGATTTCTTAGGTTGGATGGAAAGGAAGGCTGAGCGTCTCTGTGAACTCTGTGCCTCTGTGGTTAATAATCGTAGCTGAGAAATCAACCCTGGCGGTTTACGGGAATAAAACCACAGAGTCGCAGAGCACAAGGGAGGACGAACGAACGGAGACGACTATCCCGGAAGCAATTGGGTGGGATTTCTTAGGTTGGATGGAAAGGAATGCTGAGCGTCTCTGTGCCTCTGTGGTTTATACTCGTCGCAAACGTTTGATTAAGACTGTGTGTCGCAAGGAAAAATTAAGAAAACTATAGTCAGCAGCTACACTAAAATTTTTCCCACATTAGACAGCTTCAAAGGCCATACGTTCTTCTTCTCAAGATGCGATTTTAGGCTTTCCTTGAAATGATGCTCGTCTATTGAGACAAAAAAATCTGATTCAGTCAATGTAGCAGTTGCAACATGAATCGCATCTGCCGAATACAAATTATGCTCTATTACTAGGCTTTGGGCAGATTTGATTATCAACAATTCAACAGGAACGACATCAACTCCGCAAAGACTGATGAATGCGTCGAATAAATCCAATATCTCATATATTTCTTCTTTATCGCAACCCGTCTTCTTAAGAGCCCTGGCACTTTCCGAAAGAACAATTGCAGAAATGATTAGCTTTATTCTCCCTTCTTCAGCCCATCTCCTTATCTTTAAGGCTTCTGCGCTTTCCTCTTCGACCTTGAACCATTTAACCACAACCGAAGAATCAAGGCAGACTCTCGGCCTATAACTCATCGTCTTCCTCAACTCTGGCCGACAATAAGGCATCAGAGATGCTCATGGGATGTTTGGCGGCGATCTTTAGCGAGTTCTTCCACATCATTTCCTCTAGCTCTCTGAGCTCATGTATTCTTACCATTTCCTCAATGGCGACTCTAAGGAAAGACTCCTCGTCTCTGAAGGAACCTCGCTTAATGATGGCCTTCACTCGCTGGGCCAAAAAATCATCCACTTTGGTTTTAAATATGACATCTGACATGTATTCTAACAACATCCTGAGAGATTTTCTGCATCATGGTATATTCTTTCAAAGCAGTCTTCATCTATCATTGAAATACTCATTGCTACTTACTTAGTTCTTAATCATTTGTAAAGGTTCACAGATTTTGTGTGGATCAGAGAGCAAATCCTGGAAATCCCGCCTTCTTCAGCCCGCGAATGACCTCAATTGCAGACAACGCGGGAAGTTTGGCCATCAAGTCACAGCCACAGGGATCTTGATATTCCTGACCGTCCTGGATGCGGGAGCCATCTCGGGAGGAAGCGGATCTCCGTGCTCGATGTAAGACTCAATGATCTTTCTGGCCACATCCTGGGCGATCTCCATCGTCTCTGCAATCGTCCTTCCCTCTGCCACCAGACCGGGCAGAACATCGCTTGTGGCCAGGTATGCCCCTTCATCAAGCTTTTCAATCTTTATTGATACCATGTATTCGGGCAAGTCTCAGATCCCTCAGATTCAGAGGTACTATTTTTCTTGTCATTTGATCATTTATAGATATGCATGAGAATTCAAGGGCGTCCTCATGAGCATCTCTAGCCTGCCGTTAAATGGTCGAGTATGCTCTTGCCCGCCCGACCATCCCCAAACGGAGGCTCATCGCTGAATTATGTGGGTGAGGTCCGGCAAAGCCTATAGCCTCTGTTCCTCTGCGCCTCTGTGGTGAAATCGTGATGCTCTAACATGAAAAAAAGAGACGAGAGATTTACAGGCCGCAAGACGAATTCAATGAGAGATCCAAAAAAATCCTACAATAACTCCAAAAACTCTTCTACAGAAAGCCCGGCAAGACCTATCAGCTTTCTTAGTGTTCCCCTGTCAATTTCGCTATGCATGGGTACTGAAAGTGTAACCATAGAGCCTTGCTTGATCATAATTAGATGGCTTCCGGTCTGCCTGGCGGGATACCATCCAGCTTTATTAAACGCTTTAACTGCTTCTGCTCCAGAGACCAAGGGCAGCCGGGACATTAAGCCTCGACTTCTACTATCCTTTCGCTGTCTTTGATCAGGGTTCTATCGCCAAGCACATCCAGGCAACCCTGTATAGCATCCTTGATGTTTTCCAGGGCTTCTTCAACGGTTCTTCCCTGTGAGACGCAACCTGGCAGAGAGGGGCATTCTACAACGAGCCAGCCATCTTCTCCATTGCTGATAATGACCTTAAACCGCATACGACTCCACTGTAAACAGGATTTTAAAGGCTAAATAGCTTTCTCCTAAAGGACAAAACCATATTAAAGATAATCCATCAGGCGAGAGCAGAGAAGGCCAGTGGGGATCACGCTCTAGTCCAGGCTGCGGCGCTGGCACTCCCAGATCAACAGAGCCATCTTGATGATCTCCGGCCAGGTCCCGAGGATGATTGCACTGGATATGGGTAGATCGTCGCCTTTGATTTATATCTAATAGCAAACCGGTTTGAACGGATTGCAGATAACGGATTATAACCACAAAGATCACAAAGGACTCCGCAAAGGTTGCTTCGGGGCCATTGAGACCTGATCATCCTTTAGTGCGGGCTTTGTGCCCTTTGTGAGCTTTGTGGTTTATACTCGCCATAGATCGGTTTGATCGGATTACAGATTACGGATTTAACCACAAAGCGCACAAAGATCACAAAGGACTCGCAAAGGTTAAACAAGTTCCTGATAACCGGAAAAACCTTCTGTGCGGGCTTTGTGCCCTTTGTGAGCTTTGTGGTTTATACTCGCCGTAGATCGGTTTGATCGGATTACAGATTACGGATTTAACCACAAAGCGCACAAAGAACACAAAGGGACTCCGCAAAGGTTAATACAGTTCCTGATAACCCGAAAAACCTTTTGTGCGGGCTTTGAGCACAAAGCTCACAAGGGGAGGCAAAGGAGCGAAATAGGATCATACTTCCGTATCAGACATCAATTCTCAGATACCTTGCCAATATCTTATCCTTGTATTTTATGCAGGTATTATCCTTGACTTCAATCTCTCTGATTAACGAAATCATCTCGCTGTATCCCAGGACTTGTCTTATGGCCAGCAGTGTTAAGAGATCCTTCATATCCAGAACGGCAATTCCATTCTTTTCCGCAAATCGAATTACCTTCCGGTCATCAGTCAAGAATGTTGCCTTCTTTTACCGGCAAATGCTCAAACCTTCTGCTTCGCCATAATGCACGGTGCTATCTGTTGAGATATCCTTAAACGCCTTGAGATCATCTCGGTCAATTGTGATAACCGGAAGCTGTTCGAAGATCCGATCAGGAAAGGAATAACCGGCACGCTTAGCCCTCATGAGCTCTGCGTAAACTGAGTTGGTTATACAGAAGTTCGCATCCGGGAAGGCTTTACTCAAGATATCGATGCGATCGACCTTGGCAAGCATGCTTGCTACATCGCAATCGATGATAATCATCGTCGTCATATGAGGCCCAATCTGGCCAGTCGGAACAGGCTCTCCTCATCCGTCCCACCTACCTCGAGTTTAATGGACCTGGAGGCCAGCACGTCCTTAAACTCTTCCATGCAAAGCCCTGCTATTTCAGCCGCCTTCCAGAGGCTGACCTTCTCATTCCTGTAAAGATCAATAGCTATCTCGATTCGGAGGCCCGGCTTCATAGATAATAGAGCTCTCAATGCATCCTTCAATAGCTCCTCTCGGGACTTATAAATCTCAGTTCGCATCAGAGCATCAATTTCGTCATTCGCAGATGCCATTGTCAGGTACAACTCCATGTATGAATAACCATAAGATCGATCCCATCTATCATGAGCGCTCACGAATACTTAATTGGCTCTTGATCATTTACGATAATCCTTCCCGCTCTGCCGTCTCCAAACGGATTCTTCCACCCATTCCCCTGCTGCATCATCCGCTTTGCATTCTCAACCATCCGCAGAGCATCAGCCCCAGCAAGAACGTTGGACTTTACCTCCAGGGCCTCTGGCCTCTCAGTGTTATCTCGCAGCGTCACGCAGGGCACGCCCAGGATGCATGTCTCCTCTTGCACTCCGCCAGAGTCGGTCAGCGCCAGCCGGAGACCACGTGCGGGCTTTGTGTCTTTTTTTAAATTTGCTTAGATTATCCCTTTGGCTCTCAGGGCAGATTTAACCTCGGCCATGTCGCTCTTCAATTCGACAATATCGGTTTCAAGTACTCGATCCATCTTCCGGTTCACGTCTTTGACTTCGATAATAAGATCATCTTGTTTATCGAGCATCTGATCCATCTTTCCGCCCAGGCGATCGTTCATGTTTCTGACTTCGTCAAGAAGCTCATCCTGCTTGCCAAGCATTTGGCCCATCTTTCCGCCTAGGTTATCGTTCATGTTGTTGACCGCAAATAGCAGCTTCTTTAGATAGACTGCTGCCGTGTCAAGCCTGGTATCGGTCTCGCCCTTTGCCACCAACTTGCCGAACTGGTCGAACTCACCGCTTGCAGAAGAGTAATTCTTTTCAATCGATGAGACGTGGATCAGGGCATTTTTAATGTCCATTGCGCTCTCAAACCATTTGAGCTTTTCACCCTCGCCTTCGGCTACTATCTTCACCCGGCCATCCTTCAAATTCACAACCATGCCCTTCAGGCCCAAAGCAATGGCCATGTCGATTACCCTGGCCCGATAGCCTACCTCCTGAACTCTGCCGGATACAAATGCCGTGAGCCTCATCGTCATATACAGTTTCCACGCTCTTTGTATTTGGTCCTATCTATGCTATGTGGTTCTATTGCGTAATTAAAAGATTTTTTATTTTATGGCTACGATTATTAACCGCAGAGGCGCAGAGTTCGCAGAGACGTGAAATTCATCTTATTAAAGCACTTGAAAAAGGATCGCATATTTGCTTCTTAGCAATAAGCGTCTCCGTTCGTTCGTCCTCAGCGCGCTCTGCGACTCTGTGGTTCTATTCTGTAAACAACATCGCTGAATTATGCGGGTGGGTCCGGCAGAGATTATAGCCTCTGTTCCTCTGCGCCTCTGTGGTTGGGTCAGTGCATCGCGGTCCACCACAGAAGGCACGAAGCCATAGAGTTTTTGCGATTCAAGTTCACCAAATCTAAATAGCCTTCGCTACATAGCAGGCGCCTCTTATCATCTCAGGATGAAGCCCACTTCGCCTTGATATGCTCGGGAGAAGGAGCCATCCATCAATTCAGCGCACTGCCTGGTAAATCATCTCTCCTGGGTTGTCTCTTGCTGCAGGCCGTTGCCGCTAAGAACTGTAATTCTTGCAGGTGACCAGCTAGCTCCGGCCCTAATACTATGCTGAATTACTGATGATGATTAGTATCCAAGGGATCGAGCAACATTAAAAAAGATTTCGGTCAATTATGCTGTCTGGCTGCTTGGGTTTATACCATATTCGCTATCTGATCCTGGCATGAATTACTACTAGCTCTCATGATATTGAATTAAAAAAACAAAATATAATGCAATATTGCCCCATCCGCAATCTAACTGGGAACATTCATCAAAGGATATCTATAAAATTATAATCAAGGATTGCCATTCCCCTCATGCACCGAATGACTGAAACACATCTGGCACTAAACTGAGATTGAGCGCGTCAAATATCAGTTTGAATCAGGTAGGTCAGCCAAACTAGATCTCAGAACTCCCGATATGAGGTTGTGCAGGGAAGTCCTGTACGTAAAATCTGGAACGGCGAGCGTCGAAGCCCTGAAACAATCGCCCTGGGGCGGCATGGCGTTGGTCGAGAGACCATAGATGCCTGCGACTTCAGTCGCGGGAGCCGTCACTACTGCCCTTATACTTCTCCCACTGAAATTAACAGCCACAGATTCCACAGATCCACCCAATCCTCATTCCATCCTGCCCACCTCCAATGGCCGTCGTCCTCTGTGCGATCTCTACTCTGCGGTTTTATCCCGCAACCAACAGTTTTTTTTATTTTTTCGACAACGATTATTAACCGCAGAGACGCAGAGTTCGCAGAGACGTGAAATTCATCTTTATTACAGTACTTGAAAAGAATTGCATATTTGCTTCTTAGCAATAGTCGTCTCCGTTCGTTCGTCCTCTGTGCGCTCTGCGACTCTGCGGTTTTATTCCCGTAAACCACCGATTACTGCCTCATTCTTCCCCAACTCCAAAATTAACCGCAGAGCCGCAGAATTCGCAGAGCTGCTCAATCCTCTTCTCTCCCTGCCCCCTTTCAAGGATCCGTCGTCCTCTGTGCCTCTGTGGTTCTTTTCCCCTATTCCCGGCAGCATCCTGTAATGCGCGAAAATTTTAAAATGATTTATCATAAGTAATATAATTAAGAAACATTTTTATGCATGCAGCCCGATTGCGAAAGGGAGGGCTTGAGGCTCTTTGGGGGAACTATATGCGGGCACGCAGGAGCAAAGATCAGATCATAGTGGAGATCCTGAACATATGCGAAAAAGGGGAAAATCTCACCAATATCGTCTATCGAAGCAGTATCAGTTTTGCTTCCATCAAGGCATATCTCGCTGTGCTCATGAAAAACGATCTTCTGATATACCAGGATGGCTCTCCGCGAATCTATAAAACAACGCCAAAGGGCCTGGCAATGAGAGATCGACTGGAAGGGCTACATAAGCTGATGGAAGGCCTGAAGATATAGAGGGAGCAAGAAGGATCCACGAGGCCTGAGCCGATGATGATTCAACTATCCTGCGGACGAATTCTCTTCCAATTATCCTCCTCTGATGCGTTTATCCTCCCGCGAGGATCTTATGCAAAAATTCCTGTAACATATCCGCCAGCATCATTCGTTAGTGCAAGGCTGCTTGATAGGCATAACTGCCCCAGTGCCTCCTCTTTCAAAAGCTCTTTTTTGGCTATAGTTCTCCCCTCTACAAGGGATATCTATAAATACTCATCTTGACATGTTATCTATAGTTGATACCCAGTATTGATGTAGGATACTCAGGGCAGAACCAAAAGGAGAGATGTAATATATGCTTTCGTCGATGATGAGTACGGTCAGTAGCACCATGAGCGCAACAGCCAGCGCCACCAGCACAATGAGCACAACCTCGGCAGTCAGTACATTTGCCACGGTGGGTGTCGCGGATATCAGCGTTGTGAGCGTCATATGTCTCATCGCTCTCCTAAGCGCCTCTGAGATACTCTCTGCCTCATCCTGCTGGCACAGGCGCCTTTCAACGGTGCTCAACATCGCCATAGTTCCCATGGTCTTAACATTCTTCTTAATTGTGGGCTACAAGGTAGTAGAGGTTATCGGCAGCTAGATAAGCCCTGCTGCTGCATACAATCTCTCTTTTATAGCACCTTTTGTAGCTCTTCATAGCAGTCTATTCATTCTATTGCCTATAGCGCTTTTAGCGAGGAGCCTAAATTCCAGGTCCAAATTACCTTCCTACTTGAAATGAATAGCGTATTTGCTTCCGGGATAGTCGTCTCCGTTCGTTCGTCCTCTGTGCGCTCTGTGTCTCTGTGGTTCTATTCCCGTAAACCGCCTGGATTGATTCTTCAGCCACGATTATTAACCACTGAGGCACAGAGTTCACAGAGACGCTCAGCCTTCCTTTCCATCCAACCTAAGAAATCCCACCCAATTGCTTCCGGGATAGTCGTCTCCGTTCGTTCGTCCTCTGTGCGCTCTGCGACTCTGTGGTTTTATTCCCGTAAACCGCCAGGATTGATTTCTCAGCTACGATTATTAACCACTGAGGCACAGAGTTCACAGAGACGCTCAATCCTCTTTTCTCCCTGAACCATTCAAGTCGCGATACGCTCTTTTATCCTATCCAGAGCATAAGCGTAAAAGAAGAACAGGAATAGCGGGCCTATGATCAAATACGGCAGGATCTCCGGTTTGAGGGGAGCGATGAGGAACAGCGCTATATTGGTGACCCCGTGGGCCAGGGAGACAATGGGCAGGCTCTTGGATAGCCAGAAGAGCACCCCGAAAGCCAGCCCCGCCAGGCTAACGTAGAGGAGCTCCAGTGTCAGGTGATAGCCGCTATGCATGAACCCGAATATCACACTGGCCAAGACCAGCCCCCCAATCAGACCGATCCTCTCCTGGAGCACAGTCTGCAAAGACGACCGAAATACGAACTCCTCCACAATACCCACAAAGAAGATCATGGTCAGGGCTAAAATGAGCATTTGCTGGAGATCATTGTCCACCACCAGCATTTGAGGCTTGATCACCATATACTCCCCCCACCCCAAAGCCAGTCCCATGGATATGGAGACTGGCAGAAAGAACCAGAACCGCTCAAAGGTCAATCCCGCCTCCTCTGCGGTTATGAATCTCTCTTTCAAGATCATATACATGGGAATGAACATGGGCGCATAAACCAGCACATAGGAGTAGAGGGTCAGGTGGAAGAAGACGGGCATCGCGACATTCAAAAGGCGGAACAGTGGCAAGAGCATTAGGGCTGGATAGGTCCGGTTATTGACGAATATCGTTGATAGGCTTAAAAAAACCAGGTTCAGCGCATGAATGGGCATCGCTGCTTCAGGCTTGCCGTAGAAGATCAGAATCTCGGCCAACAGTATCAAAAATACGGGAATCAGCAGGTCGAGATAGTACCTCTTCGCATTCAGCGCCTTCATATAATTGCCATGTTCTCATCAAAGATTTAATAGATTCCCTCGAACCTTACTGTACCAAAAAATCAGCATACTTTAGCCCTGACTTGGACAGATATAATGCGAAGGATGTAAATAATTTGCGGCCCTGATGATATAGTATGACCCTTGTCTCCCTCTCTTTTGAGGTCCACCAGCCAATCCGTCTGAAGAAGAATTTCTTCTGGGACGGCTACATGAACCGGCAGGTGGTACCTGATTTATGGAAATACTACTTCGATGACCCAGAGAATCAGAGGATCTTCGAGCGGGTATCCGACAAATGCTACCTGCCCGCCAACCGGGCCATCCTGGAGGGGATAAAAAAGCTCCAGGGATCGTCCAGATCCTTCAAGGTCTCCTACAGCTTCTCAGGCGTCTTCCTGGAGGAATGCCAAAGGTACCGCCCGGATGTGCTCGACTCCTTTGTCGACCTGGTCCAGACTGGAATGGTGGAGGTGCTGGATCAGACCTACTATCACAGCCTGGCCAGCCTCTACGACGATTCCCAGGAGTACATCGAGCAGATCAAGATGCACCGGGAGCTGATCTGGGACATCTTCGCCCTCCGGCCTACGACCTTTGAGAACACCGAGCTGATCTACAGCGACAAAATCGCCCAAATCGCCGACCGGATGGGCTATAAGGCCATATTCACCGAAGGGGTGGTAGCAGATCCCAACTACGTCTACCGCCCGCCAAACACCAAGATCGCTCTGCTCTTGCGTAACTACCAGCTCACCGATGACATCGGCTTTCGCTTCTCCTCCCATAATTGGGAAGAGTACCCCCTCACCGCAGACAAATACGCCTCCTGGCTGGCGAGGACCCCAGGCAAGTGCATAAACATCTTCTGCGACTACGAGACCTTCGGCGAGCACCAGTGGATCGATACCGGGATCTTCGACTTCATCCGCAGCCTGCCAAACCAGGTCCTCCGCTACGAGAACCTTCAGTTCGCCACCCCCTGCGAGGTAGCCGGCACAATTCCCCCGGAAAGAGAGCTATCGATAGAGAGCTTCGTCTCCTGGGCAGACCTGGAGAGAAACACCAGCTGCTGGCTGGGAAACGCCCTTCAGCATGCCTGCTTCATCCAGCAGAAGAGGCTCCAGGCGCCGGCAAGAGAGAGCCGCGACCCCGACCTCCTGGCCATCTGGAGGACTCTGGGCCTCTCCGACCACCTCTACTATATATTCACCCACGGCGGAGGGCCGGCCGAGGTGCACAACTACTTCAGCCCCTACGGCTCCCCCTATGATGCCGCTGTAACCTACTTTGCCGTCTTATCCGACTTTCACTGCCGCCTGAAGGGAAAGACCCATCTGGCCGATTCCCCATTCCGGTTTGCCACCGGAATAGACCAGTTCACAGGCGACTCCGCCTGGACACTGATGGGCCTGGAGGCCATCCTGGACAAAATCCCTCTCCCCTCTTTGGAGTACCATAATGCCAACGGCGATTATGCCCTCTGGGCGGAGAAGAGCTTGGGCGACAGCGCCCTGGCGGAAAAGCTGGCCGGATTGCAGAAGCTCAAGGGGGAAAGGCTGAGAAAGGGACTTCTCCGGGCAGTGGCCGATTCCCTGGCAACAGAGGTGATCTAAATGACTGTAGGAGCAGCTCAACCTCAGCCCTTCCAGCCGGCCGACTATTCCCAGGGGACATCCAGGGAGTGGCTGGTGGCCAACGGCCTGGGCAGCTATGCCTCATCGACCGCAAACTGCAGCAACACCAGAGCCTATCACGGCCTTCTGGTGGCAGCCACCGAGCCTCCGGCAAGGAAGAGACTGCTCCTCGCCAGCCTGGACGAGGAGCTGGGCGAATTCCGACTGGCCAATCATCAGTACCCCGGAGCGATCTATCCCCAGGGCTTCTCTCACCTGCAGGGATTCTGGACCGATCCCCTCCCCCGGTTCTGCTATCAGATGGGCACCACAACCCTGGAGAAGACCGTCTCCATGGTACGCAATGAGAACAGCACCATCATCAGCTACAGGATCAAGGGCTACCGTGGATTGCTCCGCATCGTACCCCTGATCCACGACCGCAGCTTCCATGCTGCTGGCGATCTTCCTCCAATCCACCAGAATACCTGGGGCAAAGGAACCACAATCCTCAGCCAAACCAGTTTCTCCATCTTCTCCGACCTGGCCCGATATATTCCCCAGGAGAGGGTCTACAGCAACTTCGAGTACGAGGAGGAGCGCCGCCGGGGCCTGGGCTGGAAGGAGAACCTCTTCTCCCCCGGCTGCTTCGAGCTGGATGTATCCGGAGAGGCGGAGTTCGCCATCATCGCCTCCACCTGGAGGAGCTCCTTGGCCAACTGGAGGGCGGATCAGGATAGGGAGAGAGAACGCCTGATATCCTTAAAAGCGCCCGTTCCACTTCTTGCTCGAGCGGCGGACAGCTTCCTGGTCAAGAGGGGCAACGCTCTGAGCCTCATCGCCGGCTACCACTGGTTCGATGACTGGGGAAGGGACGCCATGATCGCCCTGCCCGGCCTTCTCCTCTCCACCGGCCGATATGAGGCAGCAAGGCTGGTCCTCAGCTCCTTTGCCGGGGCGATGAAGGACGGTGTGCTGCCCAACGACCTCGGGGCCCGGTCCTACAACACCGTGGACGCCTCTTTGTGGTTTGTTCAGGCGACGAGCAGATATTTCGATGCAACAGGTGATCTGGATTTCCTGGCCGAGCTCTGGCCGAAGCTCTTGGATGTGGTCGAGAGATACTCCCGACCGGGCGATGACTTCGGCGCAGATGAGGACGGCCTGATCAATTCCGGGCCGGCTCTCACCTGGATGGACGCCAGAGTGGACGGCCGGCCGGTCACCCCCCGGACGGGCAAATGCTGCGAGATAAACGCCCTCTGGTACTCCGCCCTGAGGAGGACAGAGAGCCTTGCCCGGGCCCTTGACATGCCCCTGGACCCGAAGATTGAAAAGCTCGCAGATAAGGTCCAGAAAAGCTACCTCCGATTCTGGAACAGCGAGAACGGCTGCCTCTTCGATGTGATAGACCATGAGGACGCCTCCATCCGCCCCAACCAGATCTTCGCGGCGATCGTTCCCGATCTCCTGCCGGATGTGATGAGAAGGAGCATCCTGGAGGTGGTAGCTCGAGATCTTCTCACCCCCTTCGGCCTGAGAACCCTCTCCCCCCGCGATCCCCGTTATGCGGGCCGATATGCTGGAGGGGCCTGGGAGAGGGACAGCAGCTATCATCAGGGCACAGTCTGGCCCTGGCTCATCGGCCCCTATATCGATCTATTGCTGGCGGTTAGCGGCCGCTCCGCCGAAACGCGGGAGAAGGGATTGGAGGCTTTAAGGCCGCTCTTGGATCTGGCAGAAGGGATGGGCACCATTCCCGAGGTCTTCGATGGCGACCTGCCCCAGAATCCCGGTGGCTGCATCTCCCAGGCCTGGTCGGTGGGAGAGGTTCTCAGGGCTTATGAAGAGCTGCGGGATGGATAGGAAAAATTCCATTCATTTTTTCCAGAACTCTGGCAAGAAGAGGACCATAGCGGTCACCACCTCCAGCCTGCCGATCCACATGCATAATATGAGGAGCATCTTTCCTGCAGGATGGATATCCGCAAAGCTGAACATCGGCCCCACCACACCAAATCCCGGTCCGACATTCCCCAGGGTCGTCGCCACTGCCGACAGGACGCTCTCCATATCCATCTTCGGATCGTTATAGGAAATCATGGCCAGGAGGAGGGAGGCTATGGCAAAGATGATGATGTACATGGAGACGAAGATATTGCTCGCCCTTAAAATCTCCTCTTTCACCACCATATCGCCCAACCGGACGCTCTGAACCGCCTTGGGATGAAGAGTGCGAATCAGCTCTCTGTATGCGCTCTTGAATATCAGTATCAATCGAACAACCTTGATTGCTCCTGCGGTGGATCCGGCACAGGCCCCGATGATCATAAGCAAGAGGAGGGTGATCCTGGCGGTGGCGGTCCACTGATTGAAATCGGCAGTGGCAAACCCGGTAGTGGTCAGGATCGAGACCACCTGGAAGCCGGCCAGTTGAATCTTCTGGTAGATGTCTCCCTCCAGCCCTCCCCAGAGGATGATGATCGACGTGGCCAAAAGGATGATCAAGGCATAAGCCCGGAACTCCGTGTCGCTGATCAGGGCCTTCCGGTCGGAGGTGATCATCCTGTAGTGCAGGGCGAAGTTGGCCCCGGCCAGGAAACAGAACAGGACGATGATGGCATCTATGATCCAGCTATTGTAGGCCATGATGCTCAAACCCCGGGGCGAGAATCCTCCCGTGGCCATGGATGAGAAGGCATGGCAGAACGAGTCAAAGGGGGGCATTCCTGCCAGAAGGAGGAGGGCGACCTCCACCAGGGTCAGGAGGATATAGACCATCCAGAGCATGCGAGCGGTCTGCTTGATCCTGGGCTTGATGGATTCCTTATCCGGGCCGGGAACCTCCGCCCGGTACAGCTGCCGTCCCGCCACTCCCAGGCGGGGCAGTATGGCCACGAAGAGCAGTATTATCCCCATCCCTCCCAGCCACTGGGCAAATGACCTCCAGAAGAGCAGCCCCATGATTGTATCATCTGGGCCGCTCCTAATCCGGAGGAGGATGGAGTTGCCGGTCATCCTCACCAGCTGCATCTCCATGTTCGCCACCAGGCTGCCATCGGCCAGGGTCTGGTTCATCTTCCAGTATCCCAGGTGATTTATCTCTGTGAATACAGACGATCCAGTGGTGGTGAAGGCGGACATGGACTCGAAGAGGCCATCGATCAGGCTCATCCCCAGGAAGACATAAGGAAACGCTCCGAAGAAAGCGACGGCAATCCAGCCCAGAGCCACCAGGGCAAAAGCCTCTCTTAATCCCGGCTCCTCCTCAGATGACAGCCTTCCCAGGGCTATCCCCGTGGCCAGGCTGATTAGGGAGGTGGCAGCAAAGGCGATCACCCCTCCCGTCTCAGCATAAACAGCAGCTACCGCACCCGGAACGAGCAGCAAGATGGCCAGCAGCTTCAGCAGCTGTGCAAGCAGTCGCAGAAACACCCTGAATTTCATCAAGCAATGCCGCACCAAAATGGCGGAGGGCATCCTCCTGAAAGCGCAACTTGTCTCCTGTTCCTATAAAAAGGATCTGCTCATTATGCCGCGAATAGCTTCTTGACCTTGGAGACAGCGTCCGGCATGGACATCACGAACACCCGATCACCGGCTGACACCTTGAAGTCCTCATAGGGGACAATAGGCGCGCCGTCTCTTATCACCATGCCGGCAAGGGAGTTCTTGGGAAGCTCTTTGGATATCGACTTGCCCACGATCTTCGCTCCCGGCTTGGCGATGAAATCCACCAGCTCCATCCTCTCATCGCTCAGTGTGATGACCTCTTCTCCGCCGATCACCCTTTGGAGGACGGCATCGGCAGTCACCTGCCCCGGGCTGACCGCTCTGTCCACCCCTACCATCTCGAAGAGCTTGATGTAGACGTTCCTGTTGACCCGGGAGAGGATCTTCGTGGCTCCCAGCTGCTTTACCAAGAGGGAGCATAATAGGTTCTTGTCATCAAGGCCGGTCACAGCATAGACCACATCCATCGCGCCTGCCCCCTCCTCTTGAAGTAGGGCGAGATCTGATCCATCGCCATTGAGGATCATGGTTCCTGAGAGCTTGTCCGCAATCTCAGCGCAACGATCGGCATCCTTCTCGATGAGCTTGACGTCCATTCCCATCTTCTCCAGCCTGCTGGCCAGGTAGAAGCCCACCATTCCCCCACCCACGATCATCGCCTTCTGAGTGGTCTTGGATTCATGCAGCATGCTTCCCAGGTCGGGAAGAGATCTGGCGTCGCACAACAGCATTAGGTGGTCGTCATTTCTTATCTCGTCTCCCTCTTTCGGTATGGCTATCCGGCCCGCCCGGTTTATGGCGATCAGGTTGCAGTTATTGGGGAGGACGATATTCTCCACCGGCCCCTGGATCTTCATCTCTGCTGTTACCTTGAACTCCACCAGCTCCACCAGGCCGTTGGCCAGGTCGCGGTTGATGGGCATGGATGAGAAATAAAGGGAGCTTGCCATCTCCTCGGCCATGGTCAGTTCCGGCCAGATCATATATGATATGCCGATCTCCTTTCGATCCTGGACCGGCTGATCGATGTACTCGGGATTGCTCACCCTGGCGATGGTCTGCCTGACCCCCAGATGAGAGGCTATGATGCAGGTTATCACATTCACCTCATCGTTCCCGGTTGCAGCCACGACTATGTCCGCCTTCTTGATATCCGCCTCGGAGAGAAGCCGGGCGTTGGCGGCATTCCCCTGCATGACCTTCACATCCATGTCCTGAAGCCTGGCACAGGCATCGGGATCCTTATCTATGACGGTGACATCATGGTCAGCATAAAGCTCGCTGGCGATTAGAAAGCCCACCTCGCCAGCTCCGGTGATCAGGATACGCATCTTGTTTCCTCCACATCAACCAGGGCGCAAAGGAGATCCAAGGATAAGAATTGATCCATCCCTGTTATAAGCGTTTTCCATTCGTTTGAGCACTTCCATTCGTCCGTCCTCTGATAGGCCGATCCATATATATCGGCAGAGAGACAGCTATCATCCATGTTCGCCCTTCTCTTCGACCCCAGCGCCGGCGCAGCCGGAGACATGATCATGGCCTCCCTCTTGGACCTGGGAGCGGATGAAAAGAGGGTTAGCAAGGCAGTGGAGTCGGTGGGCTGCACCCTGGAGGTCTCCCGGCAGGAGAAGGGGCATATCTCTGCCACCAGGGCCCAGGTGATCTCGGACCGGAGGTATCATTCCCTGGAGGAGGCGGTATCCATTCTAAAGAGCTCAAGCCTCCAGGAAAAGGCACTGAAGAAAGCTCTTGCCGCCCTGGATATTCTGGCGGAGGCGGAGAGCCGGGTCCATGATGTGCCCAAGAGCCGGGCCCATTTTCATGAGGTCGGTGCCCTGGATGCTCTCGCTGATATAGCCGGTTCCTGTGAGGCTGCCAGCAGCCTGAAAGCGGATCGAATTTTGTCCCGGCCGGTCTCCGTCGGTGGGGGATATGTCCAGTCGGCCCATGGGCTCCTTCCCGTTCCCGGGCCGGCGGCCCTGGAGATTCTGCGGGCTCATAATATCCCCTGGATGGGGGGGCCGGTGGACGATGAGCTCCTCACCCCCACCGGGGCGGCCCTACTGGCGGCTCTGGTGGACGAGTTCGTGCCCCGCTTTCCCCTCATCCAGGCGGAGAGGGTGGGCTACGGCGCAGGCAAGAAAGACCTGGCCACCCCCAACCTCCTGCGAGCGCTAAAGGCCAGGATCGTATCTCCAACCAGAGGGGCTGGGATGGATCACCAAAAGGATCGTGTGGTGCAGCTGGAGACCAATGTGGACGATGTCACAGGCGAGGTTTTGGGCCACCTGATAGAGGAGCTCATGCAGGCGGGAGCGCTGGACGTCTCAGTCATTCCCGCGGTGATGAAGAAGGGGAGAAGCGGGAACGTCATCCGGGCGATAAGCAGTCACGAGGATATGTCGAAGCTGGCGGGAATGATAGTCAGGGAGACGGGATCTTTAGGGGTCAGGGTCTTTCCCAGCCTGCACCGTTTTGTGGCGGAGAGAGAAGAGAGAACTGTGGACCTGAATCTCGCGGGGGTGACCTATAGCGTTGCCATAAAGATCAGCCGGATGGACGGCAGCCTGGTCAATGTCAAAGCGGAGTACGAGGACTGCAGAAGGATTGCAAAAGAGGCAGGCGTTCCCTTGCGCATGGTCATTAAAAAAGCGGAGGAATTGGGTTGGCGGGCAGCAGATAAATGAATCGTGCCATCCCTTTGATTTCCATTTGATCTATGCGGTTTTTTATAACTATGCTGCCCGCGTGTCCTCTTCCCCGCTCTCTATTTATTCTAATAACCTTTTCATTATACTAATATAGTCTTGGTAGTAATTCCTAATATATATAGTTTTTGTAATTAATAGTGTCGTAAGATTGATTAATCTGCCCGAAGAGAAAGCTCCCATGATGCATTTTGACTCTTCCATCAGGCTCTTTGACCAGGCCCGAAGACTGATGCCCGGCGGGGTCTCAAGCCCCGTGCGCGCCATATCTCCTTATCCCTTCTACACCGCTCGGGCAATAGGCCCCTATCTATGGGACTGCGACGGCAACAGGTTCATCGATTACTGCCTTGCCTACGGCCCCATGATCCTGGGCCACCGCCATCCTGCCATAAGAGAAGCGGTTTCGGATCAGATGGACCGGGGCTGGCTTTATGGTACGCCAAGCGAGCTGGAGGTCCGGCTTGCGGAAAGGGTGTCCTCCCTCTACCCCAGCATGGAGCGGCTGCGCTTTGTGAGCAGCGGAACCGAGGCCACCATGGCAGCGATTCGAGTGGCCCGGGGGAGCACCGGCAGGGATATGATCATCAAGATCGAGGGCGGATTCCATGGCGCTCATGATAGCGTCCTGGTCAAAGCGGGCTCTGGTGCCACTACCCTGGGCATTCCCGACTCACGGGGCGTCCCAAGAGATGCCACCAAAAATACCATTCAGGTGCCCTACAACGACCCAGCTGCCCTGGAGGAGGTCCTGGAGCGTTTCTCCGGCCGGATCGCCTGCCTGATCATGGAGCCGGTCCTGGGAAATATCGGCCCCATCCTGCCGGATAAGGGCTACCTGCAGACGGCGCGCCGCCTGACGGAGAAGAACGATGTCCTCCTGATCTTCGACGAGGTTATAACCGGATTCCGGCTCTCCCTGGGCGGGGCGCAGGAGCTCTTTGGCATCAAGCCCGATCTGACCACCCTGGGAAAGATAATAGGCGGAGGCTTTCCCATTGGGGTCTTCGGAGGCCGGGCAGATCTGATGGACCAGGTGGCCCCAGGGGGAGCGATCTATCAGGCGGGGACGTACAATGGAAGTCCGGCCTCTCTGGCTGCCGGCCTGGCAACCTTGGATGTGATGGAGAAGGAGGATACCATAAATAAACTCAATCGGTCCGGAGAGAGCATGAGACTGGCCCTTAAGGATATGGTGGAGGATCTTGGGCAGGACTGGAGCGTGGTCGGCATCGCCTCCATGTTCAAGGTATTCTTCGGCCCGGAGCCTCATAACTATGCCCAGGCCTTGAGGTGTGATCGGCAGGGCTACTTCGAGTTCTTCCGCCGGATGCTGGATTCTGGCATCTTCCTCACCCCCAGCCAGTATGAGACCGATTTCATTTCTGCAGCGCATAACCAAGATGTGATCGAGACCACCCTGGAGGCGTTCCGCTCCTGCCTGAAAAGCTGATCGTGGGGACGAGGGGCAGCCCTCTGGCATTGCGCCAGACGCAGATCGTGCAGGAGAGGCTTAAGGGCCTTGGCATCCAGACCCAGCTGTGCCGGGTTAAGACCAGCGGGGACGTCTTCCTGGACAAGCCCCTCCACCAGCTCACCGGTTTTGGGGTCTTCGTGGCTGAGATAGACGAACGCATGCTTTCCGGCGAGATCGATCTCGCTGTGCACAGCATGAAAGACCTCCCCACCAAGAGGCCTGAGGAGCTGATAGTCTCCGCTGTCCTGAAACGCGACTCACCATACGACGTCCTCTTATGCAGGGAGAAATCTGTCAAAAGCATCGAGGAGCTGGACCAGGGGGCACGAGTGGGCACATCGAGCATGCGGCGGATGGCCCAGCTTCTCCGCGCCCGCCCCGACCTGAACATTCTGAGCCTGCGGGGGAATCTTCATACCAGGCTGGGCAAGCTGGAGCGGGGAGACTACGATGCCATAGTCCTGGCCGAGGCCGGCCTCGAGCGCATGGGCTACCATCCAGATTATGTGAGGCTAGATGGGGAGAGGTTCGTTCCCTCTGCCAACCAGGGGACGATAATCGTAGTTGCAAAGGCCGGATCTGAGGCTGAGGCCTGCTCCCGCGCTCTGGATGATGCTCATGCTAGATCTGAGACCATGATCGAGCGCAAGATCATGGAGACCGTGGGCGGAGGCTGTGTGGTGCCCATGGCCGTCCATGCTTTGGTGCAAAAGGGAGAGGCGCGGGTTCTGGCTGAGGTCTTATCCCCGGACGGCAAGAGGTTCGTCCGCCTGGAGGAGAGGATCTCTCTCGTTCAGAATCATCTGGCAGTGGCAGAGGATATGGGAGAGCGGCTGATGAGGATGGGAGGAAGAGAGCTGGTGGACGAGGCGGTGAAGTTTTTTGGCAATCGGTAAGGTTTATCTGGTGGGAGCGGGGCCCGGAGACCCGGAGCTGCTGACGATTAAGGGAAGAAAGAGGCTCATGGAGGCGGACGTTGTCCTATTCGACCGGCTGCTCGACTCCAGGATGCTGGACGGGGTAAAGGGGGAGCTTATAGATGTGGGCAAGAACGCGGGAAGGCATAAGCTGAAGCAAGAGGAGATTAACCAGCTCCTGGTAGAGAAAGCCAAAGAAGGCAAAATCGTTGTCCGGCTGAAGGGCGGAGACCCCTACCTCTTCGGCCGGGGAGGCGAGGAGGCGATCGCCTGCCGGGATTGGGGAATCCCGTTTGAGGTTGTCCCCGGCGTCACCTCGGCCATCGCCGCCCCGGAGCTGGCGGGAATTCCAGTTACTCACAGAAAGGTGGCCTCGGCCCTGACCATAGTCACCGGCCATGAGGAGCCGGGAAAGGACTCGCCCCTCGACTGGCGGGCCATGGCCGGGCTTGATGGAACCCTGGTTGTTCTCATGGGCGTCTCCCGGCTGGAGGAGAACACCAATAGGCTCATAGAAGCGGGAAAGTCCCCCCAGACCCCGGCGGCCATGGTGGAGAAGGGCGGCTGGCCGGATCAGAGGCTGATCTCGGGGACCCTGGGGGATATCGCCGAGAGGGCAAAGGAAGAGAATGTCCAGTCTCCGGCCATACTGGTGGTGGGAGACGTAGTCCGGCTGGCAGAGGTCCTCGCCCCGGAGAGGATCGCCATCCTCAGGCCGGCGGGCCAGCAGGAGGAGTCGGTTGAACTGGCGGAGCGCTACGGATTTATTCCCCTGTCCGCTCCGGCCATCGCCCTGGAGAAAAATCCCCTGCCCGAAGATCTGCAAGAGAGGATCGCTGCCGCGGAATGCGTGGCCTTCACCAGCGCCAATGGGGTGCATATCGCTCTTGGGAATAAGGCCATATCCGGAGCATTAGCAGCAAAGAAGATCGTCTCCATCGGCCCCAAGACGAAGCAGGCCCTGAACGAATACGATATCCAGTCGGAGATGCCCGAAAGCTACAGCTCTGAGGGGCTGGAGAGGATGCTCAAGGGAAGATATAAGAGCATTCTCTTCCTGCGCAGCGCCCAGGGGAGCCAGTATCTCTCCGATGGCCTGAGGGAGGCGGGAATCGTGGTGGATGACATTCCCCTTTATGGAGTGGTGAATTCATCCGATCCCCGCCTGGACCGGCTGATAGAGCGGGCAGGCGAGGTGGACATCTTCGCCTTCACCAGCTCCTCAACAGCTCGAAATCTGCTGGAAAGAGCAAGAGCGATGGGAAGGGAAGAACAGCTGCGAGAGGCTCTGGCCAGGGCCACAGTGGCCGCCATCGGCAAGCCTACTGCCCAAGAGTTGTCCCGCCTGGGGGTGGCGGTGGACGTCATCCCGGAGAACTTCACCTTTGAGGCCATGCTGGCAGCCCTGGTCGGGAGAAAGAGATCCTCTGGCAATGCTGCAAGCATGGCAAAGGATAGAATGGAGTTGTGAGGTTTACATGATCATATTTTCCAAAGCCCTGGCTGACCAGGCCACGGTATGGGAGGCCCTGCGGGAATCCGAGTCCTGCCAGGACGTTCCGGCAGATCTTCTCCGCTTCTCCGCCCAGACGAAACCGGTGGTGATGTGGAATCTGACCAGACGCTGCAACCTGGCCTGCAGCCATTGTTATATGGATGCCATCCCAAAGGAGGATGACGAGTTGAGCCTTGAGGAAGGGGTGCGTCTGACAGACGATCTGGCCCGGATGAAGATACCGATTCTCATTCTCACTGGCGGCGAGCCACTGATGAGCCGCAACTTCTTCTCTATTGCCTTCCACGCCCGGGAGGCGGGTTTGAGGACGGTCATATCCACCAATGGCACCCTGATCACCCCCGAGGTGGCAAGGCTTTTGGCAGAGGCTAAGATTCGATACGTAGGGGTCAGCCTGGACTCCGCCCTCCCCGCCAGCCATGACAAATTCCGGGGCGTTCCTGGGGCGTTCGACCGCGCCCTCCAGGGATTGAGAAACGCCAGGGATGCGGGCCTGAAGACCGGCCTGAGGATAACTCTGACCCGGGACAACTGGCAGGATGTTCCCGCCCTCCTCAATTTGGCCTTGGAGGAGAACATCCCCCGCTTTTGCCTCTACCATCTGGTTCCCACTGGCCGGGGGGCGGGGATATCGGATAAGGATGTGAGCTCTGAGCAGCGTCGCAGCGTCATCCGCCTGCTGGCCGAGGCAGCGGTGGAGCTCAAGGATAAGAACATCGAGATCCTGACCACCGATTCTCCCATGGATGGGGCCTATCTCCTGGAGATCTTGAAGGACGATCCGAGAAGGGACTATGTGAGAAAGCTCTTGACCAATGCCGGGGGCTGCTCCGCCGGGGCTAAGGTGGCCAACATCAGCTATCAGGGAGATGTTCATCCCTGCCACTTCATGCCCCAGGTGGTGGTGGGCAACGTCCGGGAAAGATCCTTCCAGGATATCTGGATCGACCATCCAACCCCAGAGCTCTTAGCGCTGCGAGGGATCAAATCCAATCTCAAAGGAGCATGCTCTAGCTGCGACTACCGGGATCTGTGCGGAGGGTGCCGCCAGAAGGCATATTACTATAATGGCGACTTGCTGGGAGAGGATCCCACCTGCATCGTAGAGAATAAGTGCGGCTGAATCGCGATCCTTCGGGCCGGGATATCCCTGAATAGAACCGATCGGCTCAACTGATGGGATGAATTCCGCTGCCCTCCATAACTCATTCTTTTTAGGCCGTTTTATCATCTTTTCTCTAGACCATTCCTTCCACCGGAAGATATATTTGAGATCAGCTGCATTATGATGGATAATAGAGATAAACGGAGGCGATAAATTGACACATCATGAAGAGAAGAAAGAGGAAAAAGAGGAGAAGGCAGCAAAGGTTGAACCCATAAAGCCTGGCGACAAGAGGGGAGGCAAAAAGAAGGGTCTTCTCGATACCTGCCAGTGAGCTGCTGGCTAAACTCAATTGAGATCTTTTTTTTCAACGATAAAAAGATTTAACTATCTCCGTCAGCAAGAACCATATTGTGCGATCCATCCAGAAGACCCAGTCCAAGCCTCAGGGGGCAAAGCCGGAGAGGGGAAAAGCAGTAGGGGCAAAGTTTCTCCTCTTGCGGCCTGCCGGCTATCCCTTGAAGAGCATCTTTCAGGAGTGTCCATCCGTTGCTGATGCCAGGCTCTTTGAGCTGTACGCCCGGGAGCAATGGTACGGTGAGGAGGTAAAACCTGGCTGCTACCTCTTCGACCGCAGGCTCTATCCTGATTATGCCTTTCAGGTGGTTCGGGCCTATCCCAGGCGCTCTGTGGTCGGCTTTGAAACCACCATCAAGGTGGAGCAGAAAGCGGAGGTCAAGAAAGGGGTAAGCTACGACGTCTCCTTTGATGAGGTCGTGGGTCAGGAGGAGGCCAAGCGCAAGGTGAAGATCGTGGAGAAGTACCTCTCCGACCCGGAGAGGTTCGGGCGCTGGGCACCGCGCAACATCCTCTTTTATGGCGTATCCGGCACCGGAAAGACCATGATCGCCAAAGCACTCTCTGCTAAAGCTGGTGTGCCGATGCTCGCTGTCAAGTCCACCAGCCTGATCGGCGAGTTCGTGGGCGAGGGAGCGAGACAGATCCACAGCCTCTATGAGAAGGCGGAGGAGATGGCACCATGCATAATCTTCATCGATGAACCGGATGCCATTGCCCTCGACCGGCGCTACCAGGACCTGAGAGGCGATGTCTCTGAGATGGTCAACTCTCTGCTTACGGAGATGGATGGAATATCCAGCAGGCTGGGCATCTGCACCATCGCCGCCACCAATCAGATCGAGGTCCTGGACTCTTCCATTCGCTCCCGTTTTGAGGAGGAGATCGAGTTCAAGCTGCCGGATAAAGATGAGCGCTTGCAGATTCTGGAGAAGAATGCCAGCACCCTGCCTCTGGAGATGGTTGATGTGGACCTGAAGGAGATCGCCAGGCAGACGGATGGCTTCTCCGGGCGAGATCTGGTGGAGAAGGTGCTGAAGGTGGCACTGCACCATGCTCTCATGGATGAATGCAATATATCTCAAAAGCATATCGAAGAGGCATTACCAAGAGCGCGAAAGCATTACCGACAGCCTCCGACGGAAATGTTCTCATAAGGAAGCCCTTTTGTACTTATAAGTCCAATATGGCTTGAGGCACATGTGGCAGGAGATTTTGGATAAGTTCAAGAGGTTTCCCGCGCAGGAGAAGGTCATCCGCCTCGTCCTGCAGAGGGGCTTTCAGATCAACGATCAGGCCCGGGTGGTATCGGGCCAGATAGAGATTCCTCATGCTCAGATCGCAAAGGAGCTGGAAGTGGACAGAAGAGTGGTGGACACCACGGCACAAGCCATTCGCGAGGATGAGGTCCTCTGGAAGGTCTTCAGAAATGTGCGCTCCATGATCTATCTGGGTGAGGTGGCGCCCATCCTGGGATTGGGTGTTATCGAGATCACTCCCGTGAATGCCGTCAAGACAGGGCTTTTGGGCGATGTGGCCAGCGCTGTGGCCAGGAACGGCCTCTCCATCCGCCAGGCTGTCTCAGACGATCCATACTTCGTAGAGAGCCCAAAGCTCACCATCATCACTGAGGGGAAGATCCCAGGCGATCTTGTCATTCTGCTCAAGGAGATCGAGGGCGTGAAAAGGGTGACCGTATATTAGACCTCATAATTTCGTTGGCCTATTACTATCAACAATATCGGCAATATCGTTATTACCATTATGATTATTTCAAAGGAATAATGCGACCGCTGCACAATTAATTAAACTTAAATAGTTTAAAATACAAGTGATTTCTTGGAGCCTCCGGTGATATCCCTTCATCCCTTCTCTCGAAGGCTCTAACCCCCCCTATTATCGTTCTTTGATTCCTATTTGACAGGACTCTCAATCCCGATGCAGGCCAAAGGCTTTTTCTCCCATGCACCCTCCGCCCATAAATGGTGGATTTATGGAAATGCTCTGGCTTACAGAGGAGGAAGTAAGGTCACTCCTGACCATAGATGATGCGATAGCGGCAGTCCAGAGGGCCTTTCTTGATCACGGAAATGGCAGAACTCAAATGCCTCCCAAGTCTTACCTTTACCTGCCCAAGCATAATGGCGACTTGAGATGCATGCCCGCCTACCTTGAGGGGCAGGATCTGGCCGGGGTGAAGATAGTCAACGTCCATCCGGGAAATCCGCAGATCGGGCTTCCTTCGGTCATGGCGCTCTTGATCTTGAACTCCCCCCAGACCGGCGAGCCACTGGCTGTTATGGGCGCAACATATCTCACCAGCATGCGCACCGGCGCTGCTGGTGCCGTCGCCGCCCGGCATCTGGCCAGGCAGGATTCTCGTGTGGTAGGGATGATCGGAGCCGGGACCCAGGCGCGAACGCAGCTTCAAGGCCTCTCCCGCTACTTCCCAATCGAGCAGGTGATGGTCTTCGATAGCTTTGAAGATCAGGCCCTGGCCTTTAAAGACGACGTCTCTGGATTTATGAAATGCAGCTGCATTGCGGTCTCGGGACCGGAAGAGGCCTGCGAATGCGATATTCTGGTTACCACCACCCCTTCACGCCGTCCAGTGGTCAGGGATGAATGGATCCAGCCCGGGACGCACATCAACGCCATCGGGGCAGATGCCGCAGGCAAACAGGAGCTGGAATCCACTCTCTTGAAGATGGCCAAGATCGTGGTGGATGATATCGCCCAGGCCGTCCATTCCGGCGAGGTCAACGTCCCCCTATCTGAGGGAATTATTCGCGAGAAGGATGTCTATGCAGAGATCGGCGAGATCCTGACTGGCAAAAAAACCGGACGGACCAGCAATGATGAGATCACCGTCTTCGACTCCACCGGCCTTGGGATCCAGGATGTAGCAGCAGGCCATGCGGTCTATGAGAAGGCTCTTCGGTCTAATATAGGGAGAAGAATGAGGCTGGCATGAGAGGATTGCCCATATGATAGCACTTCCCAACCGCTGTTATGGATATTTATTTCATGTCGCCATTAATAAAAGAGGCTGGCAGGATCTGGCATCTTGAGGCCGAAATCTATATAAATTTTGACATAGAGGCAGGCGGTGGTTATTATGGCAAAGAATAAAAAGAAGAGCAAGGGTCCACAGGATCGAAACAGCAACTATCAGATGAAGAACGGCAATCCCATCTCCAAGAATAGGGATAAAAAGGCTAGCTCCGCCAGCGCCGCGCAGGCCAGCTCCAAATCAAGCGGGCAGAAGGGCCTCCTCTCCGGCATCTCCAAGAGCATCTCCAGTGCCACAGGCAGTCTAACCAAGAAGCTCAAGCATTAAAATAGAACATGCTGAGGCGTGCCGGGGTGCCTCAGGCATGCTTTTTTCATCCGCCTGATGAGAAGATCGATGCTTCGATCATGGATATGAAGCGGATTTCGTCAGGCCTGCTCCTTCGTCCTGCTCTCGAACTCCTGTTGCACATCGCATCCGAGCTTTCCAATGGCATCCGAGCGGCATTGCCGGCAGTGCCTCATCTGCTTGATGATCTTCCCCAGCTCATCCTGAATCTTTCTCTTCTCCTCCGGCGATGGGGGCTTGATATGAGCGAACTTGTACTGGGGTATGAGGGGCATGACATTATGGATGAACACCCCCATGGACTTGATTTTGTGAGCGATATCGATGATATGCAAATCATTTATCCCCGGGATGATGACGGTATTGATCTTGACGATCTTCTTCAGCCTCACCGCTTCCTCAATCCCCTTAAGCTGCTGATTGCATAAGAGCGTCGCCGCTTCCAGGCCCTCATATCTCTTGCCCTCATAATTGACGTAGTCATAGATATGCTGGCCGATCTGGGGATCGATGGCATTCAGGGTGACAGTGATATTGCATACGCCCAGGCGATCCAGCTCCTGGATCTTATCGGGCAGGAGCAGACCGTTGGTGCTTAGGCAGAGAATGATGTTGGGATACTTCTCTCCCACCATGCGCAGGGTCTCGAAGGTCTCCTCATTGAACAGAGGCTCACCAGGGCCTGCCACAGCGACCACCTTGATGTAATGGTACTTCTCCAGCACCTGATCGACCCTTTCCAGGGCCTCCTTGGGCTTTAAAACCTGGCTGGTGACCCCGGGACGGGACTCGTTCACGCAGTCGAAGTCCCGGATACAGTATTTGCACTGGATATTGCATTTTGGGGCCACGGCCAGATGCATCCTGCCAAAGCTGTGACAGGCCTTCTCGCTGAAACAGGGATGCTCTGATATCCTCCTCAGCTGCTCCGGGTCGTAGGGGACCTCCTGTCCTCTTACATTGGCAACGGGATAACTCTCTTCACTCATGATCGAACTCCACGATTGTATTGCTCTTAGTATCCTTTCCCATGGCTAAAAGACTTGCGTGCCAGAAGCGAAGTTAGACAAAGATACTTTAAGGAGGCGGGAGAAGGCAGGGGGTATATGCCTGACAAGAGCAAGATTGTGATCTGGCCGATATATTTCGATGCTGCCCGTTCCCGTGATGAGGGCAGAATGGTCTCCAGAGAGTACGCCATAAATGAGCCCAACCTGGATATGATCATAACGGCATCGATAAAATCCGGGCTGAAGCCGGAGATCGAGAGGGAGAAAAAGCACCCAAAGACCTGGCACAAGCCGGAGGCAGCAGGCCGAATACTGGTGGCGAAGAAGGGCTCCAAATCCGCTACCTTGAAGAAGATCGCAGGATCCTTAAAGATGAAATATAAAAAGCAGGCCACTGGCAAGCGAGGTTGAGCGGTTTATATGATCGATCTGCATACCCATACAACCTTCAGCGATGGCGAGCTCATACCCAGCGAGCTGGTGCGTCGGGCAGAGGTCTTGGGCTATACCGCCATTGGCATAACCGATCATGCCGACTATACCAATATAGAGCACATCATTTGCAGCGTCTCCAAGGCCAAGTATCTGGAAGGCATACTGGATATCAGGATTCTTCCCGGGGTGGAGCTGACTCATGTGCCGCCACAGAAGATAGCGCAGCTAGCGGATCTGGCCCGCAACCTGGGCGCGGAGATCGTGGTTGTCCACGGGGAATCTCCTGTGGAGCCCGTCCGTCCTGGCACCAACCGGGCGGCTCTGGAGGCAGGCGTGGATATCCTTGCCCATCCTGGGTTCATCACCTTAGAGGAGGCGGAGATGGCCAGGGACAACGACGTCTGTCTGGAGATTACCTCCCGCTCCGGCCATAACATAACCAACGGCCATGTGGTGCAGATGGCAATTCAGGCCGGGGCGAAGATGGTGGTGGACACTGACGCCCATGCTCCCGAAGATCTCATCGATAGCGAAAGGGCAATTCAGATTGCATTTGGCGCGGGACTGACTCTTGAAGAGGCCAGGGAGATCGTCATGCACCATGCCATTATAAGATGAGACCGCTATTGAGTGGAAGATTCGATCATAGATTATGCAATGGCAGGATTCTCCGGGCATCTACCAGGGGGTTGAATAGATAGACATCGTAGCGATTGACATATCGGGCCGGCATTCTGTAAAGGGGAGGTATAAGATGGTATGTGCCGTCCTATCCGCCCGGGTATCACCCAATTTTATCGAGAAGGTCCATTCGGTCAGGCTCGTTCCCCGCATCGCTGAGGCTCTGGACCTCAATGTTATTGCTGACCTGATAAGCGATGCCTGCTTATGCCTCCCGGGGACTATTGTGGCTGAGCAGGGGGACTTATACAACCTGGAGGTCTGGAGGGCACAGAGCATCCTCGGAAGGGATTTCAAGTATCCTGAGACGATAGCAGAAAGGACCGCCATAGAGTTGGCTCATCATATATCTCTGGCCGGTCGAAGGCTTATCGTTGAACCGGATGATGAATAATTAAGGAAGAATGATAATTGATCAATAAGGACGATAATTGATGGATAATGACAAGACCGCAGTTCTTCTCATGAGGGAGAATCCTGCCAATCCAATAGATCCCTACAGGATGATAGAGCTCCGGGGCCTGGCAAATGCTGCCGGCTATCGAGTCCTGCAAGAGATAAAGCAGCGCCGAGAGAGGGACCACCGTTTTCAAATCGGCAGGGGAAAGATAGAGGAGGCCCTCTCCTGCCATCCAAAAAAGCTCATCTTCTACAATCCGCTCAGCCCCACCCAGGTATTCAACATTCGTAGCGAGTTTCCGGCCCAGGTATTGGACCGGTTCAATCTGATCCTCGAGATCTTTGCCTCCCGGGCATCCACCAGGGAGGCCAAGCTGCAGGTGGAGCTGGCCCGTCTGAGCTATGATGCTCCTCAGGTGAGAAGCGAGCTTGCCCTTAAGAAGCGGGGTGAGCAGCCAGGATTCCGCGGTGCAGGTGCTTATGAGCAGTCGATGTACCACGACATCCGGGGGAGGATGGCAAAGATCAGGGGGGAGCTTAAAGAGGTGGAGGCAATGGGCGAAGGAAGGAGAAAGAGACGCAGAGAACTGGGCTTTGACCTCATCGCCCTGGCCGGATACACCAATGCTGGCAAGAGCACCCTGCTCAACACCCTCACCGGCTCTGTGGTCAATGCCCAGGATCAGCCTTTCACCACCCTCTCTCCCACCACCAGGGCTCTTGAGATCAACGGCCGCCGAACTATGCTTACCGATACAGTGGGATTTATCGATGATCTGCCCCACTTCCTGATCAAAGCCTTCCAATCCACCCTTTCTGAGATCGCCCAGGCGGATCTGGTCCTTTTGGTTGCCGACCTGAGCGATCCATTAGAGCTTCTCAGGCGTAAGCTGGTGGCATCTCACAAGGCCCTCTGGGACTGCCAGGTGACTGCGCCCATGATCACCGTTTTGAACAAGATGGACCGATTGGATGAATTCGATGCCAGGATGAGGTTTGATCAGATAAAGGATTTGGCTCCCAATCCGGTTATGGTCTCAGCACATTCCTCTCAGGGTCAAGAGAGCCTCAAGGAATGCATCTATCAGCACCTGCCACCATTAAAGGAGTATCAAATCAGGCTCCCGTATACCTCCCGCAGCTTTGGAGTGCTGTCCCGTCTCTATGGGACGGCTGAGCTTCTGGATGTGAGCTATGAGGATGAGCTGGTCTTGAGCCTGCAGGGGAGGGCTGAGGATGTGGCCCGGCTCAGCAAGGCTGCAGAGGATGAACGAGCAAAGTGAGCGCAGCGAAAGCCATAGGATCAGGAGCGATGACGGAGATCTTGCATGAGCACTTTCGCCTCAAGGAGACGATAGTCACCATCTCTGCTCGGGAGAAGGAGCATATGGATGCCGCCAGAGCATCGATTGCCGAGCAGCGCTGCTATCTAGAGGAGTTCATAGAGAACGATCCATTCTTCCGCATCACCTTAGAGCCTTATGACCTTCAAGCGAATGATGCACCGGATATCGTCAAGCAGATGATCGAATCCAGCGCTATCATTGGCGTCGGTCCCATGGCCTGTGTAGCAGGCGCAATTGCCGGTTTTGCTGTGCAGGCGATGATCGATGACGGAGCGACTTATGCCATTGTAGATAACGGGGGAGATGTCTGCATCCTAAACGACAGGCCCATACTGGTGGGAATATACGCCGGAAGCTCTTCTATTCGGGATCTTGCCTTCCAGATCCCTGCTCGCAATAAGCCTTTTGGCATCTGCACCAGCTCGGGAACTGTGGGCCCATCCATATCCTTCGGCTGTGCCGATGCAGCCACAGTCATAGCGGATAATCTGGCTTTAGCGGACGCTGCTGCCACTGCCCTGGGTAATTCTGTGCAGTCAACCGGATCGCTGAAGGAGTGCTTTTCTGCCATCGAACGGCCGGGAATAACCGGCGCACTTGTGATCAGGGGACAGGAGATGGCGCTATGGGGGGAACTGCCCCCATTGCTGCGCGCTCATGTTAGCGAGGAGAGGATTACAAAAGGATGAGTTCCGTTTGCAGTCAAAAAAAGGCTCTTTGCTATTCAGTGCGGGTGAACTTGAATCGGAGAAACTCTATGTCCCCGTGCCTTCTGTGGTGAACCGCTATGCTCTGACCCAACCACAGAGGCGCAGAGGAACAAAAGGCCATATCTCTGCCTGAACTCACCCCCATAATTCAGCGAAGAGCGCTCACTTGGGGCAGAGCGAGCATATCCGCCGCGATGATTATGGGCGGCCAAGAGGGACTCTTGCAGAGCCACAGTGCCTTATGCTATCATATTATCGTTTATGGATGGGAATTGTGCTCTGCAGCCGCAATCCCTTATTCATTAAAAATCCGGCCGTTTTTTATGCCATCTGGATAAAATTAATATAATGGTATTGGGCAAAACAATTGATAAATAAGAGTCCGATTAGCTGGAAAATGGAGGATATCATGGCCGAGACTAGAAATTTCGCCCTCAGGGACAAGAAGGGCAACGAGATCGGGGTTTTTACGGGAAAGCAGCCCAGACAAGCAGCCTTAAAAGCAGCCAACAGAGGTCATAAGGATATAAGGCTAAGAGAGAGGGGAACTAAGAAAGTCCATATATTTGCGGGGGAGAGGGTTAAGGTAAAGAAACCAAAGGGCGCACCGGCATGGATGCCCAATGAGATCTGGAAGCCAAAGGTAAAGAAGATCGGCGTGGAGAAGCTCGACGAGATCTGAAGGTCCAGACTCATTTTTTTCGATCAGATCGCCTTCTGGTAGTGGCGCTCAATAATTGACCTCCCGCTCTCGGAAAGAGAAAAGCCCATCATCTCCAGAGCCTTTTTTGCCTCTCCATCACTATGCAGCAGCACCTCTGCCAGGTCTTGCGGCTCGTCTATATCGCAACCTGCCCGGAAGGATTCGAAGACTGAAAAATTCAGGCATTCCCTTCGGGCGTAGGCCATGTGCTCAGGAAAGCTCAGGCCATGATAGCATGTCCGGAATTTCGGGCTGCGAATGAGGATCATATTTGTCCCTCCTCCCCGTCCCGGACAGAGGACCACATCTCCTTGGCAGCTGAGAATCCCTCTTATTTCTTTCTCTCTCAAGAGGGGCAGATCGGCCATTACAATGAGAATATCCGCGGGCCAGTCGAGGTCGGCTTGATGTGATATCAGGGAGTTGAGTGCATCGTTCAGCTCCAGCTCCGACTGCAGAATCTCGACATCTATGCCCAACTCCTCAGCTCTGAACTCTTGCCTGGAGAGGATGGTCGTTCTTCCCAGGCCAAAGACCGCCGCCAGAACATCCCTGAGCATGGCAAATGCAAAGAGCCTCCGCTCTGCCGGCTTGAGAGCTGATGAAAGCCTGGTCTTTCCTTCCCGGGCTTTGAAGGGAATGATCACATGGATCGATTGCAGCATGTAATGCAATCTCCGAACTGTCAAAATCTCATCTATTCAATCGGGACCGGATTATGTCTTTCTCCTTTGCCCTGAAGAGATCATCTCCAGAGCGGGGATACTTCAGCCCCCGGAAGACCACTGCAGGGGTCAGATCCCCAGCCTCACCCATCAACAGATTGGCAGCAGCAGCGATCTCATCCGCAATCGCCTCCTGGGTGATACTGAGTGCTCTTCCATGTATGTCGAGCTCACCGCGCCAGTCTCGCAGAGCAGCGATGCCCGACCAGCCAACAGCCACACCGGCAACGCCATTGCGGAATGGACGGCCACAGGTATCGGTGATTATGACGGCACAATCCCTGCCGAGAGCCTGACGCAGCCTCTGGGCGCTGCTGCAGGGATCTCTCGGCAGCAGCAGTATCATTTCATCACCCACATTGGACTGATCAATCCCGGCATTAACGCCGATATGGCCAAAGTGGGTCACAGTCAAGAGAAATGGTCGCTCGATCAATATATCGCTGGATTCTTCAAAAACTGCCTGCACAAATCTGGGGTCCTTTCCCAGATCGCGGGCGGCCTCTATGGCGTAGCTGCTCGGTTGGTAGTCATCCAGATGCCTCATCCTGCCTTCTGATTTGGCCACGATGGTGCTGGCAAGGCAGATGACATCCCCGTCCTCGATCTCAAAGAGGGACTGGATAAGCGTTGGGATATCGTCTCCTTCTTTTATAATCGGCAGGCCACGGATCAGATAACCCTTTAAAGATGCTGCTGGCTCAGACATAACCAATCGATCCGAAACCTGTAAACTGTAATTCTCTACTGCGGTCGCGAGCCAGATGGCAATCTGCTCAGGCGGTACAACCTGGCCTGAACCAGGAGATCGAGCAGATAAGAGTAGTTAGCAGCGACTATTGCAGTTCGCTCGTCGCTGATCTCTATCCAGGGAAGACCACCATAACCTTCTGCAAACTCCCTCCAGAACAAAGGAGGGAAAAACTCCAGTTGATACTTATGCTCTTCTGTAAAGGTGAGGGTGATCTTCTCCTCCATTCAAGACACCTTGCCCTTCCTCTCCACAACCTCGGCAAAGGCTAGGGTTCCGCTGATCTTCTTGATCTTAGCTCGGACGATCTCGCCTTTTATTGCGCTGGGCACGAAGATGAGATACTTGTCGACCTTGGCTATGCCGTCGCCCTTATTGCCCACAGACTCGATGCGCAGCTCATAGGTCTCTCCCTCCTCGATGACGTCCTTTTGAACCGCTGTCGTTGCCTTTCTCTTGCGCACCGGCCGATGTGCACCGCAGGCATCGCACTTGAGGGTGAGGACGCGGTCGCTCTTGATGAGATGAGTATCTGGAAGCCTGCACTCTGTGCAGACGACATACTCCTCGAAGTAGGATTCTATCTGGCGGGCGATGGCGGTCTCGCCAAACTTTCCCTGAAAGATCCCCCTCTGTCCCTCGATCTTTCCGGCTGTACCCATCTCCTGGAGAAGATACTTCATAAGGTGTTCCGGATCACGATTCAGAGTATCAGCTATAGCCCCAAAGTTCTCAAGGACGGTGGTCTTGCCCTCATAGAATACCTTCGCAGAAGGTATCACAAACCTCTCCTTGGACTCTCTGTTGGCGGGCATCTTCTTCATGGCCCTATCCAGGCCCGCTAAATAGTCATCCATCCAGATTACCTTATCAGCTCTTGACCGGATTCAACTATGATCTGAATGGGAGTGGGCAGCTTATGTCCGGCTCTGGTCAATGCTTCTTTAGCATCGTTGAGGTACTGAGGGGGTATTCCCAGGGTGAAGAGCTTCTGGCCGGCTTCAACTCTGGCCGCGGTCCCTACCGCTTTGCCGAAGGCCATTCTCATTCCGCTGGATACACGGTCCGCACCTGCGCCGGTGGCCTGCTTGTTCTCGCGAATGACATGATGGGGATATGTTCTGAGCTTGAGGTGGAAGTTGGTCCTGCCCATTTGCTTCAGGAGGTAACGGTTGGCTGCTACTCTTGCCGCTTCCAGGGCGGTGTGCCTGATCTGGCAGGGCTCCATGACAACCAGTGTCAGCTTTAGGGGATAGTCCTCCTGCAGATTCCCCATATCATAGTGAACTACCTTGCTTCCCGGAACGCCCCCCATGTACTTTCTGCGCGTGTAGGGACGTTCATGCCTTCGATACATGCTTGCTGGCTTGCGTGTCAAAACTAATTCCTCCAATAATCCTGAGGTTGGTGCACTATTCACCTTGCTTATAAGGTTTTGGCTAAACGGTGATCGGTATGGAGTGGGAGATCTCGCCGGCCAATGGGGTCTTCATCAGTGAGCCGACCTCCTCGGGGTTATTGGCCAGCACCCACATCAGCTTGACCAGGGCCACCTCGGGCAGCATATCGCCCCCCTCAATTGCACCGGCATCAAGCATATCTCGACCGGTATCGTATACCCGGTCACATATCCTGCCCCGCAGGCACTGTGAGGTCACGACCACCGGTATATTCTCCTCCTTTGCCCTGCCAATTCCCTCTATCCAGTCGGAGGCAACGTGACCTAAGCCCGTCCCCTCCAGGACCACTCCCCGGTAACCTTTATCGATATAGTAATGCAGGATCTCCGGAGAGGATCCCGGGGTGTACTTGACCAGACTGCACCTGGGCTCAAGCCTCTCATTCAGCTCCATCTCCACCTCGCCCCGGTGGCAAAAGGGAAGATAGGTCTCTACCTTTCTGCTGAGGTAATCTACCCTGCCCAGAGGGTGCTGGTTGATGGTCTGGAAGGCATCCCGACGAGAGGTATGCATCTTGCGAACCCGTGTGCCTCGATGGATGGTGCAGTAGTCGTCATTGGTTGTGCCGTGCATGACCACGCTGACCTCGGCGATATCGCTGGTGGCAACGGTAGCTGCACAGACGGCGTTCATGGAGGCATCGCTGCTGGGACGATCGGAGCTCCTCTGGGAGCCGACCAGCACCACAGGAACCGGGGTCTTCAGCATGAAGGAGAGTGCGGCAGCAGTGTACATCATGGTGTCAGTGCCGTGGGTTATGACGACTCCTTCTGCGCCCCTCTCGATCTCCTCTGCCACCGACCGCGCGAGGGCCGTCCAGTAGTCCGAACGCATATTCTCGCTCAGGATCTGGTAGATCACCCGAGCTCGATAGTTGGCGATCTCCTCCAGCTCAGGGATGGCGGTGATGATCTCGCCGGCGGAGAACTGGCTGGTGACTGCTCCCGTCCGGTAGTCAACCTTGCTGGCTATTGTCCCTCCGGTTGAGAGAATGGATACCGGGGGCAGGCCAGGCTTATCCTTGAGGGGTCTGTCCAATTGCTGGGATTTGATCTCCTTGCCTTTTTCTATGAGCTTGATGTCGCTCTCTCTTGCCTTAAGGCCGATGTTGTAGCCGTTCTTGAGCTTTATGACCACGTGATCCGCACGGCGGGATGGCATGAGAACCCCCTCATAGGAGATGCCGTTCCTCTCCACCAAGACTCTATCTCCCAGATCCATTTCGTCCTCACCAGAATGCAAATTTGCTTCTGTCACTATTGCTCGTATCTAAAAACGTTCCCCTTGGGAGATGGAGGCAGCGGCATGGTATCAGATAGTAAACTACTCCGGCCTAAAGACCGGAGCTTTCAGTAGCCCTGAAAGGACTGCCTTGATGCTTGGAAGTCCTTCCGAGCCTCCAGGCCGGTCTACATAGCGGCCCAAGAAAGCTATATTCTTAGCACCATTGAAATCAGCATCGCCAGACCAACCACACACAGGACACTTGAAGCTCTTGCCATTCCTGATTCCATGCTCACCGCACTGATGGCACGTCTGGCTGGTGTATGCGGGGTCCACCAGAACCAGAGGAACACCCGCCGCGAGAGCCTTATAGCTAAGGAACTCCTTAAGCTGGTAGAAGGCCCAACCATTGACTTTTCGTCTATGGTTTTTTCCTGCTTTCTGGTTGACGCCTTCTCTAATTCCGGTTAGATCTTCCAGAGCTATCTTTGCAGGAATCTCCTGGGCTCTGGTCACAATGGCTTTGCTGATTTCGTGGTTGATCTGCCGTTGGTAGCGTGCTTCTTTGCCTGATAGTCGTTGCTGAAGCTCTCGGCATCTTCGCCTTGAACTCCTTGTACCTTTCACGGCTTTCTGTTGAAGAACAGCACGCATAGACGCATAATGATTCTTGATTAGCTTGATAGTCTTTCCGCCAAACTTCTGGCCTTCGGAGGTCACAGCTATATCAGTTATACCAAGATCGACACCTAGAACTGTATCAACATGTATCTGCTCCGGTGCTTCGCTTTTAACCTGGATGTTGATATAGTATTCAGATCCTTTCTTACAAAGCGTTGCGCTTGTCGGTTTAGAATCCTTGAGTCTGGTTCGCTGATAGTCGCCTAGAACCAACTTGATTCGTTGTCTCGATCTAAGAAGAGTCACGCTGATTTCTTCGTCTTTCTCTCTGAAAGCAAAGATCCTAGTATCATAATCTATACTGGTTGGTTCAAAGTTCTTAACTGATGAATGATCCTTCATGGCAGTCTTACGGTTAGATGCAACGCGATTGATAGCCCTGATTGCCAGATT
>ERZ1026810.246-NODE-246-length-37617-cov-9.135103_pt1 | contig 37617 bp, 49 predicted proteins | sample MGYA00520872_ERZ1026810 | MGnify/ENA primary metagenome ERZ1026810 (study PRJEB33270, sample SAMEA104284477) | anaerobic digester metagenome | biome: Anaerobic digester microbiome; feature: mesophilic sludge digester; material: Anaerobic digester biomass | place... | reverse complement strand
ATTTTATCCAATCCTCGAGCATAGAGGAATATCTGTCCCAATCTACCTTTTCCAATAGGTAGGAGAGCAGATACTCCTTTCCGAGAAACTCGATGGTTTCGGTGCCATCGAGGTAATTGTCGAAGTCAACCTTTGTCAGTTCGGGCTTTACCTCCACGATTTGAACCTCCCCGGTCTCCATCCATTGAAAAAAAAGCTCATAAAATCGGGCTCTATCCGCTTTCTCCAAAATCTCACTACACGGATAGAGAATACCGTGTATGGCATAGCTTCCGAACTTTTCATCGAGGGCTTTCGCGAAATCATCAATTCCGCGCAGTATTTCTTCGATAATTCTTTCATCCATTTCCTTGTTCATTTTTCTTTCCTCCTTTTTAATTCATATATGTTCGAATAATCACTTCCCCGACGGATGTTTTCCGCCGAACAGTATTCCCATGGTCCAACAATTTCCGAATTTCCGCCAGCTCCTCTTTGTTGTGGCGGTACAAATACGACAGTTGTCGCGGCGTATAAATCCCGCAGGTCTCTAATTTGGCGCCATCAACCCAAAACCGCTTTGCGTTTAATTTTTTCATCTTTTTTTCTCCTTTCAATCAATTTTATGTCTACTTTATATTATAGATGTTTTTGCTTTGTCAATAGTTATTTCTCATTTTTTTCTCATTTTTTTTATCTCGTAAACCTACATAAATCAACCATATATGGTGATATGATAAAAAAAAATAAAAATATTTTTGGCGTAATTTCCGGCGATTTTCAAAAAAGATGAAAAATGGCGAAAATCAGGGGCGAAAAAAAAGCGAAAAAAAATCGTCTATGTTTGCGCGTTTGCGTTTGCCTTACTTTTATATGTTTGTATTTGTATCTATGCAATGGGGATGGGGGTGGTAGGCGTATCAGCGCAAAGCATTCGTCGGCGGCATGTGAGTCTATGGGTGGGGTGGGGGTGTGGGGTTAAAATCAAATGGCGGCGGCTGTGCCGGCATACGATTGTCCGCCTTGCGCGTCAAAAATCGGCTTGATATTTCCCCATAAAAAAAGCATATCATGGGGCATGAGCCAGATGGTTGGTTTAAGCAATCAACAAACCGAAAAAGCCCGAGTTAGTGAAACATTTCACAATCTAGGCGTGTGTAAAACATTGCACAAACGTGTAATCGCTTACACATTTTCTTTACACGCGAACAACCGTTTAGGTTCTTTCCGGCAATAAAAATGCAGGGCGCGCGACTTTTCGACATTTTTTCGCCCCAGCGATTTTGGGCTGGCGTCAACTACTATTGGTAGAATGATAGAATGGTAGAATATTCAAATGGTAAAATGGTATGGAATTCACCTTGACAGTGTGGCGCGGCGCGTTGGATTGATTGGCGCATGAGAGTAAAGAAGAATTGGGAAAATTTGGAGGGGCAAATTTCTGTTGCGAATATTTTCGCTGTGCCTTCGCGGATACTACAAAAAATTTTTGGCATTACGCGCTCTGGGTTGTCGAGGTGGATTGATTCCGGTTGCCCGCGTTTGGAGTCTGGGTCTTATGATTTGCCTGCTGTGATAAAGTGGCGGGAGAAAAAATTAAAAGGGGCGATAGATGAGGAAGACCCGAAAATAAAGTATGTGCGCATCATGGGGCAATTAAAGGAATTGGATTTGGCGCAGAAAGAGGGGCGATTGGTTTCAGTGCCAGCGATTCATGCGGTTCATGTGCGAATGGCGCAGTTGTTGCGTGGCGTGGGCGAGCGTTTGGGGTTGAAGTATGGGGCGGATGCGCAAGTTATGTTAAATGATACGCTCATTGAGTTTGAGCGCGAATTGGAGGGTTTTATTGAGGCGCAAGAGTCCAGTATTGCGGGAGGCGATTTGGCTGACGCGGAACAGTCGTTCGAGGGTGTTGCGGACGATGTTAAAGTTCGCATGCGATGAGATTGTTTTGCCCACAGGGGTTTATCGGGGCGAACGGTTCAAGGCGCATTATCAGCCATTTGCGCGGTTATTTTTAGATGCCATTGATAGTGGGCGTTGGAATCGCTTTGTTGCGGTGGGCGGGACACAGAGCGGTAAAACGCTGGTGGGTTGCGTGATACCATGCCTTTATCATTTATTTGAGATTGGGGAAGATGTGATTTTTGGCGTGCCTGATATGTCAATGGCAAAGGACAAATGGGAGAAGAGCATTTACCCTGCCATTCGGGCGTCCAGATATGGGGCGTTGATACCCAAAACAGGCGCGGGCAGTCGAGGGGGCAAGGTTGAGGCGATAAGTTTTGAAAATGGGGCTACTTTGCGGTTTATGAGCGCGGGCGGAGACGATAAAAACAGGTCGGGCTATACAAGCCGAGTTTGCGTGTTCACAGAAGTTGATGGATATGATGAGGCGAGTGATGCAAGCCGTGAGGCAAGCCCCGTTGACCAGATTGAGGCGCGAACGGAGTCTTTTGGCGAGCGAAAGCGGATTTATATGGAATGCACCGCATCGCTTGAAAAGGGGCGGATATGGCAAGAGTTAAACGCAGGGACTAATAGCAAGATAATGTTGCTTTGCCCGCATTGCGGTGGGCGAATGGCTTTGGAGCGTGAAAATCTGGTCGGATGGCAGGATGCCAAATCGCCGCGAGAGGCAAAGGAAAAGGCTTATTTTGCTTGCCCGCTGTGCGCTCATTCGTTGTCGGAGGAAGAGCGTTATCAGGCGAATTTGGATGCAGTGCTGGAACATCGGGAGGGCTGGGAGCATGTGGATACCTTTTCTTTGCGCTGGAATGCTGGGAATAATATGTTTGTCCCCGCCTCGCTTTTGGGGCAAAAGGAGTGGAAAGCGAAATATGAGGATAATGAAGAAAATGCCGAGAAGCGGATGCTTCAATTTTCGTGGGCGCAGCCCTACAAGCCCGACATCCAAAGCATTCATCATTTGAACTCTGCCTTAATTGAACAGCGCATGAGCAACCTGCCGAGAGGTATTGCGCCGCGCGGGTCAAAATGGCTAACGATTGGGGTTGATTTGGGCAAGCGGTTTGCCACGTGGGCGGCGATTGCGTGGGATGCGGAATATAACGGTCATGTGGTTGATTACGGCACTTTTGAGATTGCATCCGATTCGCTGGGCATTGAGCGGGCGACTATGATTGCCTTGCGCGAGTTTGCCGATGCGGTTTCTGTGGGTTGGAAGATTGACGGGCAGGGCTATTCGCATCCAATTAAAGTATCGCAGGGCTGGGTTGATTCGGGCTTTACTGAGTCTGCCCAAGTGGTTTATGAGTTTTGCCGCGAGCGCGAAGGCGGGCAAGTGTGGCGTCCGTGTAAGGGTTATGGCACAAACATGGATATTTCAAGGTGGTATAATCGCCCAAAAACGACAGGGAGCATCGTTAAGGTAATTGGGGATGAATATCATTTTGCCTTGATACCGGCGCAGGGCGTTTTATTGGTTGAGGTCAATTCTGATTATTGGAAATCGTTTGTTCATGCGCGATTTTCAACAGAGATTGGCACTGGCGCGGCGATGACGCTTTATTTCTCGCCCGATAGGAACGCGCACAAATCATTTGCAAAGCAATTGACGGCAGAGCGCAAATTTGAGGAATACACGCCCGGCAAGGGGCTAATAACAAAATGGGAGACGGTGAGCAGGGCGAATCATGCGCTTGACGTATGTTATATGGCGAGTGCGGCGGCTCATTATTGCGGGGCGCGAATAGTGGCGCGTCCAGTGGGGCAATTTACGAGCCTTGCGCCGAAACCGCCGCGTGCGCCGCGAGCCTATTCAGGGGTTGTTTCATCGCAACCGCGCGGGCGTGGCTTTACACTTCCAGACGGGAGACCTTATTTTATTATGAATAGGAGTTGAAAAATGAGTAAAATTACTCACGATGTTGAGTTAAACAAGAAAGGGGCAAACGAAAAGGCGGAGGATGCGGTGTCTGGCTTTTCATGCGCGAGTTTGGTGAAAATCCATGTGCCGTTGACGAATGCCGCGCCGGGCGCATTTGTCCCGCGAACCTTTGGCATCGGGCGATTATCCTTGACGCAGGCGCGCACGTTGAAGGCGATAACGCGGGCGTTAGAAGACAATGGTGCTGTTTATGAGCGGCGGCGTGCTGTAAAATCGGCGCAAGGGGCAATTCGCTGGCTATTGGAGCAGGTCGAGGTATCGGGGCGGGCGGAGCAGGAGACCTCTGGGAATAAAAAAGTTGTAAAATAGACTTGACAACAGCGCGCGTGCTTGCTGATTGCTTTATCGCTTTCTCCTCATAATGGAGGTTTTGGGTTTTATCCTTTTTCCCCAAACACCCCCAACAAAAGACGACAGGCGTTATGCTTGCCGTCTTTTTTTTTATGCCCTGATAAAATATTAAAATGGTAGAATGGTAGAATGGTAGAATGGTAGAAATCATGTTTTCATAAACTATTATTCATTGCGGGCAAGAACACCTTGACCTCGTGTCTTAACGGCAAGCGATATATATCTTAAATAAAGTAGTATCAAAAGGTTCAAAAATTATGTCAAGTTTGTCTTCGACCTCAACTCTTGCAGATGTTAAAGCGGCGTATGCCAATAACGCATCTTATGAAGAGGATAAAAGCCCCGCAAAGGCGCGAGTATTTATTACGGCGTGCCGAATGTTGCTGCAATATCCAATTTCCGTAACCTCGACCACGCAGGCGGGAACGGAGCAAATGACTTATGATATTCGTGTCATTCAGGCGCAGATGGATGCCGCGCGGATTTGGCTTGAAAGTTTTGAGCAGTCGGTTGGCGGGTTTAATAGCAGGGTGAAAGTATTATCGTTTAATAATTTCAGATAAAAGGCATGGCGCAATCAATGAAGCAAAATAAAGATAAACTTTTTTCAGTGTCTCATGTGATGCAAGAAATCAAAAACGATTATCTTGCGGCGAGGTCATCGCGGTTTCGGCGCACTCGGAGCGGCTTACCGTTGTTAGGCGGCTCGGCGGATTATCATTACCGCACTGAAACCGATTTTTTGAAGATAATGGAATATGCGCGCGATATGGACAGGAACGATGTGATTGTATCGCAAACAGTTGACCGCGCCGTGTCGAACGCCATTCAGGATGGCATACGCCTTGATTTTCAAACGGGAGACAATGTTTTTGATACCGAGATGAACCAGCTTTGGGAGGATGAGACTTTCAACCCGCAAATCATTGATGCCACAGGCGAGTTTAACTTAATGCAGATGCAGCGGCTTATTTTGCGGCAGATGATTGTGGACGGCGATATATTTGCGATGTTTGACGGCGATAACAAAATACAATTGATTGAGGCGCATCGTTGCCGTTCGCTTGAAAAACCAGAGCCAAATGTGGTAAATGGCATTAAATTAGATGAGTGGCGGCGGCGGATAGAGTATTGGTTCACAATTGAGGATATTTCTCCGTTTAAGACCCTAATGAGCGCGGCTTCGATAAGAAAGTTTCCCGCTTATGATAAAAACGGCTACAAACAGGTATTCCACATTTACAACCCAAAGCGGGTATCGCAAACGCGCGGGGTGTCGGCTTTTGCGCCCATATTCGATATGCTGGGCATGTTGGAGGATATAAACTTTGCGAAGTTGGTGCAACAGCAGATTGTTTCTTGTTTTGCGATTTTCAGGAAGCGTGATTTGAGTTTTCGCGGTGGCGATGCGGCGGTTTATGGCGAGCAGGATGCGGAGATGTTGGCGGACGGTTCAGCGCGCCTCACAGAGGGCATTGCGCCGGGCATGGAGGTTATCGGGTTGCCGGGCGAGGAATTGGAGGGTTTTTCGCCGAATGTTCCAAATCCAGAGTTTTTCGAGCATTTCAAAATCATGTTGCAGTTGGTTGGTGTTAATTTGGGGATGCCTCTTGTAATGCTTTTGATGGACGCCAGCGAGACGAATTTCAGCGGTTGGCGCGGGGCATTTGAGCAGGCAAAAATGGGTTTTCGTGATTTGCAGAATACGATTATTTGGCGATTTTTAGAGCCTGTTTTTGATTGGAAGATGCGGGTATGGGTTGCGAACGATAAGGCGATTGCGCGGCGGGCTGACAAGCTGAAATATCATCGTTGGAACACGCCCCGCTGGGCTTATATTCAGCCGCTTGACGATGCGCGGGCTGAGGAGTTGCGCCAAAAATCTTTATTGACTTCGCCGCGCCGACTTCATGCGGAGAATGGGCGAGATTGGGATGATGTGGCGAGCGAGATAATTTCTGACCGCGAAAAATACATTGCGCTTGCGATTGAAGCCGCGCGGAAGTTGAGCGATTTTGCAGGTGAGTATATTTCATGGCGAGAGGTTGCTTTTATGGGGCAGTCGAGTTTAGGGCAACCTGCTGAAAAATTAGAGAAAGGAGAGGAAGATGAGGATGAAAAAAAACGCGGGGCGGATGATTTTAATCGCGCTGATTAGTCTATGCGCCGCGCTTGGATTTGGGGCTACAAATACAATTGACACGCTTGTTTCTGGGCAGGCGCGCATTTGGTCATCTGTAACAACGACCTCGAAGGCTTTGGACGTCAACCTTGCGGCAGAGGCAGTAAAAGAAATCCATGAGGTTCGCGTTCATTTGGGCGATGCGGCATCCAGCGGAACAATCACAATAAAGATTGATTCGGTCGGGAGTTATTGGGATGTCGTGCTGGCAAAAGAGACTTTTTCGGGCAGTTTTTCAGATTATGTATTTAGACCCGCGCGCCCAGTTATTTTGAAAAAGACCGATAAACTAAACGTATATTACAATAATCTTGGCGGAAAAGTTTGTGGCGTAGAAATTATATGGAGGTATCCCTAAAAATGGCTGAAATAAAAATCTATGCGCCAATTGGCGAGTTTGGCTTTACGGCGAGCGATATTGCGGAGCAGTTGCGCCAAATACCGGCGGGCGAGGCGATTGACCTTTATATTTCAAGCCCGGGCGGAGATGTTTTTGAGGGGATTGCCATATACAATGAGTTGGCGCATTGGGCGGGGCGCGTGAATGTTTATGTTTCGGGTTTGGCGGCATCTGCGGCGTCCGTAATAGCGATGGCTGGGGCGCATATAAAGATGTTAAAAGGTTCGATGATGATGGTGCATCGGGCAATTGCATTGACTTATGGAAATGATGAAGACCATTTGAAGATGGCGGAGACGCTTGAAGCGATTGATTTGCAGCTCGTTTCGATTTACAGTGGGAAGACGGGGCTTGGCGCGGAAAAAATCAAAGCAATAATGGACGCCGAGACGTGGATGAATGGAGCGGATGCGGAAAGTATGGGCTTTGCGAACGAGAGCGAAGACGATAAAGACAAGGAGGATAAAAATATGGCTGACGAAAAAGAAAAAGAAGAGGAAAAAGAAGAGGAAAAGAAAGACGCTGACGAAGAGGAAGAGGAAAAAGAAAAAGAGGAAGAAAGCGAAGAGGAAGAAGAGGAAGAGGAAAACAAAAAAGACGGCAAGGCGAATAATAAAGTGTGGTCAAAAATCTTGAACGCATACAAAAACACGCCAAAAGAGATTAAAGAAAAATATGCTGGGGCAACAAAGCCGCAGACGCCGCGAGCGGACACCAAAACACCTGCCACAATTACGGAGATTGAAAACAGTTGCGCGGGCGCATCCCCTGAATTTGTGTTGGCGCAGTTAAAGGCGGGCGCAACGGTTGAGGATGCCGTGAGCGCGTGGCAAGTGGCGCAATTTTATGCTTTGCAAAAAGAAAACGCCGATTTGCGGGCGCATATAGCGCGCTTGGATGCCGAGATTGCGGCGAGAGCCAAAGCCCCTGCTGGGCGCGGGCTTGAAACAAAGGTTCAGCCGACTGCTGACAATTCTGGAGACCCTGTTCGCGAGTGGAATGCGGCAATTAGGGCTTGTATTGCCGAAAACAAATGTAAAAAATACGAGGCGGTTCGTATCGTTTCGCGCGAAAATCCAGAGTTGCGCGCGCTTTATCTTGAAGCGTATAATCAAAAGAGATAATGGAGGTAATGATATGAGCCAGTATGTTGAAACCAGCACAAAGTCCTTCATAGCGGGCGCAACGATAGCTGCAAACACGCTTGTCAAACTTACGGCGGTGGGCAAGGTTGAGACGGCAGAGTTGGATGATGCCCCTATTGGTGTTGCGTTAGAGCCGGCGGCTGCGAACGGTCATGTTGCGGTCAAATTATTGAATTGCGATGGCACTGTGAAAATGATTGCCGCAGGCGCAATCTCGGCGAACGCGAAAGTTTATTGCAAAAACGATGGCAAATGCGATGATGATACCACGTCAAGCTCTGAAATAGCGGTGGGCTATGCCCTTGAAGCGGCGGGGGCGGACGGTGATATTATCGAAGTTTTGCCCTTTATTTCACAATCATAAAGAAAGGAGAAAATTATGAGTCAATATGTTGAAACAGGCACGAAGTCCTTCATAGCGGGCGGGTCAATATCAGCGAACACGTTTGTGAAGTTTTCAAGCGTGGGCGTTGTTGCAACAGCCGGGGCAACAGAATATCCCATTGGCGTTGCGTTAGAGCCAGCCGCGAAAGATGGGCATGTTGCCGTAAGGCTATTAAACAGTCAAGGAACGGTTAAGGTGGTTGCCGCCGATGGTGTTACCGCAGGAGCGAAGGTTTATTGCAAGGCAAACGGGAAATGCGATGACACCGCAGGCTCGGACAAATTGGCGGGCATTGCGCTTGAAACGGCATCACAAACCGGAGATATTATCGAAATAATACCGATACTATTACAATCTTAAAAAGAAACCATGAAAGGAGATAAATAAATGGCTTATCCAACTTCGACCCTTACAGTTACTCGCCCAGATTTGGGCGGAAGTCTGATTGAATATCCGCTTGACGCCATGAACGGCGGATTTATTGCCCTTGAAGTTTTGCCTGTCATTCAGGCGGAGCTGCAAGCGAGCAAGTTTGGCGTCATTCCTGTTGAGCAGCTGCTTAAAGTCCCAGAGGTAACGAGGGCATCGAGCGGCGGTTACAACCGCACGGGCTTTACATTCCGCGAAGAGTTTTATTCAACGCAAGAATATGGTATTGAAGAGCCTGTTGATGCGCGCAACAGCGCAATGTATAAAAACTACTTCGACATGGAGTTGATTTCGGCGCAGCGATGCCGTTCAATTATTTTACGGCGTGCGGAGATGCGGGCTGCGGCTCTCATATTTAATTCAACCACGTGGACGGGCGGCAGCTTGACGACATCCATAACGAATGAATGGGATGACTATACGAATGCAACGCCGATTTACGATGTCGAGAATGCTGTGCGCAAAATTTATTCCAACAGCGGGCTTTGGGCGAATGCTTTGATAATCAACCGTAAGGTTTTCCGCAATCTGCGGCTGTGCGACCAAATTATGGATGCGATTCGTTCAGAGGGCGCGGGCAATCCTTCAAAGGCGTCTGATATAACGGTTGGCATGCTTTCGGCGGTTTTTGACTTGCCCAAAATAATTGTTGCTGGCGGGTCTTATGACTCGGCATTAGAGGGGCAGGACGCCACGATTGCGGACATCTGGGATGACGAATATGCGATGGTTGCGCGTGTTGCAACAACGAATGACATTTCAGAGCCTTGCATTGGGCGCACAATTCACTGGTCGGAAGACGGTTCAGAAATCGGCGGGACTGTGGAGGAATATATTGACCCGACAGTTCGCGCGAAAATAATTCGTGTGCGCCATGACGTTCAGGAGAAGGTGCTTTACAAGGAATGTGGGCATCTGCTTTCCAACATTACAACTTAATTAATGGAGGGTTTAGAAAATGAATAAACGAAACAAAACTCTCCTTATCGCGGGCGCGCTTATTTTGGCGTGTGCGATAACGATAGTGGCAACAGGGGCAGACGAGTTTTGGCAGATTGTGCGCGAAAATACGAAGTTCATTAACAATGTGAATTATACAGCCCATGTTAGCTATGACGGCACAACAACCTTTATTGGCACTACAAACGTTACTGGCGCGGCAAATCTTTCAGGAGCGACAAAGCTAAGCGGAACAAATACCATCAACGGGGCAACAACGGTCAATGGCGCGACAACGTTCAACAATGGCGTTACATTTGCCAACTCGACATCTTTTGGGCTTGGCGCAAAACTAAATGGCGGGGTCAAGTTAACCGACAACGGCACGACAATAACGCAGGTCAACGTTGGAACGTTTTTCATTGATACAGGAACAACAGGCACGACCGTTACGCTCACTGGATGCACGGCAAACTCGACAGTAATAATTGCGCCTGCAATAACTCCCGGAAGCGCAACGTGGTGGTATGCAACGCCCGGAACAGGCTCGTTTATCGGCAAGGTAGACCGAAATCCGGGCAAGCGGCTGAAAATGTATTACATCTTTATCAGGTGATAAGGAGGAAAATGCGAGATGACCAATTACTCTAACCCGACAACGGAAGAGTATTTCCGGGCATTTGGCGCACCGATGCTTGAACATAACCTAAACCGTGTTACGGTGAAGCGTTCTCGCCCGGTGCGCCTGCCCGATGGTCAGGGCGGGAGTGATGAAGACTTGGAATATTCAAAGTTTAGTCAAATCAAATGCGACCCAATAATTCACGACTCGCGCATGTCTTTGTCATTGCCTGCGGAGGCTGACGTAAAGGTCGGCGATTTAATCTTGATTGAGAATCTTTGAGAGGAGGTTTAGGATATGGCTACTTTGTCAACTACGGCGCGTAATACGTCGGTTAATTCGGTTACCGCGCTTTTGAATAATGGGGATATAAAGTTTCAAACATCGGGCGGGAACGAGATAGCGATATGCACTTTTGGGGCAACGGCTTTTAGTGCTGCGTCAAACGGCAAGGCAACGGCGAATGCAATAGCGGATGATACAAGTGCGCTTGCGGGGACTGTTGCAACGGGGCTTTTGAGGGACTCATCGCATAATACTGTAATAACATGCACATGCACGGGGCAGGGCGGCGGCGGCGATTTTATTTTTACATCTCTTGTCATTGGCGCGGGCGATACCGTTTCCGTTACGTCTTTGACGCTGGAACAAAAAGCAAGTTGATGATGAACAAACCTTTTAAGGGGTAATTTATGAAAACGATAAGATACTACTCTAATGCAGCCCCAAAGGAAGCCCTTGCAATCGCAACATGGGATGGGGAACACGATAACCTCCCTCCGCCGGCGGAGTTCAAGGCGGAGGGGGGCATTATTGACTTCGCGCGCGTTCAGGATAATGAATCCGGCGGTGTTGCCGTTTTGTTGTGCGGCGAGATAGGCTCTGGGGCGCATTTGGAGTTGGCGCGCTTGCTTTATGCGCGGGGCGATATGGTTGAGGTTTATCGTGTCAATGTGGGTGTTGCGGCGGATGTTGGCGGGCTAATAGCGAGTTTGATTAAGATGAAAGTTCGCGGCATTGTGCGCGTGGTTCGCAAGCGTGAGGTTGCGGCTGAATCGGCGGCGGCTGTGGAGGTTGAAGAAGACGAAGGGGAAAAGGCGGGGGAATAAATGGCGATTTATCGAACCCTAACAGGAAAAGATGGCGGCGGAATAGATTTTGCGGAAGTTTTGCCTGCATCTTATGTTGCGACTTTGGATGGGGATAATCTTTCAGCGATGGAGGATTTCACAGGCATTGTTTCGCTGGTGGGGATACGCTCTGATGGCAACCCTGAAGCTGTGCCAGTTGATAATATGCTTTGCCCATATCATTTTTATTTACAAGGGGGCATAGACCAGCCCGCAACAGAGAGCGGGGATTATTACCTTGTAATACCAGTTGGTGCGCAGGAAAGTGGCGGGGCTTTTGCGGCGGGCGGTGCTGGAAAAATAACGGTTATGGGGGTTTCGCTTTGTGCTGGATTTTACAGCGGGTCGGGGATAATTACCGGCTCGACCACGATAAGGGTATCCAATAAAAAGTATTTAACAGGCGGGGCTAATTATATTGATTGCACGCTGACGGCAACAGGTGCGGAGACTGACAGGCGCAATTCCAAGCATGGGTCATTTACGGTCAACACGGCATCGGAGGCGTTATTTGTGCATTTTAAGGCGGTCGGCGGTCATGGGGCGATAAATGGCTGGGTTTGGACAAGGAGAGTTTTAGATGGGAAATAAAACGGCGAAATATATTTGGGCAGTTTTGAATTTTGTGGCGGTGGTTTGGCTTGCTCTTGGGGGCGTGGGCGGGCGCGCTTTTGGGCAAACGCTTATAGGCAAGACAGTGCGGTTGAATGACGGCACTGACAATGTTTATTCGGTTTTTGGGGAGCAAGACATTAAAGAGCGGGTCAATGTCAAGAATTATGCGGATGGGAACACCTCCGACTCTTTGGTTTGGTCTGGGGTTGGGACTGATTTTTATTTGCGGAAGCAAAACGTTACGCTTCCATCACACAATCACGCGGGAACGGACATAAACAGCGGCACGGTGGCGGACGCGAGGCTTTCAAGCAACATCCCTAAAAAAGACTCTGTGAACGCTTTCACAAATTTTGTCAGCATCGAAAAAACAGCAACGGAAAATCTGCTCACCTTGACAGGCGGGACGATTACGACTCAAAAACACGTCCTGAAAGTTACCGGAACGATGCCAGCCACAGCCGACCCCGGCACATTTAATCGCCTTGTAGAGGTTCAGGCAACGTCTGGGAACTCTGGGATAAACGAATATCCGTTTAATATGGAACTTCGTTCTGGGGGGACGGCGTCTTGTTTCAGCGCGGCTGGGCGATTTTACAATGAAAGAGCAGGAACGGGCGCGTTGGGATTTGGTTCGTGGGGCAAAGCGTCCAACAACGGAATTGCGGCGCAGGCGGCGGCAACGACATCAGGATATAACTACGGCGGAACATTTGACGCCAGAGGCGGAGACTTAAGCGTGGGCGTTCAGGGGCTGGCAATTACCAACAAAGCAAGTGCGGTTAATGTTGGCGTTTTTGGCAATGCGTCCAACACGGCAGAGGGCGGGGTTCAGGTTGGCGGGCTGTTTGGGCTGAATCGGACAACACCCCCCGCATCATCGGCTGCGCTGATTTGCGATAACGGCAACACAGGAAAAGACGTCTTTTTGGCAAAGGTTAATGGGGCGAACAAGGTAAAGATAGACCTTAACGGCAATGTGGAATTAGAGGACGGTATAAACGTCAAGGGCGAGATAAAACAAAACGGTGTGGTTGCTATTCGGATGGATGGATGCCGATATTTTACGATGCCAGACGCCAACAAAAAAGCCAACGGCGATATAATATCATTGAATGATTTTACACACAATTTCGGAGAATTGGTTTATCTCGCCTCGGACGGCAAGGCGTATAAGGCGGATGCATCATCAACGGCGACTTTGCCTGCGGTGGCAATGGTGGCGGATGACTCTGCACAGGGCTATTTCCTCTTGCGGGGGTATATTCGCAATGATGATTGGGATACCTTGACGATTGGCAAAGAGGTTTGGGCTTCAACGACTGCGGGGGGCATTACGCAGGTCAAGCCCACAGGGGCGGGCGAAAGTGTGCAAAGTGTCGGGTTTGCTGTTGGGGCGAAAACGATTTTCTTTGACCCGCAGAGGGTAATAATCACTTTGGGGGGTGAGGAATGATGCAAAAAAAGGTTTATTGGGTTTGGGCGATTTTGGCTGTGTGCGTGTTGGCTTTTGGTGCGGGGCGGGCATGGGCAGGGAGTGATGACCCCTGTGGAGAGTGCGAGGGGTGTGGCGAAGGCGAAGAGATGTTTTCGGAGCTTTTTTATGATGATGACATGAATGGGGATGGGGATACTCTGGATTGCTGTTGTGTGGATGGCATAACGTATGAGTATATTTCGACCTGCGTGGATAAATCGCCATTCACGCCGACACCGACTGCCACGCCGACGCCTACCGAAACCCAGACTCCTACGCCGACCCCCACGCCGACTATTACGCCGACACCGACTCCGCCCCCGAATTGCATTGACTTGTATCCTGTTGCGGATGGGGAGATTGGCGGAGATGAATTTGTCTGGTGGGCTTCAAACGAAGAAAAAGAGTATTGGGAATGTGTCGGCGATAAAACATACACCGAATATGTTACGCATATTCCGAGTGGGGGTGATGAGGTGCAGTTTGTTGTTTGCAAAACATCACCCAATTTTAAGGGGTGGTGTGTCCCCGAATACACGTATTACACCACTAAATCAACAGAGTTTGAGCTAAACCCAGAGTCGAGCTTTGAGTGGAAATGGGCGGACATCGCATCTTTTGAGTTTGGTATTGCTGATGTGTATAATGGTATGCCCGAACCTGAACCGCCCTCAACAGATAAACAACTGCGCTTTAAGTTTGAAATACCAAGCGGAAACGCCAGAAATTCCAGAATAAAAAAGATTGAAATGTTTGTTTCGGCAAAAACCACACTCCAATACTATTTAGACCAATATACCAATTTTTTTATCCGCGTCTACTACGAGCCTTATTGGCAACACAAAATTAACGGATTTATGCTATACCAAACCAGCGGGGTGAATGGCATCCCCCCAGAAAAAATCGCCAAAATCAGCGGTGTGGAATAAAACAGAAAGGACGAAAAACAAATGACAGACAAATTATTTGACACACTTCGCCAAAATTATGCTTTTTTTATGGCGGTTGCAATGCTTTTAATGCTTTTGGGGGTGTGGTATTATTCCACGAAGTCACTGCCTGACCGTGTGGTGTGCCTTGAAAAACAGGTGAAGATAAATGAGGGGGCAATACTGCACCATGAAAAGCAATTTGAGAAAATGGATGCGAAGTTGGACAAGATAAGCGATAAATTGGAACGGCTATTATTGATGCGGACAGGGAGCAGTGGAGGGGCAAAGTGATGTTTGATGACGGCGTTTTAATTGTTGCGCTTTTGTTTGTGTTTGTGTTTTTACTCGGCTTTTTGGCTGGCGCATTATATCTCAATGGGGAGTATGCAAGCGGGTCGTATGTTTATTTTAACGCTGCAACTCCAATCACAATAAGGGGGGCGAGCAATAAAATGATTTATGTTGTTTGGGGTGGGGCTGCCGCAACGGCAGTGCTGGGTTTTTTTGTGGGGCTTTGCCTTTGGCGGGTTTTGTTTCCACCGATGGAGCATATCGGAAAATTAAGCAAAGGAGATGAGGAAGATGGAAATAGCGTTGGTAATAAAAATTGTTGAGGCTTTGGTCGTGATTGTGCCGTCAATGTGGGGCGTCTACAAAACAGTCAAAGCCAAAAAATATCGAGAGGCTATGAGCCTGTCCGATGAGACCTTGAAGGGCATTATCGCAGCTATTGAGTTGATGCCACAAACGCCCACTACAAAAGCCCTCAAATCCAATATCCAAAAGATGTCAACCACGCTCGGCACAGAAAAAGAAAAGTTGGCTGATTTGGTGCAGGTCATCTCAAACTTGATTGATGAGATGGGAATAAAGCGGGATGGAGACGTGGCAACTGTCCTGCGGGCGGCGGACGCCATTCGCAAGGCAAACGAAATCCGCAAAGCCCGAATTGCGCCTTCGCTCACCTCGATTTTGCTATTGATGACAATTGCCATTTTGCCTATGGGCGTGTTTGGTTGTTGTCGCCAGCCAAAACGCCTGACAAAGGAAACAATATTTCCTGCAACCCTAACAGAGCCAGCGCAAATCGTTGTTGAATTTCCTGCGGGAACTAAAATTGATGACCCCATCACGGTTGAAGTGGATGGACGCATTCAGACTGTTTCGCCTGTGCCAGATGGGGTGTCGGCGCGATAAATTAAGCGGGGTTTGAAAATTGGGATATAGCATTGTAAGCATCGGGGGCGATTACATCATCACTCATCCCAGCGGGGACATGCTGGGGGGGGCAACGGCATACAATGCGGACGGCTCTTTGAGAATTGAGGGGTTTGATGTTTCGGGCGCGGTGGTTGTCAAGCGGATGTTCACAGGCTCGGTTGTCGCCCCTGTGATGCTCGTCAAGGGGGCGGTTAAGCGTGTTCATAAAATAAGCACTGAACTGTCCATGCCCGCAACAAAGGTGAGCGGTTCAGCCAATGTGTATGTGCTTCAAAAGACGGAAGGGGCAATTACAGCCCCCGCAATGACCGTGCGCGGGGTTGCAACTACAACGCCTGCGCCTTCGATTTGGGAGACGGACGGCGAAGCGTATATGACTGCGATTTCGGTCTATGGCGCGGCAAAAGTGAAGCCGAAAATAACGCATGAGCCTGCTGGCGAAATCACCGTGTCTGCAATCAAATTATCGGGGGCTGTCAAGCGCGTTATCGGCGTATCGGGCGGAACTACTTTGAACGCAATGCAAATCAACGCCAAAGCCCGCATGAAGCGAAGCGCAACAGGGGAATTGGTTTTTGATGCGCCTGAAATAGCGGGGGAAGAAAAGACAACGATTAAGGCGTGTGGCGAAATATCATTCCCCGACCAAACGATTGAAGGAGGGGCAAAACACGTGCCTGTAATATATGCACAGGGGGCTATTGCGCTCGACCCATTTGAGGCAAGCGCGGATGGGCAATTAAAGCGCGTGGCAACAGGAAACATTTCTCTGCCCGCAATGGAAGTAAGCGGGGCAGAAAAGCGCAAGGCGTTTGTATCGGGGGAAATCTCTTTCCCTGCCGTTGATATTTACGGGCGCGGGCATTCCAGCGTGGTCTATAAGGCGCAACTTTATCGCGTGATTGAAATTAGGCGGGTTTATGGCAAAAATAACAAAATCGCAATTCTTGAAGCAACAAGGAGACCGATAAATAAATGAAACTCGGCAAGCCAATCATAAAAGGCAAAATAGGCGGAAAATTCGGGGCTGAACAACTGCAAAAGGCGTTTAATCAAGCTGCCATAACACCATTGGAGCAAATCGCAGCGCGTGTGGTTCGCTCGGCAAAGCGGAGCATGAAAAAAGGCGTTAAAGGAGACCCATCGAAGCCCGGGAAGCCCCCGCATGTCATCACAGGGCGGCTGCGCGGCTCGGTCAATTGGGCGAAAGTAAAGGAAAACAGAATACGGATTAAACCCGACATGATAATTGCCGGTGCCACAAGCTACGGCTGGTATGGCAAGGTTCACGAATGGGGCGGGAAATATCATCCCCCGCGCCCATTTATGCGCCCCGCATTGAAGAATGTGAAGCGCACGATGACGCGCCGATTTAATAAATTGCCTTTATTATGGACGCCTGCGGGGGAGCAATTAAACCGCGAGATGAAGGCGATAGCAGAGCGCGGTTCTGGGCAATGGAGGAAGGCTTAAAATGGCGGAATTGGATTTAGTGAAAAACCTTTATGATTATATCGCAGATGACCCGCGAATTACGATAAACCTTGCGCTTTGGGATTTTGGAAGCGGTTATGAGCCTGCGATTTTCACGGTTGAGCCGCCGAATGAGTGCGGGTTTCCGTTGATAACAATCGGGCAGGAGCAGGGCAACTCGGAGATGTTAAATCGCCGCGCCATTATTACCTCTGTGCCATTTTCTGTGCGGGTTTGGGGCAATAAAACAGGTTCTAATAAAGGGCTTTTGGCGGTGTCAAACTTGCTCTATTCGAGGCTGAACGAATGCGTATTGACGCTTGCAGATGGGTATGAGTTCAAGCGGGCGAGTGTAAGCCCGCCGAGTTTCACGGAAGACGATTTGGGCTTTCCGGGCTATGAAATAGTTTGCACTATTGATTATATTGAATTAATTTAGCATGAAAGGAGAATAAAGATGGCTTTTTTTAGCGGAAGGGAATGCACCTTAACAATCGGGGTATCGGAGATTATCAACGTGCGAGATGTGAATATCAATCTCACCGCCGAGACGATGTCGGTTGAGACTCGCAATACTGGTGGCTGGGTTCAGCAGATGCAGGGGTCAAAAACAGGTGAGGTGTCTTTTGATATGGTGCTTGACCATGATGATTCATCTATAACAACCCTGCGCACGGCATTTTTGGATGCAACAAAGGTAGATATTGCATCGCAAGAAAAACACGGAACTTGGACATCCAGCGGATATATCACCGAGTTTTCGACCACAGAGCCGTTGAATGATTTCGTTTCCATTTCGGTCAAAATCGTTACAGGCGCATGGTCATTTAGTTAAAATTGAAAGGTGTAAAGAATGGCAAAAGAAAATGAGTTTATTGATGCCGTTGGCGAGTCGTGGGTTTGCCGTTTCAATACGCCCGCCTTGCTCGATGCGGGGCGGGATTTGAACGTTACGCCTGCGCTTTTGGAAACCCCAGAGCAAATCAATATCGGCATCATGGGGCGGTTAGTGTGGTATGCTGTCCGCAATCTGGCAAACGCGCGCGGTGTGAGCAAAAAGCAGTTTGAAGAAGAACGCATGACGCTTGCGGTGTTGCCCTATGCCGTTCGCGCCACATTTGCCGCTTTGGCAGTGGCATTTCCAAATGATATTGCGGAGGAACAACAGCCCAAACGCCCTTTGGCGGACGGCGGCGGGAGCGACACACCCAAGAGTGGCGAGACCTCTATGAACTAATCGCCCTTGCTGGGGCATCGGTGAATGATGACCTCACGCCGCGAGAATTATCATGGATGGCGCGGGCGCGCATGATGGCTATGTGGGACGGCGTGTCGTTGTTGGCGTCAATAATTGCAAATGTGGCTGGGAATAAAACAACCCCAGAGTCGTTTCATCCATTCTTAAAGGAGGGCAAAAGCAGTGGTATCAGCGGCGCAAGTTATAGCAGGCGCGGCGTTCGTAAAAATCGGGGCTGATATTTCCGACATGGAAAAGGGCTTGCGGGCAGGCGCAAAGACTTTCAAGATGTTTTTAACGAAGGTCGGCGTGGGGATGCAGGCTCTTGGCGGGTCAATGCTCGCCCCGCTTTATAAGGCGTTGCAGTCTTATGCAAAAGTTGGCAGCGAGATGTTCGATATTGCGGCGCGCACAGGGCTTGCGGCGCAATCTGTTGCTGAACTTGGTTTTGTGGCGAAGGCGGTCGGCGCAGACGTTGACTATGTTGCAAGGGGTTTTCGCTATTTTCAAAAAAATATGATGGCGGCGGCAACAGGTTCAAAATTGGCGCAACAAGGTTTTTCCGAATTGGGGTTGAATGTGGCGGAATTGAAGAAGATGACCCCAGAGGAATCGTTTATGAATACCATCGGGGCAATCAGTAAATTGAATAAGGCTGCGCAGGCGAGTTCAGCGATTAGAATATTTGGGCGTGGCGGGGCGCAACTTGCCCCCATGTTTGCGCTTGGCGCAGAGGGGATAAAAAAGTTTCGCAATGCTTATGCTGTTCTTCACGGCGAGATGAGGGCGGATAAGGCAAAAGAGGTTGAGTTGCGATTTAAGGCTTTGGGCGCGGTTTGGGATGGATTGAAAAATACAATCGGCTTTCATCTTGCCCCCGCATTTGAAAAGTTTACGAATGTAATCCTGCGTGGTGTTGTTGCCGTTCGCCTGTTTTTGGAACAGCATCCTACGCTTATTGCGGGTTTGGCGAAAATATCAATGAGTTTGGTTGCTGTGGGCGCAGCAATGACGGCGATAGGGGCGATACTTGCACTAATAACAGCCCCGCTTATACTATTAATCGGAATTGTGTCGTTTTCGCTTGTATCAATATATGAGTCAATTAACAATGTCCAGGGCGGGATAAATTCGTTGCTTGAAAATATCGCAAAACGTGTGAAAATTTTTGGGTATTCATTCAAGACATATTTCTTAATGCTACAAAAATCAATTTGTGCGATTGCTAAAATGGCTTATGATTTGGTTATGGCAATAGTTAATGGGCTTATTTCTGGCATCGGCAAGGTCTTGGTTTCTCTTGGCAATATCGTATCTTTCGGCAAACTTGGCAAATCAGAGTTAGGCAAATCGTTAAAAGCAACTTTTGAAGAAATGGGGAAAAATGACAAGAGCGAAGAGTTCAAAACCTTTATGAAATCCTTTGATGTCGAGATTGAAAAAAGTATGCTCGATGATATGAAGGCGGAAGAAGACAATGCGGCGGGCAAGCCGTCCATCTTCGATGATTTCAAAACAATGATTGAACAAATTACGGGCAAGGTGGAAGTTCCGGGCTTAAAGGAAATCAACTTTGATGAAATGTTCGCCGCATTAAAAACCGCGCAAACAGGCGGAATAGAGGAATTGAAACAGGCGGGGCTGGGGCTGGGCGGTTCAACGCAAATAACCGGCGGCGGAAATATACGTGAGCGCATTGCGGGGAGCAATACAATAGCAGAAAAGCAGTTGGAGCAGTCGAGGCTTCAAACGCAACTACTTGAAGATATACGCGATTCAGTTAGCGCGAATTTTGCGGAGGTATTTTGATGGCTTACGAATATAAGGAGTTAAAAGAAAGCAGGCGGAGCGAATATACAAAAGACGGCATTGTGCAATCGAGGGTCTATGTTGTAAAAGACACGAATTTGGCAAAGGGCGAATTGATTGACGCTGAACTTGTATTGCTGAACGCGAAAAACAAAAGCGAGTTCCGTTTGGGCGCAGACCATCCTGTAATTCCAAAAATCTATGTATCCAGCGTATCATCCGAGCAAACCCCAAACCTCGAACACGCAAAATTGACGGTGGAATATGAGCCGGGCGCGCGCGCAGAGGGGTTTAATGATGACGGCGAATTGTGGGAGTTTGAAATCGCTACAACTAAAGTAACGGTTATGGACACAAACGGATTGGGGTATGAAAATATCGGCGTAGGCGGGCGAACGGATTTAATCGGCAGTGCTATTGGCGTCAAGGAGGACGGCAGTATCGGCGGGGCAGAGGTTTATCGCCCCACTTGGAGCATGAGATGCACGAAGATTTTCAAGTCATTTTCGCCGTCCACGCTTCGAGATATGTTTGCCACAGCCCGCTTCAACGCTTGGCAATTGACGGCAACGCTCAATAATGCAATGTGGATGGGCTTCCCGACAGCGTCCGTTTTGTTTTTGGGCGCAAATATATCTAAAAAAAGCGCGATTGAATGGCAATTTGAATATAATTTCAGCGTTGCACCGCCCGCAATCGTTGAAGACATCGAGTTGTCGGACGGCGGGATGTGCGGATTTACAGGGTATATCAGCGGGCATCATATCATTGATATAACGCATGACGTTAAAATAGTTGACGGTGAAAAAAGAATGGGCATTTACAATGTGGGCATTCGGCAGGTTTATCCATTAAAGGATTTTAGTTTGCTGGGGCTTACAGGAGCGGGGATAGTATAATGCAAACATTTCAAATCGGCGATAATATCACAAAGCGCGGGCTTGCGCAAAAATTAAACAAAGCGGTTCGAGATGCAGAGGAAAAACCGCTTACGTTGCCTGCCGCAGGCGGGATTAACTCAACCACTTATGCGCGCGCATTTAATTCAGAGGAAACAGATATTGAAATATTTACTCCTGTTGTCATTAGCGGGCAGATGTTAAAGAGGGGCGAATCTCAACCCGTTCTTGTTTTGAAAGTTTCGTTCAGCGCGAAGGGCGATAATTTAGAGGCGATTGCGGTTAGTATGGGGCGGATACGCGCGGGGGCGGTGGGCGTGGTTGCCATCGGCGGCTTGGCGTGGTGTAGGTATGACGGCGGGGGCGGGAAATTTGCAACATTAGAGGCGGGTAATAAACAGTTGACGGCGGGCGATTTTGGGGTTGCGCAAATCCTTGACACACGTGAGAGCGAGGAGATTTCGGCGAGTCTTGCGCTGATACGATTTCCTTGCGGGGCAGGCGGGGAGAGTTCACAATGGGATACGCATTATCACGATGCCTTTTTGATTAGGGCTAATGAATAGGGCGCAAGAATAGGGCGCGAGACAAGCCCGCGCGGGGCGATGAAAATGAGAAAAAACCTTGACAATCATCTTGAAAATAGCGCATCTGATTTAATAATGTCAAGGCAAAACAGGAGGGTGCATGAATAAATCAAGGGTTCGCGCCGTTGAGGAGGCGGTCTCGCGCTTTCCGCAATACGGCAACCGAACACTCGCCCGCTATTTGATTGACACGCAAGGGATATTATTTGACAACGACTTGGAAAAGGCGCGCACGACCGTTAGATATGTTCGGGGGGCAAATGGTTATCGGGCGCGGGGCAGGGCAGGGTCAAGCGGGGTTTTACAGTTTCGCGAAGATGTCAATATGCCTGAAACATGGCGCAAGGTTCGGGCGGAATATCATTTGGGGGCGGGGCTTTGGCTTTTTATCGCTGATTTGCATGTGCCGTTCCATGAGCCAAAGGCGATTGAGGCGGCGGTCGGCTATGCCAAAAAGCACAAGGTCAATGGGGTTTTTATCAACGGCGATTTCATGGATGATGCCGCTTTGGGGTTTTGGGGAACGGCGCGCAGGGATTGGAATAAAGAGGTTGAGGCGGGAATTGATATGCTGGACTGGTTGCGCAAAGAGTTTGGCAATAGGGTAAAATTCGTCTATAAGCCGGGCAATCACGAATATCGTCTGCCGCGATATTTTATTTCAAACGCGCCCGAATTGGCTTTAAGCCCGCTGGCAGCGATGGAGACCGTCATGGATTTTGAGGGGCGTGGTATTGACTTTTTGGATTATTACCAATTGGTTTTTGCGGGCGAGTTGCCTGTTTTGCATGGGCATGAGGTTCGCAATATTACGAGGTCGGTTAATCCAGCGCGGGGGCTGTTTTTGCGGACTAAAACGTTCAGCATGTGCGCCCATTGCCATAGCACGAGCGACCATTGCCCTCGAAGCCTGACTGGCAAATTATTGACGACTTGGAGCATGGGATGTTTGTGCCATTTATCGCCTGACTTTTCGCCGTATGGTAACGACTGGAACTGGGGCTTTGCGCTGGTGCATGTGGAGAAAAACGGGCGGTTTGAGGTAGAAAATCGGCGGATTATGGAGGGGAGCGGGAGGGTTGTTTAATGGCAGAGGAACTGCATCAGGGATACTGGTATGAACTCGGCAAGGAGGGGCAGGAAATCCCGATAATCTGTTGCGATTGCGGGCTGACGCATATATGGCAGTTCACGGTTGAAGAGGATGGAACGATTATGGCGAAGTGCAGAATTGATAAGCGGTTGACCGCGAGAATTCGCCGGCGGGGCGAGGCGAATTTATTCGGGAAAAGCACAGAATATTATATTGATAAGGTGAGAAATAAAACAGAGGGGAGCGATAATGGCAACGGAAACAAAAATTGAATTGGCTGATAAAGATAGAACGGAGTGCGAAGTTTGGACGCGGGTAATGGGATATTTTCGTCCTGTTTCGCAGTTCAACGATGGCAAAAAATCGGAGCAGGCTGAGCGGTTGCATTTTAAGGAGGGGAGTGGCGATTGGGGCGATTAAAAGGCATTGCAACGCGGGGGCGGCTTAATGGTATTTTCGTATTTCACAGGATTTGAACAGGATGACGGCGCGCGGCTTGTCGGCGACGAGATAATTCAAGTTCAAAAGATTTTCTCGACCTGCGCCGATTGCTGCCCGCAAATAGAAGCCCATGCGCCTTATTTTGTGCCGTATTATAAGGCGGTTGGCGGAGCTGTGGGCATACCTATTCCTGCGCCAAAAAGTATTCCGTCCGCTCAGTGGTTTTGGGCGGTTCAGTCAAGGCTACAAACGCTGTATAATATTGCGGTCGGTGTGCCGTTCAAGGATTGGATATACAACACATCGGGCATGAACAACTTTATGCAGAGTTTGGGGGTTTTTACCGTTCATGATTGCGATGTTGATTTTATTACAGTGCGCGCAGAGGGAATTGACCCGCGCTCTTGCACGCCGACAACGTATCATGAGAATCCGAATTATCCGCTTTCAGGGAATCGCTATGAATCGAGCAATGATGGCGGGGGGACTCTGCAACCATTCGATTATTTGCTTTTTGGCGGAGGGGGCGCATTGGGCAGGCGTGGCGTGCGGAGTTTTGCTTTGAGCTATGAGTATCTGGGGGACGGGTATTTCAAAATATTTACGCCGATAAACACTTCACTCGCAAAGCCGTCTTTGCTTTCTGAACCAGATGGTGTCGTGGAGATATTCAGGCGGTTGTGTTCACAGCCCCGCTGGGATGACATCCCCGCGTCAAAACCCTTTTATGCAACACAGGTATCTAATACGTATAGCACGGCGTCAATTGTGAGTCTTGATTTTTTAATGTATCCTGATAAGTTCAATGCGACTATTGATAATACAGCAGTATCCGATAAAATCCGCAAAAGATTATTTGTTGATAGCGATAATAAGACACACATTTATTTAGGCGGGTTGAATTGGGATGGTTCAGAGCAGGAAAATCTAAAAAAACATGGTTCTAATTTTAAACTTACATGCTATAAGTATGACCCCTCGTCTGGATTTATAATTGGGCAGAGGGTTTGCAAGCATCTTCGGCATTGCAACTTGATGAAGAACTGGGGGGACGGCATCGTTGATTCGACAGACATGGTCGGGCTTTCGGTCTATTGTGCAAAGCGTGGTGAGGCGTCCAGCGTAAAACGCGGGGAGTTCGAGGAGTGGTGCTTCAAAACCCACTGCTCGGAGTTTGAACTGCCTTCCGAAACTCTTGGGAAAGGAGGCATAATTTCGTTTCTGGACAACGTTTGGATGGCGCAGGACGTTTATTTGCTTCAAGATACGGCGGGGTATGGGTATTTTTCACTTGAAGCTTCAAAGCACGTGAGCATTTTTCAGTTGCTGGGGCATTACAAACCCGAGACGCCGACTTTGGGGAGCGAGCCGAAACGAATAAATATGCACAATGGGATATTCGGGCATAAAATTGATGTGGGCGAAGGCGGGGCAGCATCATATCAAAACATCAGCGGGGGGATATTGCGCAATTCGTATGATTATGGAGACCTTGAAATTACAGACGGCAAGCAAGCGGTTCAAGCGGAATTAGAAGAGCCTGAAAATCTTGGCGGGATGTTTGCCTGCGGAAGCCCAGAGGATGCGGAATATCATAAAAGCAAAAAGAGCCAATATAATTGGGATACGGACGAGACTGATTATCACAGGCGGACTTTGCCTTATTTCAAAAAGGGCGGGTATCGGCAAAACTCTATTGCTACCGGTGGAGCGGTTGATGAAACAGAGCAGTGCAGGGGCGGGGAAATAAAAAACGCTATTGTTTATGGCTCAATCGGGGCAGACCGAAAGCCATTACAAAATCACCAAGTCCGAGTAGAAAGCGGGTCATGGGACAAAGACCTTGTGCCAAATGAAGCGGGCGAATACGGGTTGAAGGTGAGCATTCTCAACAGTGGATTGCCCACTGGAAACCATCCTGTTATCGTTGAGGGCGTTGTCCATCGGGCAGAGCGGGTTGATGCCGACACTGTGCGGATACATTGCGAATTGAGCGCAACGGCGGTGGGCAAATCGGACGGCGATGAGACTATTGTGCGGACATATATGCGGGGCGGAAACATTGTTGAATTGCCCGATTGGATGAAGGATAATAATAGATTTGCGTTTAATATGTTTCATTCCGACCAAAAGGCACAAAAAGGGCATGCGTTTTATTGTGTCTTAAAGGGAGTAGGGCGCAAATTCACGATAAAAAACTGCTACCCATGCACGGGCGACAAATTGTCCTATATCCCGCAAGATATGAATGCTGTAACGCCATTTAGAGTGCCGTCAATATCTTTGGGGTTGAAAATACCCTATGCAATTGCGTCAACGAATGTAGGGGAGCAGGAGCAATACAAAAAGATGTATTTTGCTTGTATTGCGATGTGTCCAGATTGCGAAAAGGAGAGAAAATTCAAGTTATTATGGAATAAGTCGCAGGATTATCCAGATATGGATTGCGTTTTTACATATTGGGAATGCCAAAAATGCGGGGAGGAAATAGGCTCGCCAACATTTTATCCAGATAATCCAAATATTGGGATTTTGGGCGTTCCGCCGATGATGCACTCAATTCATTTTGGATTATCGAGTGGGGCAGCTTTGGGCTACGAGTTGGCGGCGGACGAGTGGTCTTTGAAACCAGTTATGGACGAGTCGGGCGAAATTCATCATTGGGAAATATTTTTCTCGCCGTTCATTGTGGATTATTGCGGGGATAAAAAATTGTGGATGCAGTCGAACATATTTAATCCATCAAACGGAAAATATGATATACACGAAGCAATAGACTTTATTTATCTTGACCATTGGTTGGATATGCCTATTTCGGAAGAGCATTACAACGCTTTGCTTGTAAGACCAGAGGAATGCTATTTTAAGCTATATGATGGGCGGGGGGCTTTGGTGGAGTTGGAGCGCACAGGAAGCAATGACCTGCGGGATTGGTGGGGCGGAACGGCGGGGCATGACAAGCGGTATTCCTATTGCCTACAAGCCTACCCAAAAGACGGCGTGGATATGTATTTTATCCGATTTCACAACGACTTTGGCGGGGCGTTTGGCGAGTATTATTGGAGCAAGAAGCCCCCAGAGGGCATCACGTCCGATGAATATTACGACATGGCTTTGGCTGGCATGAATGGGATTTACTCTACGCATAAAGAGTGGGCATGCAAGGCGGATATTTTGGACATCGTGGACGGCGGGGAATTGACGAATTTGAGCGATTTGGAGCATCGGAGCTTCACAGTTGCGAATAATGCGGTGATACATGATAGCAGTTTACCGAGTGTAGAAATAACAGAGCGGGAAATAGACGAGTTTGAGGTTGTCGGTGACCCGTTGAATTTCAGGGCGGACGGAATTATTTTGATAAAGAAGGCGGACATTGCGGGGCATGCGGGCAAGCCGATATGCGTTAGGGTAAGCAACTTGACACTAAATAATAATACAGGATGTTTGACGGCGAGACACTTCAATGAGACGGAGACGGTTTTGCGGAACATTAGGACGTGTGAGGCAACGATAAGCGGAGAGCCGTTTAATTATGGCGGGAGTTATTACAACTCAATTGTGGCTAAAAATGTATCATTTAACTCTGATTGTTGCCCGCAAAACACCGCTTTATACTATTCAAACTATGTCGTCGGCTTAAACCGCCAATCAATAAACGATTTTGACCCAGATAACAACGAGGGTTTAGAGTTAATCGGCGTTGAGCAACCAGTCCCTATAACTGTTGTCGGGCAGTGTGGTGGGGTTGATTTAGATGACCGCTACACAGGCATTGAAGGGGCGAGCATATTATCAACTGGCGCATCTTTTGGGTTTTATTCGGGCGTGATGTTTGACGTTGGCGGGGTTGAGCCTCAACTCCCAAGTGGTAAGGCGGTAATTTCGGGAATTGGATTTACGGCGCGCCCGTTTAACCTAAACCAAGTTGACTCCCTGCCAGTCGGCGCAACAATAAACAAGGCTGTGATACGCCTAACCGCAACAAATATCAAATACAATGAGGAATGGTTTGACTATGGCGAGAACGAAGAAGGCACAGATGTTGAATTAAAAGAGCATGGGCAAACTCAAAAAGAGGCGGGCGGGGTTTCGATTATCATATTTGGGCGGACGCTGGAAGGCGCAATCAACGTTATAGCAATGAAAGGCATTCCAGAGTTTGTAAATGGCGAGTATTACGATATAACTGAATGCGTTCAGGCAATGCAAACAGCCATTCAGGGCGAAACAGAATATATCGGATTTAATATCGCACTTGCGCCGTATAAAGAGGATTTGGTGTTGTCGGGGGGCGGGCTTCTTGAAGCCATACGAGACGCATCGCATGAGATTTCGCATACAGAGTTCATTCATCCGTCTGATAGTTGCAAGGATTTCTGGTATTGCGACCATCAAAAGGTTTCCAACATCCAACTTGACGGCTTCTTGGTTAATGAGGTCTTTATTGATTTCACCTTGCCAGATGGCGATTTCGGAAAAGTCCCTAACGGGTCAATGCCATCTTTTGCGCCTTTTGATTAGGGGGCGGGGGAACATGGTAATGTAAAGATACTGCCCGTAAGATAATTTTCTCATTTTTTTCTCAAAATATTACTTGACAGCGTCCAGCTGGCTGTGCGATGCCATTCACCGATTTGTTGAAAAAAGGAGGTGAAACGGCTTGCGAAAAAAGCACAAAAGACAATTGTATCGCCTTGAATTCAAACGAAAAAACCTGCCAAAAGATGCAATAAAAAAAATGACCAAACATGGGGTTGCGCTGAAAACCGCTTATCGTTACCTTTGGGCAATTGAGCGAAAAGAAAAGCACACGCAAATATTTTGGGCAAGGGTGCATAAAAGCCTGTTCCCGCATGTGTGGGCAGGCGATTTTTTTTCTGTGCATTTAAGGGAGGCAAAATAATGGAGCATCTGGACGAAATCGGCGCGGGGCTGTTGAGCGTGGATTATGCGCTTGAATCCATTGCGGATATTTTCGGCTCGACGCCCGCAATGCAATGGCTGTATTCGGTTGATGTTTCGGCGTTAAAATCAAATAAGGAGGGCAATAAGGATGAGCGATGAAAAAAAGGAAATTGCAATTCGAGGGCAGGGGCTTGAACTGGCAACTTTTTCTGATTTGCAACGGTTCGCCGCTTGCGTGGTGGATTCGTTTAAGGTCGGCAAGCCATGTGTGCCGAGTTGCTATAATACGCTACCGCAGGCGGTCATGGCGATTCAAGCGGGGGGCGAGGTCGGCTTCCCGCCGATGCAATCGCTGAACGCACTTTATCCGATTGACGGAAAGCTATCGCTTTACACGGAGGCGGCAATGGCAATCGCCCTGAACAGCGGGGAGGTCAAGGGGCTAAAAACCTTTTGGCGGTGGACTGAAAAGGGCAAGGAGCAGGAATCGGATGAAGCCCCTGTGAGCATGAATTTGGAGCAAATGGAGGCGGCAAATTTGACCTGCATCATTGAGTTGAAGACCACAATCAGCACTCAAAAGCATTTATATTCTGTTGCCGATGCGAAGTTGGCAAACCTTTGGAAAAGGACGTCTGGGGATGGCAAAAAAGTTCCGTCATGGTGGGGTCATCCGAAAGATATGCTCTATAACCGTTGTCTATCGCGCGCCTTGCACAAACAACTCCCGCATCGTTTGAGGGGGCTTAAAATCGAGGGGGATATGGAGTCGGTCGAGCCGCAAGAGCATGCGCATGAACATGCGCCGGCAAAATACACCAACTATACCAAAACCGCGCCGTATGTTGAAATCTTTGACGGCACACCTGTTATTATCGGCGCGCCGCAATCAACGCCCCCGCCGCCGCCTGTTGCGCCAAAGCCAAAACCAGAGCCAAAGCAAGAGGCTGAAATTGCCCATGATATTGTTGAGACCGCCCCAGAGGCGGAGCAAGCGGACGAGCAATTGCCAGAGGGGCTGGATGCGGAGTTTTTAGAGGGGCTTTTTGAGGAAGAAGAGCCAAACCCGCTGGCAGAGACGCAAAGCAAAATCATGGCGATTTGTGAGGCATTCGCAAAGCAATTGGGGGGCGGGGCAATCTCGGCGGAAAAGGCTTTGGAGAGGCTCTTAAAACGGGCGGGGCTGAAAGACATTAACACTCCTGACCGCGCAAATCGGATGTTGGATGTTGCAGTAAAATACGCCGCTGAAAAGGGCGTGAAGATTTAAGGAGGGGCGGGCAATGGGCGCAAATGACTACAAAATTCAACGGTTTGAAATTGAAAATGTCGGCAAGGTTCGCCGCCTAAAATGCGAGTTGCATGGCGGTTCAGCAATTTTTGCGGGCGCGCCAAATGTGGGCAAAACCACAATTCTTGAAACAATTCAATACCTCATCACAGGGCGAAAGACTGACCGCTTTGACCCTGAAAAAATGGTTAGGCGCGGGGCGGAAAAGGCGGAGGCGGAAATGCTTTTGCGCAATGATGATGGGCATGCGTTCACTTGTAGAATGGTTGTCAAGGATGGCAAGCCTGCCCTAAAAGTCGTGGGCGTCAAGAAAAGCGAGGACGGCTATATGCGATTGCGGCGGGATGATGTAAAGGATTTTATCCACACCATCGGGCTTGACCTAAACGCCTTTCGCCTGTTGAAGCCAAAAGAGCAGGTGGACAAATTACTTGAATCGCTGGGGCTGAAAGAAAAACTGGACGCCTTGAATGAAGAGCGAGAGCGGGCGTATAATGAGCGGCGGGATATAAACCGAGATATAAAAAACTTGAACGGCGAGATTGACGCTTTTGAGCCGTTACCGCCTGATTTGCCGGCGGATTTTATTGACGAGACCTTGCTATTGAAGCGCATTCAGGCGGCGCATGTAATCATGGCGCAGGTGCAAACACTTCAAGAAAAAATAAAAGAGGCGCGCGAAAACATTGTAAAGTTGGAGGCGCAATTGGGGGACATATCGGCGTTTGAAAGCCCAAAAAAACTTGAAGCAGATTTGATTTTGGCGCAAACGACCAACAGAGCGATTGAGGAACGGGAACGGCGGGCGCGAAAATATGAACGGCTGGAAGAATTGGTTGATAAAGCGGGAGACCTCACGGCGCGCATAGCTGAGATTGACAGCGAGAAGACGGGGGTCTTGGAAGCCGCCAAGTTGCCCATTCGTGGTCTGGGGTTTGGGGATGAGGGCATTACATTGCACGGCAATCCGTTAATCAACGAGGGCGAGTCAATGCAGTTGCGGACGGTGTTTGCGCTTGCGGCTGCCATTTTGAATGCGCCGGCTGAAAAGCCAAAAATTCGGGTGCTGACGCTGGACGGCGGCGAGTCAATCGGCAAGAGCGGGGTGCAGGAGTGTCTGGGGCTTGCTAAAGAGTATAATGTTCCCCTACTATTGACTTATGTATCAGAGGAAGAGGGCGAAATTGACGGGGCGATTTATATTCAGGATGCAGAATAAAATAACGGAGGGGCGAAAGATGGCAATAAAGAAAAAAAATCTGTATGAATGGTTCTGGTGTCGGGTGGATGACCACAAGTCGAAAATAGAACGGCGCAAGCCGATGTCTCTTTTCTCGTGGATTAAAGAGTTCGAGGGGCTGGGATGCCGCCTGTTCTCGCTTATTGAAGACCCAAAATCAGACGATATAAATGATGAAATTGAGTTTGCACAGGGCGACACTTTGGGCGATGCGATTGAATATCTTGACCGACTTGCGGAGGCGGTTGCCCTTCATGGCGCAATTCGCTCGAAATTAGACGAAATTGGCGAAACCAAATTATGAGGGGCATCAGCCAAATTGAGCGAGATTTTACATTGCCGAAAACGCCGTTCAAGGGGCGAGTGCCAGTCGTCATTGATTCGGGGGAGCAGTTTCCTTTTTCCTTTTCGCAAGACCGATTTGTTGAAATTGTCCGCCCGCTTGCGGCTGGGGATTATTCGATTGCGGGGCTGGAAGGGGATTTCGCCGTTGAGCGCAAGAGTTCGATTGATGAACTGGTGTCATGGTTCACTGCGGGGCGGGCGCGCTTTTATCACGAAATTGCCCTGCTATCAAAAATTCCGGCGGCAATGATAGTTGTAGAGACGGGGGGCGTGGGCGAAATAATTAAGCACGACTATAAAAGCGACATGATCCCGCAATCGGCAATAGGCACTATAATTTCAATCATTCAGCGGTTCAGAGTACCAATTTTTTTTGCCGAGTCTCGCCTTAACGCTCGGCTTTTTGTGGAGCAATCAATGCTGTATCACTGCGCTAAAATCTTTGATAAATATAATAAAATAAAAGGGCTAAACAAAGATGAGCAAAACTCAATTCTTCCAAAAATTAAATGATATTCCGATTGCTGATATTTGGGAGCGGCTGGGCGGGGCAAAGCCTGACCGCAACGGAAAAGTGCTGTGCAAATTTCATATCGAGGATACGCCGTCCGCGCAAATTGGGGGGCGGCGCAATACATATCATTGCTATTCTTGCGGCATAACTTTGGGGGCGTGGGATTTGGTAAAGCGGGTGTGCAACATCACCGAAAACCGCGATATTTTCAAATGGTTTGAAGATAAATTCGGGCTGACAGGAGACCCGCCGCCGGCAAAAGTGCGCAAAAGGGCGGGCGCGAAAAAGGGCGAAAAGGATATGACCATTGATGATGCCAAGACAGCGATGGATTTCACATGGCGCGATGACCTGCTTGAAAACGAAGAGGCTATGGGGCTACTCGCGGGATATGGATTGCGGCGGCATACGGTTGAGGAAGCGGGGCTGGGGCTGTATGAACATCCCACTCTCGGACTTGGCGTTGTGTATCCATGCCCAGATAAAAACGACCCTGTCGCTTTTAAGTTCCGTTCGCTTTCGCGCGATAGAGACGGCAAGCGAAGCAATTTAGTCATTGCGGGCGAAATCGGCGGCGCGATGTATGGTCTGAACAGCCTTGTTTTCGGCGATGCGGTTCATATCACAGGGGGAGAGGAAAAATGGCTTTTATTGCGCCAAGAGGGGCGCGTGGCGGTGTCATGGGCGACGGGGGAAGGTTCGCGTGGGCTGGAACAATTAAAGGCGATTATTGCAGTCAAACCGACCCAGATTGTATTGTGTTACGATGCGGATGAGGCGGGGGCAAAGGCGGCGGCGGCTACGGCAGAAGCCCTGCGCGGGCTGGGGTATAGCGGATTTATTAAACGCATTGATTGGGATGATGGGTTGCCCAAAGGATATGACGTAAACAACGCATACGCCGACAGGCAACTCGAAACATACCTGAACCAGTTGGTGTCGGTTGAGGTTGCGCCAAAGGAAATCAATCTGTTTTGCGGGAAAAAAGGCGGGTTTATGCCAGCCCTTGCGGCGAATATTGTTTTGGATGCCTGCCCAAATTTAATCAACGTGGAGGGGACTTGGTTTGAATATGATGCGGGCATTTATCACGAGGTTTGGGATGAGGAAATTCGTGGGCGCATTGCGCGCTTGATGGGCGATAGGGCGACATCTCGTTATATCAATGAAGTGGTTGATTTGATGCGGATACATCCAGAGCGGTTCAAGAGGCGGGCGATTTGGGAGGATGAGGTCGGGAAAATCTGCGCCGCCAACTGCTATTTGACATATGATAATTCACGCATTAATATTCACGCCCACACGCCAGATGTGCGGATGCGCTATAAGACACCGGTGGATTTTGACCCATCAGCCGAATGCCCGCGCTTCATGCAATTGCTGGACGAGATTTTCCCCGATAAGCCGATTCACCGCCTCATTAAGCAGTGGTTTGGATATTGTCTTACGGAGCAGACTAAACATCAGGTTGCTATGCTTTGGGTGGGCGAAGGGGCAAACGGCAAGGGGGTTTTGAGCCATATCCTAACCGCTTTGGTCGGCGCGGAGCGGGTGGGGCATTTGCGTATGAGCCAGTTGAACAAGGATTTTTTAGTCGGCACGCTATATGGCAAAACGCTTAATATTGCAAGCGAAAGTAAAGGCTCGGCGGGCAAGGATAACGTGGATGAGGTGGTCAAGCAATTCGTTCATGCGGACGCGGCGATTCAGGCGGATGAGAAATATAAACGCCCATTTGATTTTTTGCCAAAGGCGAAGTGGATATTTTGTCTCAATGACATGCATTACTCGCCCGACTCTTCGAGGGGATATTGGCGGTCATTTATCGCAGTTCCGTTCAAAATAACGTTTTTCAATCCAAACACCGAGGAAGTGCCAAAGGGCGCGCCCGTGATGGATAAGGAGCTTTACAGCACAATCCTTAACGAATTAAAGGGGATATTAAACTGGGCGTTGGATGGGCTGGTTGACTTGAATAAAAACGGCTTTTGCGTTCCACAGATTTGCCGAGATTATTTGAACACCATGCGGGAGGAGTCAAACAGCGTCCTGCTTTTTGTGCGGGATGAATGCAAAATACATCCAGAGTTGCTGGCATCCAAGAAGGGGCTTTACAAGGAGTATAAAAACTATTGCATTGCGCATGGTCATTACGTTAGGTCTTTGACATCCTTTTCGCGTGAGATTATAAAATCTTTTGGCAAGACCCACAAAATAGGCGAGGGGCGCACGGCAAAGGGCATGATATTCAGAGGCATAAATCTCACGGAAGAGGTTGACGGCGTCTTGTTGCAAGAGATTGAGCGGCGCGAAAGGGAGTCGGGTTTTATAACGGATGACGTTCCGGAAAGCGTTTTTTACGAAAATGACGGCGAAGTGTGGTGATTTTTATGTTTGCGGGGAAACCTCAAAATCATCTGCATTATCTGCACAATCTACATCAGGCTGTGCGGCGGGATTTTTCAGAGCGCAAAACGTGTTTTTTTATATTTCCCCGCAAGAGTGAAAATCAACTGCATTTACTGCACAAACTACACATAAATGTAGAAAGTGCAATTTTCATTAAATATATTTCTTTTCCTACAAATATAAATCAAAAAAATTGCGCGGCACAGTCGGATTTCAAGCCGAATTTGTTTATTTCCCCGCAACTGTCAAAAACAACTGCATTTTCTGCATTATCTGCACTCCCTATTAATATGATTATAGCTAGCTCCGCTTTTCTGGAAGGGGGCGAAATGGCGGCGGGCAGGGGGCGAAAAAAAGGCGAAAATAAAAAACACGAAAAAACTTATATTTGCGGGAAAAGAAAATATTATATATAAAACTGCATTTTCTACACTATTTAGGTTTTTTTGCCAATTCGCGCGAAATTGGGGAATACGGCTTGCTTTGCGAGTCTGATTTTTTTTGAAAGGAGCAGCTCTCCCTAAAAATGTGCGGGGGCGTTCGGTTGCCCTCCGTTCGCCCCCCCAAAAAAACAAAATCGGTCAAGGAGGCGGAAATGAAAAGATTGGTTTTGAGCGATGAACAGGTGAAGGAGATTATGAGCCTTTATGCTGCGGGCGAGCCACTTGCTAATATTGAGGAAAAATTTGAAATCAGGAGGCACACGATAAGGCGGATTGTTATGCGCAACGGCGGGGAAATACGGAAGCACGGCGGGAAGCGCGCCACGAAAAAAACAAATAGGAATTATATTTCAGACACTTGTCAAGCGGTGAGGTTGCAGCACAATCTTTATCCAAATTGCATGCCTGCGTGTTATCGGGCGGAAGAGTTCACGCCCGCAGAGATGAGGCAGCTGAATAATTTTTGCGCAACGATAGGCAGAGGGGGTTTATTTTGCAATGAATAAAATTGAAGGTGCTTTGGTGGAACGCCGCCGGCGGGGCTATAACGACAACTTTTTTTCCTTGCTTGGGTATTATCTCGGTTGCGAGAGTTTGAATAGGCGTAATGTGTTGAGTTATATTGCTGATATAATACACAGGCATGGGCTTGAAGATGTTCCTGCGATTTATGGGTCGGACGAGGAATGGACGGCATGGCGAGAGAAGCGAATGGCGGACAGGGGCTTCCCGACTTGTATTATTGCAGAGGTTTTGGTTTTGCGGAAGATACTTGTTAGCGGTGCTTGCGATGGCAACGGCGGGAAAGGAGATAAAAACGTTTGAAACTCGCTTTTGGCGGGGTTTAGTGCGTGGGCGCGGGAAAACCTACCCATTGGGTAGAGAATTGTGAAATCAGCGGGTGCTGAATAGGAGGGCAGGATGAAGTGGGATAGAGCCAAATACAAGTCGCCGTCCCCTTATTTTGGCGGGAAATCGCGGGTTGCGGGCGTGGTTTGGGAGCGATTCGGCAATGTGGCAAACTATGTTGAGCAGTGGTGTATTGAGAATGGCGAAAACCCTCGATTTAGGATTGCTCTTTGCGGGTATGAGGGGACACACGACAAACTCGAATTGCTCGGCTGGGAAGTGTATAAGTGGAAATCAAGCACGTGTTTTCAAACCACGTCCTCATATAAAACCAGCCGAAACTCTGTCAATCGTGGGCGGGAGCGGATTTGGTTCAGCCCGCATTGCCTCAAAAACAACGATATATTTGGTTAAGGAGGGGGGCTATGGAAACAAAAGAAACCGAAACAGAAAGGCGGGCAAGGGAATATCAACGCCAAATGAAAGAATGGTTTTGGGGAGAGGTGGGGAACAACTTTGAACTGCTGAAACACGAAGCCCCAAAGCCCATGATTGAATGGTTGCGGCGATATAAATATTTTGACGCATTCCCAAAGCCTTTTGAGGTTGAGGACGATATTGATGTTGCCGAGATAAACCACCGTATTGAGGTTATTGCTGAAAAGGACGTCTATTGTTATAACAAAACGGAAATTGATAAGTCGGCGAAATTGGTTAACCTTGCTGCGGTGGTTGCGCTACATAAAGCGATAAGGCGGATGATGGACTTGTTTGGGGAAGTGAAATATAAAGGAGGTTGCTAAGATGTATCTTGAAAAAGACCACGTAATTCGCCCGAAAGTCGGGACACGCAAGTGGATGAAACACATCGCCGCCCGCTGTATTGCTGGGCAATCGAAATATACCATGCCAGATGGGCGCAATGCGCAGGCAATTCGCTCGCCGATTGCGGATTTGTTGGAGGAACTCTATGATGCGCAAACAATAATATTCATGGCATTAGATTCTGGGCGGTTCGACAAGGCTGGCAAAGAGGTTTATGAAGACATTTGCAACACTATTACTAAAATAATTAACTATGTTCGCGCCCTTGTTGAAACAGGGCGGCTTGAAGGGCTTTTGAAAGACATGCCGTATCCAAAACAATTGAAAGGTGCTGAAAAGAATGACAGAGAATAAGCCGAATCAAAATCCAAAGCCAAAAGGTAAGGAATCGCCCCCGCTTCCAGAGCCGCGCGAAATGCCCGAATTGCGCCAATGCGTGCGGTGCTTTGCGCCGATAAAGGGCGGCGGCTCATTCTGCAAGCGATGCCGGCGGTGGGAGCTTGACCGCTGGAACGCCCGCCGGAAAAGCAGTGGGCATTAAAAGTCTTCGCGCTATGTATTGCGGGCTTTATTTTTTCCGCTTTGGCTTTGGCTGTTTGATACCATCATGGAAAAGCGCAAGGTAATAATAAGTCATCGGGCAGATGAAGACCGTGAAGATGATTATGCCGCCGGCAAAGGCGTTGAGCAGTTCTTTCATTTTGTCGCCTCCTTAAAATATAGTTTGGCGGGGATAAGGCGCGCCGCCATTCGCTCGATTTTGATTTCCCCTTTTGGCATAGGTGCAGAATTGTATCTTGCCCAGTGCGCCCGCGCCTGTTTGCGGGTGATGGGAATAGGATGCTCTTCATGCCCATCGAGGATGATAAAGTAATCATGTGTCATTGTCCCGCCCTTTTTGATGGAACGCATTATTCCTTACCTCCTGTTTTTTCTTTATGTATCATCTCAAAAACCTCTTTTTTCAGTCGCATTTTCTCGCCGGCGTTTTTGCCATTGCCCCGATAGAAGCATGGCTTTTCCTCAACCCCCAAAGGCTCGCCCTCAAACTCTGCGCGCCATTTCCAAAAGTATTTCGGATAAAGCCCCACGCCTCGATGCTCGACTGCCGAAAATTCGCCCGGACGCCAGCCGCGCGTAACAACGCTTTGCCAAAATTCGTTCCAGCGATGGAACGGAAGTTTTTTGTTTGGGGCGATAAAAACCTTTTCGGCGTTTGCCCATGTGCGATAATGCGCCTTGCTCCAAGTTTTTATTACGGTTGCGGTCATATTGTCCTCCTGTTTTACTCATTATATTGAGCAATTTTGCCCACATTTGATTGATAAATTTCCGGCGGTTTTTCAAAAAAGATGAAAAAAGGCGCCCGCTTTTGACGGGCGCGGGTGAAGTGTCAAACGATGCCGCCCCATTTTATCCAATCCTCGAGCATAGAGGAATATCTGTCCCAATCTACCTTTTCCAATAGGTAGGAGAGCAGATACTCCTTTCCGAGAAACTCGATGGTTTCGGTGCCATCGAGGTAATTGTCGAAGTC
>ERZ1026810.241-NODE-241-length-38586-cov-4.892821_pt1 | contig 38586 bp, 36 predicted proteins | sample MGYA00520872_ERZ1026810 | MGnify/ENA primary metagenome ERZ1026810 (study PRJEB33270, sample SAMEA104284477) | anaerobic digester metagenome | biome: Anaerobic digester microbiome; feature: mesophilic sludge digester; material: Anaerobic digester biomass | place... | reverse complement strand
GGCAGCGTCAGATGTGTATAAGAGACAGGTGCAGGTCTGCCGCATCCAACTCGACGTTTCCGTTTTTCTCGGTGTCGGTCACCCCGGTCCCCATCGCCCGATCCTACGACGCCGCACCACCCGGGTGGCCCGGATCTCATGGCTTTCTTTGGCAGTCCTGTCCCGGTTCTCGGAGGCGACGAACGATCCGATCCCGGGGCGACCGACCGTTTCCTCCCCGATGTGTCATGGCAGCTCGACCTCTGCGGACACGATGTCGGCGTTGTCGCCAAAGTCGGTGACGCCGAGCTCGATCTGGAGGAGGGTTCCCGAGGCGAGGGGGCGGAGCTCGTAGGACAGGCTCGGCAGATCGGCGAACAGGCCGACGCCGCTCGTCGGTTCCCAGGTTTCGCCCCCATCATCGTCGAGGACCAGGACCTCGGGAACGACGATGCCTTCAGGGCTCGTCTGCAGCTCGCCGTATCCACCGGTGTTTTCGTGGTAGGCGTAGTAGGTCTCTTGCAGGACGTCGCCCGATTCGGTGTCGAAGGTGATCGAGAGCAGCGCATCCTGGTAGTCGCTGCCACCGGCCTCGTCGTCCGGTCCGTAGTAGGCGATCGGGACGTCGATGGTGCCGACCTCGTCGTCCTCCTCGAACTGGAGGTCGACGTACGCCCGGGCTTCGTCCTCCCCGTCGGAGATGACCAGCTCGGTGAGGTCGTAGGTCCCCTGGGCGGTGCCGTCGTCGAAGCTCGTCGCCGGTTCCTCGCCGAGGTAGGTGACCGTGCCGTCGTCGCCGACGACCCCATAGCGGATGAACGAGTCGGCAACGTTCGGCGTCGTTGCGGACTCGATTTCGGCCTGGATGTTGACACCGTCGTCGTCGAAGAACACCTCAGGCTCCGCGTCGACGAATCGGGCCTGGTCGGTGTCGGGAATCTCGGCGCCGGAGCCGTAGTAGCCGTCGAGGAAGGCGGACCACGGGCCGGTCGACGGCGCGTCCTCGTAGCCGGCGTCGTAGTAGTCGACGGCCGGCGGGAAGTAGATGGTCATGCCCGACGCGCCGAGGTTGGCCGGGCTGTCGATCGACTGGACCACCACGTCGTTCAGCGACTTCTCGACCTCGTCGGTGAACTCCGACAGGTCGAGGGACTCGACGCCGATCTGGGAGGCCAGCATGCGCAGGTCGACCACGTGCGAGGCTTCGGTTTCGTCGGGTGAGCGGCCGAACTCCAACGTTGAGGCACGCTCCCTACCCACCACAGGCGCAACGTTGGCCCCGCGCTCGGTGAGGGCACCGGCAAAGTCCTCGATCGCCTGGTCGAGGGCGCCCATCTTGGTCAGATCGAGGAGCGAGAGGGTGATGTCCTGTTCGGTATCGGACTCGACGGCCTGTTCGGCAAACCCCTCGATCACCGCTCGCCCGAACGTGTCGGCATCGACCTCGTCGGCGAGCACCTGGAACGACCGGTAGTCCCAGCCATGGCCAGGTTCGAGCTGCTCCGAGGCGATCATCCGGTCGGCGAACGGCGCCATGGCGCTCGCCACCTCGTAGCTGGCCATGAGGCAGGCGTCGAAGCCGAGGACATCGAGCCGCTCGACGCCCGCAGCTTCCAGGCCATCGCCGAGCGCGGTCTGCAGCTCGGCGAGCTCGAGGCTGTCGTCGAAGGAATCGTCGGGACCGATCCCGGGCCACGATGCGCCGTGATCGGAGATCACCAGGCCGTAGTGATCAGCGGGGTTCTCCTTGATCGATTCGCTGATGAAGTCCGCCAGCAACGCTGGGTCGCCGGTGTTCACGTCGCCGAGTTCGCTCAGGGTGCTGAACTCGCCGTTCCCCAGCCGCAGAATCCTCGCTCCGGCCCAGTCACCCTGGTCACCGAGAGCCACTTCGGACTCCTCGTCGCTGCGATCGACCAGGGCAACGATGTTGGGACCGTCGTCAGATTCGACCTCCGCCAGCTCCTCGAGGTCCACCATCATGAACTCCTCGAGGTTGTTGTCCGCCATCGAGTACTGAAGGATCGTCCAGCTCCCGTCTTCGGCGGCGGCGTCCTCGCCGCGTGCCGATGGCTCCCCGGATATCGAGGCGTCGTCGGTGCGACTGCACGCACCTGCCAACATCACGAACACAAGCCCGACCACCGCTGCGCGTCTCACGTCATCGACTCCTCTCGCCCCGGAGGTGCCGGCGACTCACGCAGAACATAGCTCGACACGTGAGGTGGCTGTCAGGTCGAGCTGGATCATGTGAACCGCCGGAGAAGATCCTTCGCGAGTCCCGCTGATTGCGTCTGGGAGCAAAAGGCTACCCATCGGTAACATGGCCCGATGACCGACGTCGCTACACCCCCCGTCACCCCCGACCTCACCGCCGCCGCCTCCGCCCTGGACGTTGGGCAGGCCGTCATCGACGCAGCCGTCGGCCGGCTGGCCGAGCACGGCATCGATGCCAACCAGGTGCTGGCCTACGACGTCGCCCACGCCGCTGCAGCGCTGATGTCCGGCCGGGGCCTGCTCGACTACGGCTCCAAGGGCGACGACGAGGGCCTGATTACCGCGGCGTTCATCGCCGATGCGTTGGCCGACCTGGGCGCCAAGCTGTTCGGACGGGAGGCCGAGTGGGGTGTGGGCCCCGATGCGCTCGACGGCGCCCGCGATTTCGTCGCCACCTACCGGGCCTCGGACTTTCTCGCCTCGCTGGCCAACACCGACGGCCCCCGCCACCTGGGCGACGACTTCGAGATGGTGCAGGACGCCTTCCGCCGCTTCGCCGAAGACAAAATCATGCCGATCGCCGAGGAGATCCACCGCCACAACGGCGACATCCCCGAGGAGATCGTCACCGGCCTGGCCGAGATGGGTGCCTTCGGCCTGTCGATTCCGGAGGAGTACGGCGGCTACGCCTCGGGCGGCGCATCGGACTACATCGCCATGGTGGTCGCCACCGAGGAGCTGTCGCGCGGCTCGCTCGGCGCCGGCGGCTCGCTGATCACCCGCCCCGAGATCCTGGCCCGGGCCCTCGAGGCCGGCGGCACCGAGGAGCAGAAGCAGGAGTGGATGCCCAAGCTGGCAACCGCCGAGGTGATGAACGCGGTTGCGGTCACCGAGCCCGACTTCGGTTCCGACGTGGCCGGCGTGAAGGTGACCGCCACGCAAACCGACGGCGGCTGGCTACTCAACGGCGTGAAGACGTGGTGCACCTACGGCGCCCGCGCCGACGTGCTGATGGTGCTGGCCCGCACCGACACCGACCGCTCGGTGGGCCACAGGGGCCTCTCGATGTTCATCGTGCCCAAGGAGCGCGGCGACGGCCACGGCTTCGAGCTCACCCAGGAGAACAACTCCGGCGGCGGCAAGATGGAGGGTCGCCCGATCGACACCATCGGCTACCGCGGCATGCACAGCTACGAGGTGGCGATCGAGAACTGGTTCGTCCCCGACGAGAACCTCATCGGCGGCGAGGACGGCAAGGGCCGCGGCTTCTACTACCAGATGGCCGGGTTCGAGAACGGCCGCCTTCAGACCGCAGCCCGCGCCGTCGGCGTCATGCAGGCCGCCCTGGAGCAGGCCCGCGACTACGCCAACAACCGGGTGGTGTTCGGCGAAAACATCGCCGAGTTCCAGCTGACCCAGGCCAAGCTCGCCCGCATGGCCGTGATCATCCAGGGTGCCCGCCAGTACAGCTTTGAGGTTGCCAAGCTGATGGCCAAGGGCGAGGGGGCCATGGAGGCCTCGATGGTGAAGGCCTACGTGTGCAAGGCGGCCGAGTGGGTCACCCGCGAGGCCATGCAGATCCACGGCGGCATGGGTTACGCCGAGGAGTACACGGTGAGCCGCCTGTTCGTCGACGCCCGCGTGCTGTCGATCTTCGAGGGCGCCGACGAGGTGCTGTGCGTCAAGGTGATCGCCCGCCAACTGGTCGGCCGCCACAACGCCGACAAGTAGCCGTCCTTGGGTAAGCGTCGCTCAGCCGGCTCCTCCCACCCCAGATCGGGTCTGCAGATTGCGGGCGGACGCAGGTCGGACCCACCTCGCCGCATCATCAGATCGGGTCCGTCGCCTCCCGGATTCGCAGCCCGATAGTGGGCACATCGATCAGCTCGCCAGCAGCAATCGCCATGATGAAGCCGTACGCCTCGTCGTTGCTCCACGTCAGCCGGTGCCCGTTGATCCCGAGGAACACGATCAGCGAGCCCAAGGCCAGCCGCTTGTTTCCGTCAACCAAAGCGTGATTGGCGCACACAATGCACCAGCGCCGCCGCCTGCTCCTCCAGCGTTGGGTATGCAGGCTCGCCAAATGGCGAAGCGGCGGGCCGGGCCGCAGCCGACTCAAGCAATCCAACGTCATGGATCGGCGGTGGCCCGCCCAGTGTCCGCTCAGCGATGCGAAGCAGATCCTCCGCTCGCAGAAACAACGTCACGCCGATGCCTACTCCCCCAGCCGCCTGAGGGCCTCGTCATAGCGGGGAAGCTCCTGATCCAGCACCCGCTCGAGCAGCTCGGCACGGCTGCGGTCCTCGATGTAGTTGCGGACGGCCTCGCGAGCCACCTCCTGCATCGAGCGTTGCTCCAGGTCCGCTCTCGCCCGCAGCGCATCTGATTCATCATCGGTCAGTCGCAGCGTGAGCGCCATGCAACCAGTGCACCCGGGCGGCATCACGGGCGATACCACCCGACACCACCTCGGCCTCAGCGCGTTATCGCCAACCCGGCCGCTGCGAGGACCGCCGGGATCTGGCGGATCGGAGCAACGTCCTTCTCCTTCTCCGATGCGGGCAACTCGTCCCACGGGAGCAGGCTGGGATGACGCAGGTCTGCCCCTTCCAGAATCAGCTCCGGACCGAAGCGGTAGCCCTGCTCACGCTTCTGATGTGACCACCGGTCATGTTCGGCGACGCCCATGTTGGCGATAGCACCCTCCCCCAACCGGACGGGGTCACTCGGGAGCGAACTTGCCGCCACGGCCCTCAGTCCAAGGGAGTGCAGCTTCAAAATGTCATCCCGCGCCTGGTCCCGATTCTGGGCTCGAAACCTCTCGTCGAGCTCGGCCCAGGGCCGCAAAGCAGGAAGGTTCGTCTGCTCGGCCTGCTCGGTCAGGTAGTGCTCATGGATCGCTTGGGCCATCACCTCGATGGTCTCGTCCGGGGGCATCTCAACCGGTCCGACGCCCCCATCGGACTCCCACACGGGCGGGATCGCCATCAATCCTTCGCACTGCAGCTCGTACAGCAGGTGGGAGGCGTCCTCTTCAAGGCCGGGCAACGAGCGGAGAAGCCGGGCCGTGTGCTGGTCGACGTACCTGGGCAGCCGGCCTCGCTCGGCGGGTTGCAGGTCCGATTCGGGCACCACGGTCCACCCCTGGTCGAGCAAGATCGCGACCGCCCGCCGCACAGCATCCGTCGACGGCCCAGAGGGCGCCTGTCCAGCGCGTCGCGTCCGGGCAGCAGCTATTCGGCCGAACGGTCCGTGCAGCGCCCCCGCCTTGGCCGCCGCCGACAGCGACACCTGGCGCAGGTCGACCGGCGAACCGTCGGCAGGGCATCCGGTCGTCGCCCACGGCAGAGCGAAGCCGTGCGTCGTCCACACCACGCTCCCCCGGCGCCGCAGCGCCGCCTCCATCGCCAGCCGGGTCGACATCTCCTCGTCATGCAGATCGATCACCAGGTGGTCCGGCGCACCCGGTTGGAAGATGTCGTCGATCCGGTCGACGACATCCACCACGACCCGATGGTTGTCAACGATCTGGGCCTCGCGCTCACTCCCACCGGGCCGCACCCGCAGGATGCATGGTCTGACGGCGCCTCCCCGAAGCGCCGAACGCGTGAAGGCCCGCACCAACTGGGCGGTCACCCGGTCACACGTGGGGGTGTCACCCACGATCGAGACGGCCCAACCCCGATCCGACCCGTGGGAACCGACCAACTCGTCGGTCACGCTGGCGGAGATCAACAACGCGTCCAGTTCCTCCGGGCAGACAAAATCGATGTCGGCGTCGGGCCGTTTGCCCGCCACCGCCACCGCCATCCGACCGCTTAGCTCGATGTCGTCCAACTCAACCACCAGGCTGCAGCCCGCCTCGGGGAGACCATGGTCGAGCGCTCCCCGCAGCGCCGACAACGTCAGGTCGTCCCGGCCGAGGGCCAACACGATCCGGCGTGCGGCCCGTGCCGGGGTGACGGCAACCCACTCGATCGGGGTGGGCGTCGCCGGCAATCCGATGACGGTCGGCCCTAAGGCCGAACCGTCCTGTCCGATATGCACGATCAACTCGGTGCCGTCGCCCAGTCCTCGATCGTCAGCAGAGCCCTGGAGGTATGGACGCACCCGCTCCGTCGGACCAACCACGAGCACGTGGCCCGATGCCCTCGACGCAGCCCAGCGGCGAATTCGCTGAGCGGAGCCCACCAGCAACACCTCCACCAACACGCCGAAGGTGACCAGCGGCGCCAACATCCGCGCAACACCGAGCTGCCATGGGACGGGCGCAACATCGGCACCGTTGATGAACAGGTTCATCGTGCCGTAAAGCCACTCCGGCCAGCCCAGCCCGACATCGGGGTGCTGCCCCGAATACCGGGCGAAGCCCCACCACCCGAACACCACGGTGACCAGTCCGACCAGCGCCAAGGCGGTTCGCCTCACCGCCACCGCATGGTCGCCCATGGAGCTCAGGCGAGCCAGCAGCACCGACCAGCCGCCAGCAGGCCGCAACGCCCACCCCGCCCTCATGGTGTCGCTTCCGTCAGCTGGCCCAGTCCGGCGCGGACGTGATGAGTTTCGATGGGGTTCAATTTACTCCCATGGTGTGCGGACAGCGCAGAGTTGGTCGGCCGAGCATTATTAGAAGGAGCACCCGTGGGAGCAGGAGTATTCGTCAGTTACCGCAAGGACGACGACCCCGGCTGGGCAGGCCGGGTGCGTGACTCGCTGGCTCACCACTTCGGCGACGACAACGTGTTCTTCGACGTCAACTCGATCCGTGCCGGTCAGCGTTGGGAGGATGCGCCATCGACTCGGCGCTGATCCAGTCGCAGTCGGTGATTCTTATCGTCGGCCCGAGGTGGTTGCGGTGCATCCAGGAACGGACCGCACGTCCCGAAATCGACTACCACCTGAGAGAGCTCACCATGGCACTCGACCGGGGGATTCCCGTTAACCCGGTTCGTGTCCACTCGGCGGCCATGCCAGACCTGGCGGACTTACCCGAGGAACTGATGGCCAGGCTGCCGGCTGTCCAGTGGATGGAAGTGTACGAAGACCTGTTTGCGGCGAGCATGCAGCGGATCATCGCGGACATTGAGCATTCGACGGGACTCATCTCACCGACGGCGTACCTGCCGGACCATGTGAGTGTTGTCCTGATTAACACGTCCTCGAGCGCGTGCCCATGGATGAGGCCGAAAGGGCGAGGGACCTCTCAATCTGTCCCGGTGCGTGGTCGATACCCCGGCAGACCTTCGAGCCTCAGACACCGCAAGCCGAGTGCCAAGGCAGTTGCATGCTCCTCCGGCGTCCCACCAATGCCTATTCGCCCAGGCGTCTGAAGGCGGCGCCATAGCGGGGAAGCTCCTGATCGAGCACCCGGTCGAGGCCGGCCGCACGCGCCTTGATCACGGCGTCGGTCCGATCGAGCGCCGGCAGCTTCATCAGGATGTTGGAGACGTGGTTGGCCACGGTTCGGGGGCTGATCACCAGCGACCTGGCGATCGTCTGGTTGGCTTCGCCCCTCGCAAGATGGCCGAGCACCTCAAGCTCGCGGTCGGTCAGCATCGGGAAAGGCCGCTCCGCCACCGGAGCCGGATGTTGGTGGACCAGCCGTTCGACCATCCGGGAATCGAAGACGGCGCCTCCCGCGGCGACCGTGCGGATGGCGTGCGGCAGCTGGTCGGTGGTCGAGGCCTTGAGGATGTACCCCGACGCCTTGGCTTCGATCGCCGCGGCCAGGCTGGCGTCGTCCTCGACCATCGACAGCACCAGCACCACCACCTCGGGATGCCGTTCCAGCACCAGCCGGGTTGCGGTGATCCCATCCATGCCCGCCATGTTGACGTCCATCACCACCACATCCGGCCGGGTGGCCTCGACGACGGCCAGCAACGCTTCGCCGTCGGCGGCGTCGCCCACCAGCTCGAGGTCGTCCAGGGAGTCGAGCAGCGTGGCGATGCCCGTCCGGATCAACGCGTGGTCGTCGGCGACCACCACCCGGATCGTGGCGGGCTCACCCATCAGCTCACCGGCACCAGGCACGAGACGGTCGCCCCGCCGTCACCGCTGGCGATGTCGAACCGGCCGCCGAGGCGCTCGATGCGGTGCCGCATCGAGCCGACGCCCACACCGGGGGTGAAGCCACTTCCCAGGCCGCCCCCGTCGTCGCTGATGGTGAGCAACAGGTCACGGTCGCGTCGCAACTCGACGCAACAGGTCCGAGCAGCGGTGTGTCGCAGCACGTTGGTCACCGCCTCGCAGGCGACGGCCAGAACGGCCGATTCGATCGCGGCGGACAACGCCCCGAGGTCACCGATCGTCACCCGCATGTCCACCGGCCGAGCGCTGGTCAGGCTGGCGATGCGTTCCAGCAGCGCGTCTCGCAGCCCGGATGCGGCCACCACCTGATCGCCCAACTGGTTGATGTAGGTGCGGATCTCGTCCACCCCGTCCCGCAGCTCAGCCCGGGCGTCGTCCGCCAGCACCCGGGCCGTGTCGGGTCGACCAGCGTTCAGGTGATTGGAGATCGCGTCCAGCTTGAACACCACCGAGGTCAGCCGCGGCCCCAGCCCGTCGTGAAGATCTCGCTGGTACCGGGAACGCTCCTCGTCTTGAGCGATCAGCAGGCGGTCCCGGGCCACCTGGAGGTGATCCGCCGCCCGGCGCGCCGCCACGACGGCGGCGATGGCGTCGGCCAGCGAGTTGAGCAGCGGACGGTCGGCCTCGGTCAGGCCGTCGGTCCCCCGCCGCGCCGCAATCTGCAGTGTGCCGACCCGCTCCCCGAGGTGACGGAGCTCGAGCCGGTCGGCGGCGGGCAGGTCGGCGTCACCGACCAGAGCGAGCACATCGCCGTCAGCGGCCCTCACTGCGGCGCCCGGCAGCCGAAGCTCGGCGCAGATCGATGCGAGCAGACGGTCGAGGGCATCATCGGCGTCCGACGCCTCCGCCTGTCCGCGGCCGACCGATGCCAACACCGAGTACGGGTCGTCCCGCCGCCCGTAGAAGAGTCGGTTGACCCGGCGCCGGACCACCAGCGACAGCGGTCCGAAGGCAAAGACGGCCACCATCGCCCCCACCGTCGCCGGCAGCGGTCCGAACCCACCGACGGCCACGGCCGTGACCACCACCACCGCGCCGTACACCCCCAGTGCGACGGCCAACAGGGCTGCGGCCAACGCCGATCGCCGCAGCACCACCCCTGCCTCGTAGACGTCCCATTTCAGGATGGCCACCACCACCAGCATCTGAAACGCGAAGGTCGTGGTAACAGCTACGAACGGGCCGATCCACACCGGGAACACGACCACGAGTGGTAACACCAGCGAGCTGCCGACCGACAGAAGAAACACCCAGCGGTACTGACGCCGCTCGATGCCTGAGGCCCTCCACCAACGGGTGGCGATCAAGCCGAGAATCACCACGTTCAGCGCCAATCCCAGGACCAGATACGAGCCTCCGATCGAGTTGACGATGCCCTTGAGCCCCGGAATGCCCACCGGGTTCGGCGTGCTAACCGGGGCACCCCCGGGGTTGTCCGGCGTGGTCACGATCAGCCCCGGCCGCAACGCCGCAGCCAGCATCGAGACGCCCGTCGAGACCGCGACGATCCCGATCAGCAGCCGATCCAGCCGGCCGCGGGGCACCCGACGGGGAAACAGCACGACCACGACGGTGATCACGGAGTCGTGCACCAGCCACAGCCACGACACCACCCACATCGACCAGGCCACCAGCGCCCCGTGGTCCGGGTAGGCCACGCCGGCGATCCCGGCGGCCAGCCCGGTGACCGCCGTCGTCAGGCCCGCGACCAGGTACAGCCGGCCAATCCACATGCCGGGTCGGCGGCTCAGCAGCCACCAACCGGCCACGGCGAAGCCGGGGGTGAACGTGACGAAGATCCATTCGCCCACGAACTGCTCCGTCCCCTGTCGGACGCTCACGAGCACCAGCGGGATGGTGGCCAATGCGCACACGGACGTGACCGCAAGGGTCAGGACCCACGGCACCGGCAACGACGCAAGCGATCTGCGCAGCGGAGCCTCTCCCCCACGCAGCGGAGCCGCTCCGTGAGACAGCGCAGCTTGTACGGCCGGCTGGCCGTCGATGGTCATGTCGTCATCGTCGCACGGAGCGTGTCCGGTGTCACGGGAAAGGGTCACGACCCGACCGTGCAGATCTCACGGATGATCGGCGTCTGTCACCGATGACGGCGTGATCCCCTCCGAGGTCCACTCGGACCATGACCAATCACCTCAAGCAACGCAGTCAGCAACAACCATCCAAGATCCGTGGCGCCTCGCGGTTCGGCACAGCCCTCACCGGTGTGCTGCTGCTCACCGGCGTCGCAGCATGCGGCGACCAGGACAGCGCGCCGCAAGCACAGGCCGAAGCGACCGTCGCCAGGCCGAAGAGCGAGATCAAGCTGAGCGACACGGCGGTCGACATGCCCGCTCAGATGCCGGGCGGCCTGGTCGACGTGCAACTCGACGCCTCGCCGAGCACCAAGCGCAGCCACCACCTGGCCTTCTTCCGCCGAAACGACGGGGTCAGCGTGAAGCAACTGGAGAAGGCCAGCGACGCCGAGTTCGAATCCCTGGTCACCTACGAGGGCGGCAACGCCCAGGTGAACGCCGGAGCGTCGCAGGCTCTTACCTTCGACCTCGACCCCGGCAACTACACCGTGATCGACTTCGACGAGCAGCAGAACATGCTCATCGGGGAGACCACGGTGGGTGCCCGAACTCAGGGAGCCGCCGAGCCGACCGCCAAGGGAACGATCAAGCTCGGACCGGGCATGAAGATCACGCTGCCCAAGGGGTTCGACGGCAGCGGCGTGTGGAAGGTGGTCAACGACGACCCGTCCCTGCCCCACGAGGCGGGGGTCGGCAGGCTCGCTCCGAACAAGACCAGCGCCGACGCGGTCACCTGGGCCAAGGACTTCAATGGCCCGCCGCCGATCGAGACCGTGGGCGGGTTCGGGGCGATCAGCCCAGGACATCAGGGGTGGGTCGACCTCGGCCCGAAGCAAGCCCCGGGCAACTACCTCGTGTACTGCGCCCTGCCCGGCAGCGACGGCGTGCTCCACCTGGCCATGGGCATGGCCACCGAGTTCCCCGTCAACTGAAAGGACACGTCATGGTTCAACTCGCAGCACTGCTGCTCGGCTTTCCGGCCGGATACTTCATCCGTAACCAGCGCGTCGCCCTCGTGGCGATGGGGGTTCTCTTGACGGCGTTGCTCGCCGCCCAGACGATCGCCGTCGGACACGACGACCGCATCGACGCCATCTACTGGATGATCCAGGCGGTCACCTATGCGGTGGCGGCGGGCCTGGTCGTGTGGGGACACCACGCCTCGACCAACCGCCGTGCGGCGACGCAACATCCGGTCGCAACTCGACGGTGACACGGCGGGTCGCTCAGGACCGAATCAGGCGCACGGTGAACGGGAGTTGCAGACGTCGGCGTCGCCAGAGGCTCAGACGCGCTGGCCCAGTTCGGCCTTGGCGACGATCGTTGCGATCCGTCGCCGGCGCGTCGAGTCCTGAGCGGCGCTGACCACCGACCACAGCATCATCTTGCGGGCGCTGGGGGGAAATCCGTCCCACGCGAGCCGGGCGCACGGATTGGCATCGAGCGCCTCACGCAACTGGTCCGGCTCGATCAGATCCTCCACCTGGTCGTAGATCGTCCACCAGCCGTTGTCCCGAGCCACCCGAACCGCCCGGCGACCGGCCTCGGTCATCAGCCCGGCCGCCTCCATCTCCGCCACCCGCCGACGGTTCAGCCGGGTCCAGGAACTCTTCGCCCTGCGCGGGGTCAGCAGCTTGAGCCCGCGGTCGTCGTCCAGCGTGTTGACCGTCGAGTCGATCCATCCGAAACAGATGGCCTCCTCGTTGATTTCGGGGGACGGGCACCGGGGCCCCGCCGTCGGCGTCCGCCACGAACACAGCCAGACACCCTTCTCGGCGGCGTGGTTCTCCTCCAGCCAGGCACGCACCTGGTCCCGGGTCTCGGCGTGGTAGATCGGATAGCCAAACTTCCACGTGGCCGGATGGCTCGACGACGACTGCGGCACGTTTGCCATCACCACAGGCTACGGCCCAGCCGTCACCACCGGGCCGTGTCCGGGGTAGTCACCGGCCGCGCAGGAGCTGGTTGACCCGGGCGGCCTGCCTGGTCAGATGCTGACGCTCCGGCACGCTGGGCGCCTGGCGCGCCGCTTCGGCATACAACTCAGCAGCGGTCGGGAGGGCTCCGTTGCATTCGTGCAGATAGGCCGCCACCGCGCTGCGTCGGGGCACGCCCTTGTCGACCTCTCCCAGTGCCGCCAGCCCCGAAGGTGCTCCATCGGCCTCGCACACCGCCACCGCCCGGTTGAGCCTCACGACGGGTGTGTCGGTGAGCGCGAGCAGCTCGTCGTACCACTCGACGATCTGGATCCAGTCGGTCTCCTTCACGCTGCGTGCGTCGGCGTGCAGCGCCGCGATTGCAGCCTGGGCCTGGTACGGCCCAAGCCGGTCCTCGGCGAGCGCCCGCTGCAACAGCGTCACGCCCTCGGCGATCGACCCGACGTCCCACAGGCCGCGGTCCTGTTCGGCCAGCGGCACCAGGCTGCCGTCGGTGCGGGTTCGGGCCGGTCGTCGGGCGTGGTGTAACAGCATCAGGGACGCCAGCCCGGCCACCTCGGGGTCGTCGACGACACGGGCCAGCCGCAGCGCCAGCGCAATGGCCTCGGCCGCCAGGTCGACGTCGCCGGAGTAGCCCTCGTTGAACATCAGATACAACACGTGCATCACGGCGACGAGGTCGCCGGGCTGGTCGAGGCTGACGCCGGACACCTTGGCCTTGGCCCGGCTGATGCGTTGAGCCATCGTCGCCTCCGGCACCAGGTATGCCTCGGCAATCTGTCGGGTGGTCAGCCCCCCGACCGCACGAAGCGTCAACGCAACCGCCGATGACGGCGACAGCGTCGGGTGGGCGCACAGGAAGTAGAGCGCCAGCGTGTCGTCGGCACCCGAAGCGTCGCCCGGCCGGGGTTCGGTGGCCACGCGCCGTTCCCGGTCGCTGCGGGCCGACTGCGACCGCATCAGGTCGAGGTACGACCGCCACGCAACGGTGGTCAGCCAGGCCGTGGGGTCGTCGGGCACGGTCCGCTCCCATGCACCGAGCGCCTTGATCAGCGCCTCCTGCACGGCGTCCTCGGCCGTCGCAAAGTCGGCTCCGCGACGGACGAGGACGGCGAGCACCTTGGGTACTGACGAGCGCAGCAGCGATGCGTCGACACCCACCGCCTTGGTCAGACGTCCGCTGACGAGGGGGCCGACATGAACTTTCGCAGCTCGAGCCATTCGTGGATCGGCTCGCCGCCCGCACCAGGCGCAGCGGAGAGCTCGCCGGCGATCTCGATGGCACGCTCCTCACTCTCGACGTCGATCACCAACCATCCGGCGATCAGGTCTTTGGACTCAGCGAACGGCCCGTCGGTGACGTGCGACCGGGGTGGTCGCACTCATCTTGATGACTGAGCCGCCCTTCGCTTCTCGACATCGTGTCTCAACAATGTGCGCCGATGCGCCCTCCGTCTAGCGACTGCGGCTGGAGGGGTGACAGTGTTGCCCGGTGGTCGTCCTCGAGCCCTGCCCGATGATCCCAGCCCGGTGAGCGACGTCAACTTCGTCGTCGTCGGTGCGGGCATCAGCGGCCTGGCCGTCGCCGACGGGCTGATCCGGGCAGGCCGCTCCGTCCGGGTGTTCGAGGCCGGACCCACCCTCGGAGGCCGAATTCGGTCCGTCGAGGTACCCGGCGGGCACGCCGACCTGGGCCCCACCTGGTTCTGGCCCGGCGAGCAACGCGTCGCCCGCCTGGTCGACGAGTTCGGGCTGACGATTCACGATCAGTGGGCCACCGGCGACGCGCTCGTCGCGGCCGACGGGGTTGTTCGACGCCTCGACCGGCCGGTGATGCCGCCGTCCTACCGGTTCACCAACGGCGCAGTCGGTCTCATCGATGGGCTGGCGGGCCGACTGCCCTCCGGCACGGTGACGGTCGACTGCCCGGTCACACGGATCGAGCGAGCCGACGATCACGTCACCGTTCACACGACGCAGGGACCATCGACCGCTGAGGCCGTGATCGCCGCCGTCCCGCCGTCGCTCGCCATGGACAGCGGGATGATCGACCCAGACCATCTCGAGCCGTTGGTCGCCGAAGCGGCGTCGTCGATCCCGGTGTGGATGGGCGGCGTCACCAAGGCGGTGGCCATCTATCCCGAGCCGTTCTGGCGCCAGCTCGGGCTGTCCGGAACGGCCTTCGGTCCCGGCCAGCCGTTCGGTGAGGTTCACGACATGAGCGGCCCGGACGGCACACCCGCCATGCTTTTCGGGTTCGGCCAGGCGCCGCTGGCGGATCCCGTTGGGGCGTTCGCCGAACAGCTGACCGCCCTGTTCGGGCCGAAGGCCGCAGAACCGGCTCAGGTGCTGGCCGTCGACTGGGGCCGGCAACCGTTCACTGCGCCGACCCGCCTCGGACTCACCAGCCGGTATGACCTGTACGGATCGCCGCACCTCACCACGCCGAGCTGGGCGGGTCGGCTCCACTGGGCGTCCACTGAGACCGCCACCACCGCGCCGGGCCACATCGAGGGAGCCCTCGCCGCAGCCGAGCGAACCCTTGGGGCGTTTCTCACTCCCCGAGCGAGCCTGCGCTCTCGACCTGTGAGGCCAGACGACGTCGCGTCGCTCGACGGCGAAGATACCGATCGCCCGCCGGGACGAGCGCCCAGGTGGCGAGCGCTGCCAGCGCCGCCGGTGTGCTGAGCCATAGACCGGCGGACGTCCGCTTCGGTCACAATCGCGTAAACCAGCGAGTCCTTCCTCGGCGTCATTCACACGAGGTTGTGCCGGACCGCTCGGCCAACAGCGCTTGAGACTGGACACACCACATGAAGATGCACGAACACCGTCACGCAATCTGGGCAACCGCGCTCGTCGTCACCCTGGCCCTGTAGGCCGCCGATGTCGGCAGAGCCGGGGGCAAATGCCTTGGCTCCGCTGCACACCGGCCCGCTTCGGGCCTTGGGCGAAGCGTTGCGGATGTCGAAGTCGAAGATGTCGGTTGGGTCCCCGCCGTCCTCGATGGCCGCAGCGAGCGCGCTGTGACCGAGGTACAGCATCATCAAGCAGCTTTCAGTCGGCGACCACCTCAAGCACGTCAGGGGCACGTTGAACAATCCCAGCATCCATTCCTACGGTGGTCTCCCCAAGCTGATGGTCCGCTCAAAAGGTGCCTGCGCAACGACGATGACGCAGATCTACCTGCCGTAGTTCAGCAGGGTCGTTCGTCGCCGTTGGCGTAGGGTCGCACGACGTGGGGACGACAGCAACCGTCTTGGCTATCGCCGCGCTGGTAGCGCTTGCCGCAGCCGTCGCCGGCCTGGTCCAACTCCATCGCGTGGCGCCCGACGTGGCACCGATGCATGACCCGGTCAGCGACTACGGCGCCGGCCCGCACGCTGCGTGGTACCGAGCTCAGGTCATCCTCGTCGGGCTCGCGTCCGTCGCCATCTGGTTTGGGCTGCGATCGGCCGATCTCGACGGCGACGACAGCACCTGGCTGCTCGTCTTCGCAATCAGCCGCCTGGCGATCGCCGGGTTCGCGACCGACCTGCCCGGGGCCGAACGGACCAGCACCGGCATCATCCACAATCTGCTCGCCGCCACGGCTTTTGGGTCCATCGCGATCGCAGCCAGCAGACTCGGCGGCGGACTCGCGGACAGTCCATCGTGGGTCTTTGCCGGCTCGTGGTTCGGATGGCTGGGAGCCTTGGTGGCGATCACCGCCGTGGCGCTGGCGGTCGCCTGGCTGGCTCCCTGCATCTTGCGCACCTACTTCGGCCTGGTCGAGCGGTGTTGGTATGCGGCGATGCTCGCCTGGCTGTTGGCCACGGCGGTTGGTCTGCTCGTCGGCTGAGCCGGCATGAGACCGCTCGTTGACGCACTCCCATCGGTGTTGACCGGCAAACCGTGTGGCAGCACCCCGCCACGATTGGGATTCGAATACCCCTGGGGGTATGATCGGAAACCGACCCTTGAGACCCCGCTCTGGAGTGATCATGGCCGAAACCCCCAACACCATCTGCCCCAACTGCGGGACCCCCGCCGCAGACCAAACCCACTTCTGTGCCTCGTGTGGCACCGAACTCCCGATGCAGGTCGAGCCCCAGGTGGACGGCGCAGCACCCCGAGCGTGGTGGGTCATCGGCGGAATCGCCGTGGCTCTCATCATTGCGGGGATCGCAGCGTTGCTCCTGCTCCGCGATGACGGATCTGTCTCCACCGAGGACGTCGTAGCCGAGCCAGGTGCCACCGAGACATCCCTCTCGACGACCACCGGGGTGCCGCCCGCCGAAGCTCAGCCCGCCGCCGGCGACACCGAAGAGACGCGGGCGCCGACCACCAAGGGTCCAGCGTCCACCACCACCCCCAGGCAGTCGCCGACGACCAAGGGTTCGCAGACGACCACAGCCGCCCCGAGCCCGACGTCAACGCCGACCACTGAACCCGAAGCGGCACCGACCGACCGAAGCGAAGTGGCCGCCGGACTCGTCGGTGACGCCATCGAGAACTGCGGAGGGCTGGGGTTTGTCGACACCATCAAGGGTTCCCCGACCGGCAACGACAGCATCTACAAGGTTGAGGCCCGCTTCGTGTGGGACGACTCCGACCCATTCACCGCCTCCTACACGGTCGACGTCGACTCGGGCAGCATCACCACCGCCGATTCGGAGGCGGCGTACCTGGCCTGCCTGTGACGGGCAGTTCCACCTTGGTCGCTCAAGTTCGATGATCGAAACCATGCTCGACCATCTCTCCATTCAGTGCTCCGACCTGGAGGCCGGCGCCCGGTTCTACGACCAGGTTCTGGCCACCGTCGGCGGCCAGCGGATCATGCAGTTCCCCGGCGTGATCGGCTACGGCGTGCCGCCGATGCCCACCTTCTGGCTGGGGGAGCAGGCAAGGGGCGACGGCTTCCGCGAGAGCCACATCGCATTCGCCGCAACGCGATCCGGACGGCAACAACGTCGAAGCGGTCTGCCACTCCCCCGTCTAACACCGCCGAGACAAGGCCAGCAGCAGCGTGGGTCAGCGGTCTGTGGCCGCGCCGAACCAGGCGGTCAGCGCTGCGGGCAGATCGTCCTGGCCGACGTCGCCGGCCCATGCGACGTAGCCGTCGGGGCGGATCAGCACTGCGGCGGGAGCCGGCACCTCGCCGATGACCGGCAGCTCCCAGGCACCGTTGTGCGTGGCGGCGACCACGGTGACCCGATCGGCCCACGCCCCGAGGTCGACGTCGCCCGAGCCGACGAGATCCAACAGGACCGGCCGGGCCTCGTGGAGCAGACCGAACACCCGGATCCGTCCTTCGGCGGTGTCCAGGTCGAGGTCGGGCATCCGCCGTCCCAGCAGCGGGTGGCCCCCGCCCAGCTCGTAGTGGACGTCGAGGCCGGACAGCATGGCGGCCACGTGGCGACGTGGTTCGTCCATCTCGAGCAGTTCGCTCATCGCGTCACGCAGCGCCTGGTGCCGATCGTCGGGCTTGCCGAGCGCCGCCTGAACCATCGTGTTGCGCAGCACCCGGGCGCCGACCGGGTGGCGTTCGTCCGTGTAGGTGTCGAGCAGGCTGCCCGGTGAGACGCCGTCGACCACCTGGGCGAGCTTCCAACCCAGGTTGACCGCATCCTGAACGCCGATGTTGAGGCCCTGGCCGCCCTGCGGCGGGTGGACGTGGGCGGCATCGCCGGCCAGCAGCACCCGCCGGTCGCGGTAGGTCGTCGCCTGGCGGGTCATGTCGGTGAACCTGGAGATCCAGTCGGCGCTGCGCAGGCCAAAGTCGCTGCCGTAGACAACTTCGAGGGCGGCGCGCAGGTCGTCGAGGTCGGGGCGGCCGTCGCCGAGCTCCCGTTCGGTCAGCACCACGCGCATCAACCCGTCGTGACCGCTCGGGCCGATGCCGTGGGTGCCAAGGCTGTCGTGTCGCATCCCCACCTCGGGTTCGCCGTCCATCACCACCTCGGCGATGATCCAGCTGGTGGCTGCATCCACCCCGACAAAATCGATGCCGGCGGCAGTCCGGACCGTGCTGCGGCCACCGTCGCATCCCACCAGAAACTGGCTGCGCAGCACCCGGCCATCGGCCAGTTCGGTCTCGACGCCGTCGTCGTCCTGGACGAAGCCGGCCACGTCGGTCTGCCGGTAGAACGGCACCCCGAGCTCGTCGATCCAGCCGGCCAGGATCGGCTCGAAGTCCTTCTGCCACAACGCCAGCACGTAGGGGTGGCGGGTCGGGAAATCGGTGATATCCAGCCAGAGCCCGGAGTAGCCGAGGGCCGGGTGCGTCTGCCCAGCCTCGACGAACCGATCGACGATGCCGCGCTGGTCGAGCACCTCGAGCGTGCGGGCGTGCAGCCCGCCTGAGCGGGAGCCGTCCAGGCTCTGGTCCGCTCGCCGTTCGACGATGGCGACGTCGACGCCCGCGATCGCCAGTTCTCCCGCCAGCATCAAGCCGGTCGGCCCACCTCCTGCAACAACCACCGCATGATCTTGCGCCGACGCGTCGTGTTGATCCATCAATCGCTCCCCTGTTCTACCGGCCGAGCTGACTGCCATCGCCCGGCGGTGCTGCCGGCCGGCGAGCCCGGATCGGGCTCAAGGCAAGGTTGACGAAACCAGAAATCTGCACTTGCTACAAGCCCCCCGACACGCCCTACATTGAGAATGGCGGGATCGGTCAGCTTCAGGGACGGTGGGGGCAACCACGCCAGATTCATAAAAACAAACGTCCTGCGGTATCTGAGCGATACCGCAGGACGTTGATCAATCCAGATGCGGGGCCAGGCCCCGACGGCGTCAGACGACGAAGCGCAACAGGCCGGCCAGCGGGCCGCCTTGGGGGATGTCCTCGGCACGAACGGCCAACACCCTGCCTCCGGCGAGCAGCACCCGGCGGGCGATCTCGTCGGTCACTCCGTAGTTGCCGGCGCCCTCGGCGTCGGCCAACGAGACCGCACCAATGTCGTCAATGGTGCCGGGGACGCTGGCGTCGATGTCGACCAGCAGCGTGTCGACCGCACCGAGCGTGGACAGGCGGGCCAGGTCGGACGCGTCGGTTGCAGTGCGCCCTTGTCCGCTGAGGTCACCGAAACGCTCCGCCAACTCGGCGACCTGGTCGGCATAGACCTCGTCGAGGATCGTCCGGGCCGCGTCGGCCAGCTCGGCGTCGGTGCTGGTCTCAGGGTTACCGTGCTCGCGCTCGGCCACCAGGTGGGGGTAGGTGTTGACCGACCGGTAGAGCGCGGCCATCGGCTGGGAAGCCGCCAGGATCAGCGGCAGGTCGGAGCCGGTCAGCACGGTGCGCAGGGCCGTGTCCACCCTGCGGGCGTAGGCGCCCTCACGGGCCCGGACGACTTTGTTGCCCGACGACTGCCACGCATCCTTGGGCAGGTCCTCGACCCGGACCTCCACGGGGGCGCCCGACGGGCCGACCTCCAGTAGCCGAACTGCGCCCTGGGACAACGCCAGGATCCACGCAGCGTGGGGGAACGTCACCGCCCGCAGCAGCGGGGTGATGTGGAAGCGGTCCGACACCTCAACCATGGCGGTGAGATGGTTGGGCAACCGGTGGGTTTCGAAACGGCCCGGACTGGCAAAGATGGCCAGGCTCTCAGCCTGGTTGGCCCAGAACTCCTCAACGGCAGGATCGTCGCCCTCGTCATCACCCTCGGCGAGGTGCACCAGGTTGGCCTCAATGTCGGCCACCGCATCGGCATCGGCGCCGGCGGCTTCGAGTTGCTCGACCGCCTGACGGGTGAGGTCACGCAACACCAGGCGGTCCTGATGGGTTTCCTGGGTCACCCGGTGGGTCGGCAGGTAGATCGAGACGCAATGATCGGCGGTCGCCGTCAACAGCCGCTCGAGTTCGGGCCGGGTCGGAATGTCGGTATGCAGCGCCATGCGGGTGCGATCCCTTTGTCAGATTGGGGAATGGGGTCGCAACAACCTACTGGGTTCGTCACCGGCGCCCAGCTTCGCCGCCCAGCTGCGAGGTCGGAGTCCGCAGCATCCGGAGGTGCCGATGCTCACGTCGAACGGAGCGTCCCAAACCAACTGACATACTCGCAGACGTGACATTCGCGCCCGCTTATCACGTTCTCGCCAAGCCGACCGGCCCGATCTGCAACCTGGATTGTGAGTACTGCTTCTTCCTGTCGAAGGAGATGCTCTATCCGGGAGACCGGTTCCGAATGGCCGATGAGTTGTTGGAGACCTACCTCCGCCAGCTCCTCGAATCTCACCTGACCCCCGAGGTGACCGTCGCCTGGCAGGGGGGCGAGCCGACCATGATGGGTTTGGACTTCTTCAAGCGATCCGTGGAGCTGGTCGAACAGTTGCGCCGGCCTCACCAGCGGATCAGCTACTCGATCCAGACCAACGGTGTCCTCATCGACGAGAGCTGGGCGGGGTTCTTCAAGGAGAACAACGTGCTCGTCGGCGTGTCGGTCGACGGGCCAAGGGCCCTTCACGACGCGTATCGGGTCGACAAGCGCGGCGAGGGCTCGTTCGACCGGGTCATGGCCGGCTACGAGCATCTCCGGGCGGCCGATGTCGACGTGAACGTTCTGTGCACGGTCAACGCCGCCAACCAGGATCACCCGCTCGACGTCTACCGGTTCTTCCGTGACGAGATGGGGGTCAAGTTTGTGCAGTTCATTCCCGTCGTCGAGCGGACCACCCAAACCCTCCTGCCGCTGGCCAACCTCGGCTGGAGCAGTGCCAACAAGGAGAAACGCCCGCTGTACGTTCAGCAGGGGGACCTGGTCACCGAGCGAAGCGTGGCGCCCGAGGCGTTCGGGCGGTTCCTCACCACCATCTTCGACGAGTGGTCACGCACGGACATCGGCGAGATGTACGTCCAGCACTTCGATGCCGCACTGGCCAACTGGTACGGCGAGCCTGCCGGCGTCTGTGTCTTCTCCGAGACGTGCGGGTCGGCGGTGGCCCTCGAGCACAACGGCGACGTGTACTCGTGCGACCATTTCGTCGAACCGGACTACCTCTTGGGCAACATCACCGAGACGCCGCTGGGCGAGCTGGTCCGGTCAGATCGTCAGATGAGGTTTGGCCAGGACAAGCTCGACAGGCTGCCCGAGTTCTGCCGGACCTGCAAGGTCCGGTTTGCGTGCCACGGCGGCTGCCCCAAGAACCGGTTCACGCAGACACCGGACGGCGAGGACGGGCTCAACTACCTCTGTGGCGGCTACAAGGTCTTCTTCAACCACATCGACGAGTCGATGCGGATCATGTGCGACCTGCTGCGCGAGGATCGCGCCCCTTCCGAGCTGCCTGACGTACTCGCCGCCCGCGAGGCCGCCCTCTACAAGGACGCAAAGCGCAATGAGCCGTGCCCGTGCGGAAGCGGAACCAAGTACAAGAAGTGCCACGGCGGCCCTGTCACCCCGGCGGCGTCACCCGTCGCACTCTGAACCCGACCCGCCGGTCACACGCGCTTGACGTCATTCAGTCGATGACCACCAGCCGGCCGTCCGGCGCCAGGTCGACGGTTCTCGAAACATGTGGGTCCAAGACCACGTCCCCGCCGTCCGAGGCGCCGGATCGCCAACCGATCGCCAGCAGCCCCGCTGCCTGCGCCGCCGCGACCACATCGCCGAAGCAGATGGTTCCACTCAAACCGAGATCGGCGACCGTGATGAGCCTGAGTGATGGTTCTCCTGGCGCATACAACGACAGGAGGACCTGGCGGCGCTCAGGTTGTTCGGCCAACTGGGTCATGATGCGGCCGGCGATGGCGTCGCTCACGATGTAGTCATCCGCGCCCGACCGACGGGCGAGTTCGACGTTGCCGGCATCCCTCAACTCGACGATCACCCGCGGCCGGGGCCCGCTTCTCTGCTCAAGTTGCTGTCGGAGCAACATGAGCGCCAGCAGCGTTCTGCTGTCGGCCTCACCGGCGGTCAACCCCCGCTGGTAGGCGAGCAACACGATGGAGGTGACCCGCCCGCCCTCGGGATCCTCGTTCAACTCCCAGGTGAGTCGAGGGCTCGGCGTCAGCCGCACCTCAAGGTTCTCCGAGCGGGGGACCGCAATCTCCTCGACGTCAAAGAGTTCGGGGTCGAACGCGATCTCGGCGGTGGAGCCAGGAGAGCAGAACTGACCGACCGAGCCGACGAGCGTGGCGCCGAGCCCGTTCCAGCCGACAACCACCAGGTGTTCAGCAGGCTGGGGAGTCGCTACTTCGTGGTGCGCGGCGGGCTTCGCTGCCGCAGCGGCAAACGACAGTGCGCTGGGGACGGCAGGACCCGCGTGATCGGTGATCATCACCAGACGGTCACCCTCCTTTGGGGCGGTCGCTCCATTGGGGTTGAGCGTGACCACCCCATCGGTTCCGAGCAGGCCGATTGGGCGCACGGCGCCGAAGCGTCGAACGATCTCAGCGAACGGAACGCCGACAAGTTCAGGCACCTCGACCAGGTCGATACCGCATCCGCGGGCATCCATCAGTTCGTCAACGATCCCCCGCAGGCCGGGCTCCCGAAGGAAGTAGGAGGTGAGCCGCGCGATGGTCACCGTGGTCACCACCGGGTGGACGTCTCCCCCGCAGGCACGGGCAAGACGCTCGGCCATCGCCGGCTCCTGCAACTCGACGATGATCGGCATACGGTCAAACCCGCCGTTGGCGGCACCAACCGCCAACACGGTCTTCACCACACCGGTGTCGTTGTCGGCATCGTCGTCGGCCATGACGATCACGGCCCGTGCGTCCTGGACGCGAACCATCTCCAGGTCGCCGACCGTGTCGGTCTCCCCGGACCTGACCACCAGCCGACTACTCCGAAGCCCGGCCGCATGGGCCGCTGCGGCCTCCCGAAGCTCCCGCGGCTCCCGGTTTGCCAGTACCACGATGACGTTGTCACGACGGGCTCGATCGGCGATTGCCAACTGCTCGATGAGCACCGGCAGCCGTGCTGATGTACCCAGGATCACGATGTGGCCCGTTTCGACGACGGTGTTCTTCCCCCGTTGCATCTGCTCAACCCGTTGCTCAACGCCGTTGGCGATCAGTCCGATGAGGGTGCCCGCAAGGAGGAGCCCCGACAGCGTGACGATCAGCGCAATCGCCCTCGGCCCCCAACCGACGTCGGCCGCCATGGTTCCGGAGTCGATCGTCCGCAGCAGGCTTTGCCAGGTGTCCTCCCCCCAGCTGCGATCTCCGCCGCCTGAGAACGTGACCCGGAAGATGGCCATGATCGCAGAGCTGGCCAGCACCACCATCGTGGTGACGCCGGCCAGCCAAAGAAGCACGGCCCAGGTGCCGCGCGACAACAGGTTGTCGACCCGATAACGGATCAGCGACCGGAGGCCGCCGGGAAGCCTGTCCGGCCGGTCTTGGTCGGCATCTTGTGCCATCGGTCATCTACCTCGTCTCGCACGTGACCGTAATGGTTGCGCTGTGTCCGTGAGAGTCTGGCAACAATCCGTCGACCCGCGTGCGCTGCCGGGCACCTGTTGGAGCCGATCCGAGGGGACACTCGATGACCAAACCCGTGGTTGACACGGATGACGATCTGGACACCAGGGCCCGCAATCGGTCGTTGTGGTCTCAGGTCAATGCCGACTTCACCGATACCGACGCGCAACAGATGTGGACGCGGTCGGGCGTCTCCTGGGGTCTGTTTCGACAACCCGAGGGCTCACTGCAACTGCTGGGGGATCTCACTGGCTCCGACGTCCTCGAGATCGGGTGCGGCACCGCGTACCTCTCGGCCTGGCTGACCCGAGCAGGCGCACGGGTGGTCGCGCTCGACCTGAGCCCGGAGCAGCTCGTGACCGCCCAACGCTGCCAAGACCGGTTCGGGCCCCACTTTCCCCTTGTCGAGGGCGACGGGGCCACCCTCCCCTTCCGAAACGGTTCGTTCGATCTTGTAGTGAGCGAGTATGGAGCCAGTCCCTGGTGTGACCCGGCCAGGTGGCCGCTCGAGGCGGCCCGAGTGCTGCGACCCGGTGGGCGGCTGGTGTTTCTCACCAATTCCGTACTCGCAGCCATGTGCGTTCCGGCCGAAGGTGGTCCTGCCGGCACCACGCTGCTACGCGGCGCGACCGACGTGAACCCGGTGAGTTGGCCTGGGGGAGGCGTCGAGTACCACCCAGGCCACGGCGAATGGATTCGCCGACTCGCCGAAGCCGGACTTGTGGTGGATGCACTGCACGAATTGGAACCACCCGACAAGGGACCCGACCACGAGTACTACGAGATCGTGACGCGGCGTTGGTCGGAGCGCTGGCCGGCCGAGGACGTGTGGGTGGCACATCGCCCGAGAGTCGTGCGCTCGCGCTGACCGGGGTATAACTTCCGCACGAGCGAAATGGAGCCCAGATGACCAACACGAACACCCACGCCCCGATCGACTTCCTGTTGATCGAGTTCCCGCTCGCAGCGGACGCCTCTTCGATGGCTGCGGCACTCTCAGACCTGGTCGACCAGGGCACGATCGTTCTCTTTGACATCGCGCTGGTGTACAAGGCCGGCGAGGCTGACTTCGGCCGACGGGACCTGACCGCGGACACCACACTTGCGGCGTTCGTCGGAGCCCAGTCCGGACTCTTCGACGACGAAGACATCAGCCAGGCCATCGGCGCCATGGAAGCCGGCACGCAGGCGCTGATGGTGGCGTACGAGAACTCATGGGCCATTCCATTCGTGGCTGCTGCGCTCGACGCCGACGGTCAGGTCATCGCGGGCGGACGCATCCCGGCATCGGTGGTCAACGAAGCGCTCGACGCAACAGAATCCCAGTCCTGACGAATCCCCACCCCGACGAGAGGACCACAACATGCCAGGACTACTCAGAGGTATCGTCCGAACAGCGGCCGTAGCCGGAACCGCCACCGCTGTGAGCGGTCGGGTGCAGCGCCGCCAGGCCGAGCGCTTCGCCGGTCGCGACGCAAACATCTACGCAGAGCGTGAGCAGGCTTACGAGCAGCAGACCGCTCCCCCGCAGGCCTCCGCCGCGCCGGGCCCCGCTCCATCGAGTGAGCCCGACACGCTTGATCAGTTGCAGAGGCTCGGCGACCTCAAAGAACAAGGGATCCTCACCGAAGCAGAGTTCTCTGCACAGAAAGCCAAGATCCTCGGCCTCTAATCAGGCCGGCGGTTGGCTTCCGTCTGAGCGCGATCTTCATCACCGGCCGATCGCCGGTTGATCGCGCTTGCCAAGAAACCACCTCCCCTGTGTCGTTTCACCCCAACTGGGTGACGGCACGGCTCCGTCAAATTCGTAAGTTGCCCTGAGCGCCCATGACGAGTGGCGCCTCCGTGTTCCCACAGCTACGAAGGGCAAGGCTATGAACGATGTCTCCGAGGAAGAGCTAGGGCCGATCGACTACATGGTTGTGGAGTTTCCAGCCGGTACGTCCAACTTCAGCGGGGCGATGGCCGCCGAGCTCGCGGCCCTCGCTGAAGCAGAACTCATCCGGGTGCTCGACCTGATGATTCTCACGAAGGACCAGGACGGCAACATCGAGGTGCTCGAGGTTGAAGACCTCGACGGGACCGGTGAGCTTGGTTCGATCGAGGCGGATCTCGCGGAGATCCTCGCATTCGAAGACGTGGAAAACCTCGCTGCAGCGATGGAACCCGGATCAACGGCTGGTGTGCTCATTTGGGAGAACACCTGGGCGGCGCCCTTCGCAGTGGCCGCTCGGCAGTCGGGCGGACAACTGATCGCCAGCGGACGCATCCCGACCCAGGCGCTGATCGCCTCATTCGAAAACGATGACAACGAAGGAGCTGAGTGACATGCCACTACGACCCGCACGACGCAGACGACGAGGTGTGATCGGCGCTCCAGTAGCGCGAACCGCCGCAACCGTAGGGACCGCAGCCGTGGTCGCCCGAGGCGTACGACGCCGCGGTGACCGGCGTGAGGACCGTCGCCTCGGCCGACGCTGACATCCGCGTCGGCTCACGTCACAAAGCAAGCGACAAGATCAAGAACACCAACGAGCACGGGACTTCCAGAGCAAGGTGGCCTCATGCTGAGACCAATGAGGTCAGTGATTGTTGCGTCGTACTATGCGCCGGCGCCTCATTCGTTTACCGATGTTTCTGCCGGCGCGTCCACACCCACGCCCGTGGCCGGGCTCGTTTAGCTCCGGTTTCCGTCGTCAGCGGCGTCTTGCGTTGTGCAGATGACCGACCACGAAATCCTCCACTCTGGGCGATGCCCGGGACCTGGCACATCCTTACTCTGAGCCTGTGCAGCCCGTTGGAATTATCGACGTCTGCTCTGCCAATCGGTCGAGGTGCCCGGTGTCATCGCATGCCGTCACCCTCGACTTCCAACCATCGAGAGGAATTCCACCATGTCCAACAAACCCGTCACCGTTGCGGTCGCCACCTATGCCAACAAGGCACTCGCCGAGCAGGACTTTGATGCCCTTCACGGCGTAAAGCACGAGGGCCAGATCGACCACCTTGCGGTCGCTGTCGTCCGGAAGGACGCCGACGGCAAGCTCAGCATCGATCGGCACAACACGAGCGCCAAGCATGCGGCTTGGGGCACCGGAGTGCTGGGCGGCGCGCTCGCCGTCATTTCCGCACCATTGGGAATCGTGTTCCTTGGCCCCCTCGCCGCCACGTCCGCCGTGTGGGCGGGCGTGGGTGGTTTTGCCGGCCACTTCTGGAACAACATCCCCAAGGATGAGGTCCGCAAGATGGGCGACCTGCTCGAGAGCGGTGATGCCGGTCTTGTCATCGTTGCCGTTAACCCGCAGGGTGTCGATATCGCCGGTCTCCTGACCAACGCTGCGAGCGTTGTCAGCTCGACAGGTATTGGCGATGCCGACGGCGCGCTCGACCAGGCCTTCGAGACCGCCGAGGCGTAACTCCCGCGGTCGAACCCCTACCGGCTTCATCAGTGATTACGGTTGAAGCCGGTAGGTGGTGCCGCCCAGTTTCCGGCGCAGAATACGAACAAGGTCGGCGTTCCGCTCGGGTATATCTGGAGCCAGGCCAACAAGGAGTGCAAGCGAGTGCCCAAGGTCGGTGTTCAGCGGGCTCACTCTCGCCGATGGCTGCTCAGGGCGGGCCGGTCGGTGCGAGTGTTCGAAGCCCGACCCTACCTCGGTGGTCGGATTCGATCCGGCGAGGTGCCCGGTGGTCACGCCGACCTGGGCCCCACCTGGTTCAGGCCCGGGGAGCAACGGCTCTCCCGCCTGGTGCCGACCTCTATCCTTCGGTCGCAAGAACCGCAACGTCGATGCCGGTGTGGATGGGCGGTGTCACCAAGGCCGTCGCCGTCTATGTCGTCAACTGGGGTCAGGAAGCGTTCACCACGCCAACACGGTTGGTCCCAGCCCCCGCTACGACCTCTTCGGCGCTCCCCACCTGGAGGGAGCGGCTGCTCTACATCGGCACGCCGCGGCAAAGCGCACCGTCGCATCGCAGAGTGCCGGGAAGATTTCCGCGTCGGGAGCCTCTCTCGATTCGAGGCGGAAGACGCTGATCCATCCGTCGAAAAGTTTCGTGGCGCTCGCGCCCGATGGTGACGGACGCCGGGGAGGTCTCGCTTTCGGACGTCGCCCACTCCGAACGGAGCATCTGCTGTGCGATGACCGCCGTAGGCCCTCAGTTCGCCACGCTGCGGCCCCTGAACCTCAAGGGCGGAAATGAGCACGTCGGGCGGGCCAGGGGCTCGAACAATCTCAAAGCAGTCCCTGTTCACGTGGTGACCTGAGATCCTGACGTAGCGGATCCCTCCCGGGATACCACCGGGCACCACTCCCTCGAAGGCGTGGCACACGTACCCGTAGTCATTCGACATCGAATGGAGACAGTGAGCGTCGACCACCATGTCGTGCGCCAGGCAGGACTGCGGCAGGTAGTCATCGACCTGGGTGTTCTGGACGGCAGCAGACCGTGGGCCCGAGAGAACGCATGGAGCAAATCGGGCGCCGGCGTGTTGCGTGCCACCTGCAACTCGCCCGCTCTGGCGATCTGAGATGAACAGAAATCAGATCGTGGTGCTCGGAGAAGCCGGGCGCATTCCGGCACTGTCCCGCAACCGTGGGTCCGCGGTTCAACAAGTGTGGCCGCCGTACGCGATCGACGGCCGGCCCGAAGCACCTCATCAAGGGAGAGCTCGGCATTTCCTTACATTGCCCCTTGTGTCATGCCATTAGGGCTGGCATGATGAAGAGATCATTCGGCAGTGTTATGCCGGGAATTCCGGTGATTGCCTCAGGGGATTGGAAATACATCATGAAGTCGCAATATCGCCATCTCGGAATTGGGGTGACGACCTTGGTTGTCGCCGTCGCCCTCCTGGTCGCCGGTTGCGGGTGCTCCCCCGCTCCCGTCAAGCCCAAGGCCGAGGGGTCGGGATGCAGCGGCCTCAAGAGCACCATCCCCGCAGGCACCTGGTACGGCGGCGTCAAGAGTGCATCCACCACCAAGACCATCTCCTTCGATGTCGTCTGCCTCTTCAACGGGCCCAATGCTGTTGCGGCCGCCATCGAGGACGGCAAGGACCCCATTGACGCCCAAGACTTTTACATCCGCAACCAGTCTGCCGTAGGCCGAAACGTTCCGGTGTGCAGCAACGCAAAGGCCTACGCCCCCAAGTACCTCAACGGTGACGGTTACAAGCAACTCACCATCAGCAACTATCTGAAGCAGGTGAAGGGCACCTTGAACGATCCCTCCATCTACTCCTACAGCGGTCTGACCAAAATGACGGTTCGATCGAGCGGAGCCTGCGCCAGCGTGCTGACCCAGGTGTACACGCCATAGCGCTCGGGACGTTTGGTGGTTCTCCTGATGTTTGTGTGGGTGTTCAGGCGGCCTGAACTTGGGTCGGGTGGGGGCCGGGGACTGGGTGCGATGAACTGCGGCAGCTGGGACCGTTGGACCTGGGAGATCCAACGGTCGAGAAGCCACCTTGAGTCATCAAAGCTGAGCGTGTGGTCAGCAGAGTCGCCCGAAGCGCTTCTTTGAATTGGTAGGCACGCCAGATCCCCCGCCCGAACCGTTTGATGTCGGTGAGTTGGGTGGCGTGGTTGTCTGTGAGGTTCTCAAGGGTGACCGCTGCGCAGTCTTTCGCGCCCCAGATGACATCACCGGTGCCGTGATCGACAACCAACGTCAGATATTTGTGGTCGCGTTTCCAGGAGATCTCATCGACACCGATGTGGACGAGCCCCTCGATGCGTGAGAGGTCCGGTGTCGGTGATAGGCCGCAGACGTCGAGGTGCCGCCGGCGTGATGGTTAGGGGCGGTGTCAGACAGGCCAAGAAGACGGTTGAATGCTGTGGTGACGCGGGAGTGATCTCCGTTCGATGACGGTCCTAGAACAACCCTGATTCCGCTCCCGTCACAACCGACCGATGAAGCCCGCGTCTCACCGCCCTACGGGCCGCTCGCTCCAACAGATCCGCCGTTCCTCAGCCTGAAATCAGGCCCACACGAACGTCAGGAGCTTCGGTTTGATCAGCCGGTGAATGCGACCGGCAGCGGGGCGGCGATCGGCACTCCGTCTTCGACGGATGCCGGTGCGTTGTCAGTGGACGACGGCGCGTCGTCGGACGACGATGGCGCATCGTTTGAGGACGACGGTGCGTCGTCGGCGGACGACGGCGCGTCGTCGTCAGACGACGGCGCAGTCGAGGAGGGCGGTGCTTCTGCACAGTCGGCGTTCCCGACCGTGAAAGCACCACCGACGACGGGATCCCCGTTGATGGCGAAGTCTCCGGCAGAGAGTCCGCTGGGAGCGTCCCTAGTGACGGTGGCGCCTGCTCCCACAACAAAGGTGGAACCGGCGACGGTAACCACGACGTCACGGGTGCCCTCGTTGGTGACCGTGTTGGTGACCGTCACGGATCCGGGTCCGGTGTCACCAGAGCACGCCGGGGTGTATTCGACCGTGTATTTGGAGGGCGGGCTCAAGCACGAGGGAATGCTCACTGGAATTTCCGCTGGGGTTGCGCCGTCGACTCGGATGGAATCCTGAAGACCGTTGCCTAAGGCGGCTTCGGGGAACTCGATGTAATCCAAGCCGCCAGCGGGGACGGACAAAGTGCTCCCAAGTGCAGAAACCTCGATCGTGGCTGCACTGTTGTTCTTTATCACCAACGTGTAGATCGACAGTTCGTTGATGGATGGGCAGGTGCCGGAGATATTGAGCGTGTAGGCGGGCGGATCTGCGGCGCCGGCAGCATTCGGCATGACCAGTGCCACGAAACTGCACAACACCGCTGTGACCGCCAAAGGGATCCATCGACTTCGGCTTGCAATGCGGTTCATGTATCTGCCTCCGGTGGCCTCGCCCCAGTGGAGGGCTCGCTCGTTGCCACGCTAACAACTGGGACCGACCCCGACAATTTTTCGGGTAGCGAATGGACCTGCCCTTTGCCGCTCGATCTCGCCATAGTTGGTTTTCGGGGTAGACCTGGATGTTCCATCAACCGACGGAGGACAGACGATGGGCGACCGCAACTTGAATGACGAGGGACCAAACCCGTTCGTCACGAACATCGAGGCCGACACGCTGGCCAACGACAACTACCGCACGACCCGCTGGACCGGGTCCAACATCCAGCTCACGCTGATGAGCATTGAGCCGGGCCGAGACATCGGCCTCGAGGTCCACGAACACGGCGACCAGTTTCTGCGGGTCGAAGCCGGACGGGCACGGGTGCAGATGGGCCCGTCCGAAGATGACCTGAACTTCGACCGCGAGGTTGGCGACGACTGGGCGATCTTCGTGCCGGCGGGGTCGTGGCACAACATCACCAACATCGGTGACGACCCGCTCAAGGTCTATGCGATCTACGGACCACCCGAGCACCCCCACGGCACCGACCACGCAACGAAGGCCGAGGCCGACGCGGACGAGCACCACCACCACTGAGCCCAACCGAGATCCCCGCTGTGCGCCTTGGGGGTTCATCAGCCGACCGCGGGTACCGTGCTGCTCGGCTGAAACGAGGAGGCTGAGATGAGCGGGAACCGGCGAACGGCGACACGACGCGCGGTTGGTTTGCTGTTGGCGACGGTGCTCCTCGGCGCCTGTTCCTCCGGTGAGGGCGACGAGGCCGCTTCGGCCGACAGCGGGGCCGCCTCGACGACGACGGTCGCCCCGGCCCCGACATGCGAGCAAGGCGCCACGACCGACGACATCGAGGTCGAGGCAGTGGCCAAGCCCGCCTACGACCGGGTGATCACCTCGTTCGACGACACGAAGATTCGAGTGCACTGGTTTCCGGCGCCGGGCGCAGCGGACAAGCCGGCACCAACCGTGCTGATGGGCCCGGGGTGGTCGCTGGCCGGAGCCACCCAGGACAGCGACATCGAACTGTTCGGGGCGCTCAGCATCGAGTCGCTCAACGACGACGCCTACAACGTGCTCACCTGGGACCCGCGCGGCTTCGGCAAGTCGGGCGGGGTCGCCTCGGTGAACGACCCGAAGCGGGAGGGACGCGACGTGCAGATCCTGCTCGACTGGGTGGCCGAACAATCCGAGGCGGAGCTCGACGCAACGGGTGACCCCCGGGCCGGCATGATCGGAGCCTCCTACGGCGGCGGCATCCAGCTGACGGTTGCGAGCATCGACTGCCGGGTGGACGCCTTGGTGCCCAACATGGCTTGGAACTCCCTCGAGACCAGCCTGTACCCCAGCAAGATCGTCAAGGCGGGCTGGGCGGGCAAGCTGGTGAGCCTCGGCGGTGACGACCTCGACCCACACATCACCAGCGCAGCGAAGTCGGGGCTGACCGGTGGCTCCCTGAGCGATGAGGACTACCGGTGGTTCCTCGATCGAGGGCCCGGCGACCAGGTGTCCAACATCGGGGTTCCCACGTTGTTGCTGGCGGGAACGGTGGACACGCTCTTCGCCCTGCAGGAGTCGGTTGCCAACTACGAGAGCCTGTCTGCGGCCGGCACCCCGGTGCACCTGATGTGGTACTGCGGCGGCCATGGCGTCTGCCTCACCAGCGACGGCAACACCGACCGGGTGACCGAAGCAACGACCGCATGGCTCGCCCGCTACCTGAAGGACGACACCTCGGTCGACCTGGGCAGCCCGGTGGAGGTCGTCGACCAGAACGACCAGCACTGGTTGGGCGACGACTACCCCACCGCTGACCAGCCCGGCTCGGGGACGGTCACCGGTAACTCCGACGGCTCGACGTTGAAGCTGACCGCCGACAGCCAATCCGGGCCGCTCCCAGACGGTGCGGGAAAGGGCCTGCTCGGCGGGCTCGTCACGACGATCACCCCGTATCCCGTGGCGGCCGACCAGGCGGTTGAGGCCAAGGTGACCGCCAAGGGCGACGTGCTGGTCGTGGGTGCCCCCAAGCTGACGATGACCTACTCGGGCACCACCCCGGGCGAGGCCTCCACCCACGTGTTTGCGCAGCTGGTCGACCCCGAAACCAACACGGTGGTCGGCAACCAGATCACCCCGGTGCCAGTGACCCTGGACGGCGAGGAGCACACCGCCGAGGTGGATCTGGAGATCATCGCCCAGCACATGTTGGCCAAGTCGTCGCTCACGTTGCAGGTGGTGGCCTCGACGGGTGCCTATGCCAAGCCCGAACTCGGCGGCGAGATCGACGTGTCCTCACTGAACGTGTCGCTTCCCACGACCACGGAACTCACCGAGGCGTAGCGGTCCAGCCGGTTACGGACCGCTAATCGAAGCAGCCCACCTCTTGGGGGCCGCCATCGAAGCCAACGGATATCGACGTCTCCGACGACGTCAACGGGCACTCCGAGTACAAGCCGAACGTCACGCTGCTTTGAGGCTCGTCCTTCGCACAGCTTGCGCTCTGGCCGGATCATCTCGTGAGCGATCCGGATTGTGCCGCCGTGCTCGTCTACGCGTTGGCTCCCGTTGGACCGACGAGCACGACTTGAGGGCTCGACCAGCCCTGGCCAACCACCGTCCGGTCGAGCTCGGCGTTACCCATCACTTGAGCCCGGAGTCTTGCGTCCTCGGTGAGCAGTCGATGTCCACCGATGATCGAAGCCGCAACGATCCACTTGTCGTTGTGTGACAACTTTCTGCTGGTGCACGCCGAGAGACGGCCGAAGCACTCTGCATCAACTTCGGACGGCCCCGGCGTTCGACCGAGCCGTTGCAGTACGAACTCGAGCGTCTGCCTGCGCTGATCGGTGCTCGCTGCGCCAACTGCTTCGGCCCGAGCGACCCCCTCTTCGAGCTCGGCCAGCGTGGCGATGTGGATCAGCGGAGTCGCTCCGGTCGAGCGGACAGCGTCGCTGACCCCAGGAGTCTTCCGTTCAAGCCAGCCGAGCACGGCCGACGTGTCGAGCATCAACGCCACAGGGCGTCTCGGTCGGACTGCGCAGCAACGTCGTCGTCCTTGGCCTCGAACAGTTCGTCGTACATCCCGGTGTCGACAGCGGGCAACCGGTCGGCGTCTGCGAGAAGCCGTTCGATCTCCTCGACCGGCTCGGGCACCCGAAGCTCTGCGACCCTGGCACCCCGCCGCGTGATGAAGACCTGGTGCCCGGAGTCAAGGGCATCAAGGAGCGAGTTCGTGTTGTTGCGAAGTTCACGCATCCCAAACTCTTTGACGGCCATATTCCAAAATGTAGCACCAAGGATACGCAGGTGCTACCACTGTCACGACCCGAACAGTTGGCCAACTGGTGGGTTCCAAGTGGCGAGCCATGTCGCCCGCCGAGAAGTCGGCACGCGACGATGGCCTTGGACGCGATCGAATTCCCCTGGGTTCTCGGCAGTTCAATGGCCACAGGCCAAATGGGTCGATACCCGACGGCTCAAGGATTCAGGTCCAGTCGTTCGATCCGGCGCTCCTGAACGGCGTAGATGAACGGACCTGGCTCCTGGCACGCCGCTGCAATCGCATCCAGGTGGTTCAGATGGCGCTCCACCATCTGTGCGGCAGTCAGATCCTGGCGTGTGATGCAGAAGCATCGGACACCGAAGGCTTGAACTGCTTCGCGCTCCACCGCTCGACCTCGAATGCGTGCATCCTTCATGAGCTCAGCCCAGCCCTCGGTGCCTGCCAGCTCCAGCCAGTCGACATCGGACACATCTTCGTCCGAAGGAATTCCGTAGTGCTCTGCGAGCGTGACGAGACGCAAACCGGAGTCTCGCAACAGCCGCGGAACCTGGATCCTCCCAAGGCTTCGATCAAGGAAGAGGTCAGGCAGCCCGTCGGGACGCGACACGCAGGGCGTCCTCAAGATCGTCAATCGGGACGCCGAAGTCTTCCGAGAGGTCGGGCAGCGACTCGCCCGCTTGGAAGCGATCGATCACATCGCTGACTTTGACCCCTCCGCTGACGAAAACGGGCTGGCCGAAGGACCGCTCGGGGTCGACCACCACTTGTCGGTGTTGATATCCGGGCAGATGGAGGAGACGTGCGTACCCATCGTCCCCGTAGTCGATTCGTTGCAGATAGTCGCTGACGGTTTCGGTGAAGACTCGCTGGCCATTGCGAAGAACAACCAGGTCCCGAGCAGCCGTTGTTGCTTCAGCCGCCTCGTTGCTCTGCTGGGCGAAGTCGAACAGCACCTCGGCACCGTCGGAGTACAACCGCTGGCTCGCCAAGGCGTGCTCAATGCCGAGATGGTCCTGCAACGCCAGCAGCGCCGGACGGATCCGCTGCATCGGAACACCGGTCTTCCGAATCGCTGCCAACACCATGCCCTCGGCCAAGGTGATGAACGGCACAGAGGCTCCGTCTGCGCTGGTTGGCGTCGAGAGCACCGGCGCGCTGCTGACTGGCTGCCGGCCGAGAGCAGGACGGACGTACCCCTGCGCCCAGCTTGAGAAGGTCGTGTTGGCCACGCCCAAGAACCGCGCTGCCTCAGCCACCGAGTAGAGAGGAACGTCAAAGCGGAGATCGCGGTCGACAACCGTCATATCGAACCTCCTCAGGTAGCCAATCCTGCCCACCCGCAGGGCCTTCAGATTATCCCCGAGGGTCCGCAACCGACTCGGTGAGGCGTTGCAGCGAGGCGAGCGCTGGCGGACCCCAGCTGGGTTGCCCGCCGGGGTGACCAGCCGTGGCGACGGCAAGGCTGCCGCTGGCCCGCCAGATGGCCCAGCCCCGGGCTCGACGCCAGGTCGCCTTGTCCGCAGCCAGCGGGCAGGCCGCTCGGAAGTGTTCGATTGCTTCGTGATCGGGAAGGAGTATCCAGCAGGCGGCCAGGTCGAAGGCCGGATCGCCAGCGCACAGGTCGCCGAAGTCGACCACGCCACGGAGGTCTCCGTCCGAGGTGAGCACGTTGGCTGGGTGCAGGTCCCCGTGGAGCCACAGCGACTGCCCAGCCCAGCGGGGTGCGGCCACGGCGTCGTCCCAGATCGCACGGATGACGTGTGGATCGGGGGGTCGGCTTCTGCTCGGTCGTCGCGATTGCAGCGCACGCGTCGGTCACCGCCTTGAACATGAACTGCTGCGCGGCCCCTTTCACGGCGTGCGCCAGGGGTCCGCCTCTCACGCGGTCTTCTGGTGCCTCGGCGGGGGCCGGCCGGTGCATGGCGGTCAGGAACGTGGCCAGCGCATCGGCAGCCGGAATACTGCTCGTGACCGGCGCAATGTCGGCGGGCATTTCCGAAACCCACGTGGTGACGATCCACGGGTGGGGGTATCGCTGCGATGGCTGACCGAGCCGTAGCGGTACGGGGACCGGAAGGGGCAACACCGGGGCAAGGACAGGCAGCCAGGTGTGCTCGTTGAGCAGCTGCGAATCTGCACTGTTGGTCTGCCGGGGGATCCGGACGACGAGGTCGTCGCCGAGTCTCCACATCTGGTTGGACCAGCCGCGGGCACCGAGTTCGAGAGGTAGGTCAGCCAAATCGGGATGCTGATCCCGCAGCAGATCTCGGACGAGGTCGGCAGTCAGCTCGATCTTGGCCTTCTTGCGGAACCGATCGAGAATGGCCACGCCCGAGAACGCCAACCGAGCGACGAGTGCGGGCCTGTCGTCACCCAGGGAAGCTCAGTCGTGCCAGGCAGAGTGCGGGCAAGGGCGTCGACAGTCTCGGCCTGACCGCTGGCCGATCACGCTGTTCGGCGTCGGACCTCGTCGGCGAAGGCCGGCACCCCGGCTCTATCGAGTACGTCGAGGACCTGCGACAGCGTCTTCGGGGCTCGCCGGTTGGCCGACGCCTGTCGAGTGAGTTCTCCGATGACCACCCCAGGTGCGAGGTCAAGCAGGTCGAGGAGGAAGGTGTCGGGGTGTACAACCTCGAGAGCAAACGGCTCGACGCTGTGGTTTGGAAAGTCGCTGGTGTTGAAGGTGACGATCGCTCCGGCGTTGGCTCTCACCGCGGCGGCGAGAACGTGACGGTCTTTGGGGTCGCAAGCGGAGCAAGCTGTCGCGTAGATGCGCTGGGTAGAGGACGCAGGTGTCGAGCACCACCGCGAACGTCACGATGGCTCAGCGGGTGCGTTTGGGAGTTGCGGTGCTCTCATAGAGATCGGCTTCATCGGCGATCCCGACCATGCGATCGAGTGCGGCGCGCCGCTCGTTCGATGCCCGCTCGCGATACGCGAGAACATCGGCGAGGCGGACCCGGCGATGACGGCCGGGCTGTTCGAAGGGAATTTCACCCGACTCGAGGAGCTTCACGACCGTGGGACGGCTGACGCCCAAAAGATCAGCCGCCTCCTGAGTGGTGAGACGCTGGTGCACCGGAACGACCATCACCGCTTGGCCTTGGGCCATCGCGTCGACCAAATCGCGCAGCACCTCGAAGACCTCCGGCGGAAGCACTAGGTGCTCACCGTTGGGGCCCCACAAGGTAGTGATCGGCTCCGCGCCGAGGCTGCCGAGCATCGCCGCAAGCGCCTCCAACGGCTCAGCGGGCGGCAGCACGGTTCGTTCAACCGTTGGGGTCGCCATCTCGGATCTCCTCCTCAACCTCCCACCACTCTATTGCCAATTCGAAATAATCGCAACCGGCGGGTTCGATAGTTGTGCGACTGGGCAGATGGCTTGGGTCGACGGAAAGGCGTTGCGCCATCCCGGCGTATCGACTCTGCGCCGTCCTGCGTCAGATTGAGCACCCAAACCGGCCGGAGTGCCACCATGGACGCTCACGACCTGGGAGCACCGCAACACCATGACCTTGGGTGATTCGAACTGTCACCGTCCGCTCGGTGCTTGCGCCAGCAGATATCTGCGAGCCTCGGCCCCGCAACCGGCGGGTCGGCTCCAGTCCCGGTACAGTGGTGGCATGGCCATTGCCAAGGTTGTCCAAGTGCGACGCATGTCGGATGTCGACAATTCGCGGCAGTTTTGGATGACGCAGCCCGCAGCCGATCGCTTCGCAGCCATCGAGGAGATTCGCGCCGAGGTTCATGGATGGACCGATGAGACTCAGCCGCGACTTCAGCGAGTTTGTCGAGTTCTGCGAGGCACATGAGGTTCGGTACCTACGGTCATCCAGCTGGGGTACCCGCCCAATCGGATCGACCTGCTCACCGAGCCCTCAGGCGTGACTTTCGAGGAGTGTTGGAGTCGACGAGAGCGAGTTCAGCTCACTGACGAGCTCACCATCAACGTCATCGGCTTCGGTGACCTCATCGCCAACAAGCGCGAATCCGGTCGGCCTCGCGACTTGGCCGACATCGACGACCTCGGAGCTCAGCAGTGATGCGCTCCTCCGGAGCTGTCGCGTAGCGCCTGGCGTGGACCGCTGTGAAAGTCCGGCCGGCAAGCTGCGTAATCCCGGTAGCACCGTCCCAGCTGGCGCTGTGGCGCCGACGTACCCGGGATTGAGCACCCAAACCGGCTGGAGTGCCACCATGGGCACTCACGACCGGGGAGCATCGCCACACCATGACGTCGGGTGATTCGAACACCATCCAGAACCACGCCGCGTTCATCTGGTCGGTCGCCGACCTGCTGCGCGGCGACTACAAGCAGTCCGAGTACGGCAAGGTGATCCTCCCCCTCACCGTGCTGCGCCGCCTGGACTGCGTGCTCGAGCCCACCAAGCAGGCCGTGCTCGACCGGGCCGCGCAGCTGGCGGGCAGGAACCACAACCTCGACCCGATCCTCCAGAAGGAGGCCGGCGAGCAGTTCTACAACACCTCCCGGTTCGACTTCGCCACGCTGATCGCCGCCCCCGACGACCTGGCCGACAACCTCAAGCACTACGTCGCCAGCTTCTCCACCTCGGCCCGCGACGTGCTCGACAAGTTCGACTTCACCACCCAGATCGACCGGCTGGATCGCTCGGGGCTGCTCTACCTGGTGATGTCCAGGTTCGCCGAGGTGGACCTGCACCCCGACAAGGTGTCCAACCTCGAGATGGGCTACCTGTACG
>ERZ1026810.239-NODE-239-length-38741-cov-6.969933_pt1 | contig 38741 bp, 35 predicted proteins | sample MGYA00520872_ERZ1026810 | MGnify/ENA primary metagenome ERZ1026810 (study PRJEB33270, sample SAMEA104284477) | anaerobic digester metagenome | biome: Anaerobic digester microbiome; feature: mesophilic sludge digester; material: Anaerobic digester biomass | place... | reverse complement strand
CTATTACGCTAATGAGAGCAGCAGCGGAAGAGGCTCACCAAAAGGCTTCTTCTAAAACTTCGGGCACTAAAGATCAAAATCTATGAGGACGGCTAACCCGGCGCTACAGCCGATCGCCGCTTCGCGGCTCCGGCTGAACTTTTCGTTGGGCTGGTAAGGATAGAAAGATGGATCGTTCAGAACAGATTGTATCTGAATACTTGTTGCATCGTGGCTTTCGAGATGTCGTGTATGAGCCGGATGGCAATACCACACCTGACTTCCTTATTGATGGCCGCATCGCAGTTGAGGTCCGTCGGCTAAATCAGAACGAAGATACACCGAACGGCCATAGGGGGCTTGAGAATATTACTATCCCCCTTCAGGCAAAGATCGGGGCGCTGTTAAAGACTCTGGGCCCATCCAATGGCGAGAGCTGGTATGTAATGTACAGACTTCGACGACCTCTTCCTGCATGGAAGCATCTGGCAACTTCTCTGCGCTCGGAGTTGTTGGAGTTTCGCAACAATACTGATCGTCACCAACTGACAAGAACTATCGCCCCAACGTTCCACATAACACTTATTAAGGCCGGTAAATCTTATCCAGCTTTTTTCGTGCCTGGCGGTTACGCTGATAGCGACTCCGGCGGTTTTGTCCTAGCGGAGCTCAATAGGAACATTCGCATCTGTGTAATGGAGAAAACAAAAAAGGTTGCGTGTGCACGCACAAAGTACCCCGAATGGTGGCTCATACTCGTAGACCATATTGGGTACGGCAACGACGAAAGAAATCATGAAGAAGTACATCAGTTGTTCCAATTCGAGCATTCGTGGGACAAGATCGTGCTCGTCAACCCCTTGGACGCAACTCAGGGTTACGAAATGTAGGAGAATAAATGGAACAATTCCATTTATTAATTGCCCAACCAGTCGCTACAGCCGATCGCAGCCCGCTGGGCTGCTCCGGCTTAGCTTTTCGTTACGCCGCTGTACGGTGCGTTAAAGTGCCAAAGTAATTAAAACATTGCTATGGGGATTTTCTCTTATGCCTCGAAATTCAACATGTTTCAGGGAGTGCTTGGACAGAAGAGAATTTCTGATAGCCGGAGGAGTATTATTAGGAACGACCATTGTGGCATCGAATATCGCATTTGTTGGATGCGCAAAGAAAAGAAGCGAAGCAGACATTCACAGAGGCAGGGTCATCGGTTATCAAAAACTGTCTCGGCCAAAAATCGATGAATTACTCGGCCCGGAGAATTACGGCCGGTGCTGCAAGGCAATGTTAAAAGAGTATGACCAGTTCGCGCCGCGTCTTCCGCTAATAAAGGGGAAGAGAAACAGAAACACCTTCTATGCCAGTGCTCCTTTCATGCTCTCCCTTTACCGTGCCTTACGGGGCGAATTCGCCTTTAGTCAAGATAATGCCCTCGACATTTTAAATGAGGTCACTTCGTACAAAGTACTTAAGGATTGGGGAAATCGTGCTGTTACTAAGTTTGTCATGTCACGTGCAGCGGAAAGCGAGGTTTTCAGGAAATTGACGCTGAAGGGATTCGAGTGGGAAGGCGAGGAGGAATACGGATGGGCCAGCGAGTTTCCGGAATCCGACGCCCATATAGCTGTCAATATAACGCGATGCGGCCTGGTCAAATGGTTCAGAGAGCAGGGAGTGCCGGAGATTGCCCCGATAGCGTGTAAAGGAGATTTCGTCTGGGCTAAATTCATGACGGGTTTAAAGTTGATAAGGACAAAGACACTAGCAGAAGGCTATGATATCTGCGATTTTAGATATGTGAAAATTTAGTTCTGACAGGTCAACATCGTCAGGAGCAGCGCGGCCTAACCTTGCTGCTGCAGGGAACGAAAAAACGCTCCGCCCCCCTGAACAGCCCGTTAGCCGTTGAAATACGCATCCTGAAAAAAGGGTTACTTATGAAACAAAAATCATCTGTTATTAATTATCTGACATGGCTGTTCGCTTTATGCCTGCTTTGGAGCGGGAATGTGTTTTCGGCGGAACTGATTTTCAAGGATACACAGTATTCATTCCAGACGCTCCGGACACTGGGTTACGCCGTAAGTGGAGGGGCAGACATAGGCGAAGTGCTCAAGACGGCTTACCTGATCAAGGAAGGAGACGACGAAAGCTGGTATCGGGAATGGTTGAAAACTGCGGAACATTGTGAGAAGGCCGGGAATGAATTTCTCGCGCGAGGCAAAGCAAGCAGCGCGAGGCAGGAGTTCTTCAAAGCCTCTAACTATTACCGAACAAGCGAATTTTTCCTCCATGCCAGGCCCGACGATCCACGCATTGTATCGGTTTGGAAAAAAAGCCGCGACAGCTTCCTGAAGGGGGCAAAGCTGGCCGATCACCCCATCATACCCGTCTCAATCCCCTTTGAAGGAACGACGTTGCCGGGATATCTGTGCCTCGTTGACGCCTCCGGCGCAAAAAGGCCGTTACTAATTGTCCAGACAGGTTTTGACGGCACAAAAGAGGAACTCTATTTTGAAACTGCTTACTTCGCAGTCAAACGCGGCTATAATGTTCTCCTCTTTGAAGGACCGGGCCAGGGAGAAGTGATACGGATACAAAAGCTGCCATTTCGACCCAACTGGGAAACGATCATAACGCCTGTTGTCGATTACGCCATTAATCGCAACGAGGTTGATGACAAAAGAATTGCTCTAATGGGTATCAGCTTCGGCGGTTATCTGGCCCCCCGAGCCGTCGCGTTTGAAAAGAGGATTAAGGCATGCATTGCCAACGGCGGCGTATACGATTTCCACATAACTGCTCACTTGACGCAGGATTTAGAAAAGTACCTTGATACCACTAAAGGTGCTGAACAAATAGACGAAGACATATATGCCAAAATGAAAATAAATCCCTCATTGAGATGGGCTATGGCCAACGGCATGTTTACCTTCCATGCCAAATCTCCAAGTGCATGGCTTAAAATGACAAGGCCTTATACAATGAAAGATGTTGCCGCAAAAATCACGTGTCCTATCCTTATTGTTGATTCGGAAGAGGACAAAGACATGCCGGGGCAAGCACGAATGCTTTATAACGCCATTACGTCTCCCCGGAAAGACTTTTTGCTGTTTACAAAAGAGGAAGGGGCTGAAGAGCACTGTCAGATGGGGGCCATTCTTATATCAAATGCGCGAATTCTTGACTGGCTTGATGATATCATGATGAAAGCCAAGAAAGGAAGGTAATCATATGAATCTAAAGTTTAAATATGCCCGTTTTTTCATTGTTCTTCTTGTAATCCTAATAAGTTACGGATGTGCTGCCCATCATCGGAATGGAGAACCGAATGATGCCGGGAAACAGCCCGGCTATGTTAAAACTATTCCGCAAGAGCGACCAATCAAAACAATCGGCATCATCGGCGGGGTAAGCTGGGCGTCGTCCATAGAGTACTACCGGCTGATGAACGAGATGGTTCGAGACAGGCTGGGCGGCGTGCATTCCGCGGAAATACTTATGTTCTCCATCGAGTTTGGTGAATTTTCCAAGCAGGAACGGCTTGCCGACAAAGGAGACTGGACGTTGATGACCGCAACCATGCTTGATGCCGCGCAAAGACTAAAACGGGGCGGAGCGGATTTTATCGTGATTGCGTCAAATACTCTAAATTCTCTTGCTCCGCTCATTGAAGAAAAAGTCGGCTTGCCCGTCCTTCATATCGCCGATGCCACAGGAAAAGCCGTGCAAAAAAAAGGATTGCGCACTGTAGCGCTACTGGGAACCAAGCACACGATGGAACATCCCTTTTATCGGGAACGTCTCAAAAAATACGGTATCGATGTTGTCACGCCAAACGAAAAAGAAAGAGACTACATCAACACAATTATTTTCGACGAATTATGCGCCAACAGAGTGAAACCTGAAGCAAAAAAAGAATTTCTAAAGATTATTAACCGCCTCCGGAAAAAAGACGGCGCGCAAGGTGTAATTTTGGGCTGCACGGAAATTCCCCTGTTCATTAAACAAGGGGATTTGGATATACCTGTTTTCGATACTACGGCAATACATTCAGCCGCTGCGGTAGAATACTCACTGAAGGAGAAATAGCGGGTTCAGGGAATAAGGCGAAAAAAACAATCGGGCACGAACTAATAATACAGAAAACAGAAACAGGCGAAGCAAATTGTCCCACCCGAAACTTGAACCGAGCGCCACGCTTTGGCTCGGCTTTCTGTCAGGCGAAAATAAAAACATGATAAATATAAAGGATGTAACAAAATCAGCTGCTGCGGAAAAACTGGATGAACTGTTTTGGACTGTTCTCTGGCAGCCATTGGGGCTTCCCCGCAATGTACGGCATTCGTTTCGTCTGGAAGGTGAAGAATTTGAACTAATGGCCGAGGAAAACGGGCAGGTAGTTGGCGGGTTAGCTGCCGTGTGGAAAGGCGATACCGAACTTGAACTAAGGCACCTGGCGGTAGCCGCTCTCGCCCGAAAGCGAGGCGTCGGCCGCCGCCTCGTCACGGAGCTATGCCGTATCGCCGCGGATAAAAAATGCCAGCGGATTCATACCCTCGCCCGGAATACGTCGGCCGGCTTCTTCCGTAAACTCGGGTTTCGCACTGCTTCCGGAGCGGCTCCTGAACATCCGATATTCATGAAGCACGGCATTACTTTTGAACCTATGGAAAAAATTGTTAAGCAAAACAATACGGTGAAAAGCTAAACGCCACCAGCGTGATTCTGTGCGATCTTGTTTTCGACCAGAACATCCAGTATTCTCTCTTTGACGACCCGGTGCAGGCGCAAAAAATAAAAGCTCTCTACAGCGCCGCCGATGAGCCGGCGCAAAGATACGGCAAGCACACACTGCATCTGGGTTCTTCTCATCTGATAGAAAAAATGGGCCGGGGCCGCCGTGGTTCACACACCGCGCGCGAGCAGATACAGTTTAAAGGAGAAACCCGTCGCCGCCATCTGGCGCTGCCGCTCCTTCATGTAAAAGCTAAATAAAAATATTATCCTGATAAAAATCAAGCAGATAAATTACCGTCGTTTTTCATTGACACGCCTTAGCGTTCTTTTTATACTTACTTCCGATAATCAATAAAAAACGAGGTGAAACATGACCGGTTTTCCCGTTACCGCAGATAACAGCATAAAATCTCACCGCAGAGCAATCAGCGCCTTTCTTCTTTTATTTGCGCTGCCGATTCTACTGAGCGTTATCAATATAACTTTTGCCGAAAACTGGAAGATTCATTTTTTTCCGGCGGCGGTCATTTTAGCCGCGATAATTTTTGGACCCGCGGGCGGCATCGTCGCGGGAATCTCCGGCTCGCTTTACACCGCGCTTTTCCTGGGCAATCCCTATGTGATTGTGGGCAACGCCCTTTTCGGCGCGATGGCGGCGCTGTTTTATAAAAAAACCGGCAAAATTGTTCTTTCCACTTTATTGGCCTATCTGATTCAACTGCCATGGCTTGTTCTGACCGACTATTATCTCGCCCATATGACAGCTGATTTTATCGCCAGACTTGTCATTGTTTTGCTCTTAGGTAATATTTTCTGGGCAACGTTGATACAAATGGGCATCAAACCACTGCGAAATTTCTGCGAACAAACGGTGTGATTATTTTAATTTCTTGATTAAAATTTTCAACATAACTCTATCGTAATTGTTTATACAAATCATGTTCCCCGCGCAAAATCTGATTTACCCCGAAACGCAACACGCGAATTTTTTTCATGGCCCTCTCCGCAGTGAAATTTTGTAGCCGTAATGATTCCGATGTGCTACGTTAATGACAGTATGACGAAGGCAAAAACAATTATCGTTGCTTTTTTTATCGTTTTGCTGACTGCGACAACAGCGGATGCAAAAAGCATTATCAGAATAGGCCGCGATGCAACAATCGCCGAAAATCAAATAATTAAGAATATCGTTGTCCTCGGCGGCCAAATCACCGTCAGCGGCCTGGTGGAAAACAACGTCATCGCGTTGGGCGGATCGATTGTACTGACCGGCAAATCCGTCGTCCGCGGCAACGTTCTTTGCCTCGGAGGAGTTGTCGTTAGAGGCAGCGGCTCGCAGGTTTTCGGTAAGATTACCGAGATAAATTCTTCCAATATAACCGCAACGCTTCGCTCTTTCTTCCTCGGTGAAGATGACGCATGGTCGGCTGTCCTGAATATCATTTTTCTTTTTTTCCAGGGCATCATTTTCGTTTTAGCCATGCTTCTGGCCTTTTTATCCCCCAATTCATTAACAACGTTGAAAAATTCCATTCAAAACAACAAAATGAAATCATTCCTCTGGGGGATGTTAATCACGGCATCAATTACGCCTTTTTTTATTTTTCTTGTTATTTCAGTCATCGGCATTTACCTGATTCCTCTGTTATTCATCGCCCTGGTCGCCGCCTTCATGTTAGGCTACATCGCCGCCGCAAACCTTCTTGGAGATTATGTTCTGTCGGGAATGTTTTCCTCTCATAAAAAATCTCCCGTCAAAGAAACCGTTTCGGGGCTAATTCTGCTTCTGGCGTTGGGCTGGCTGCCGTACGTAGGATGGTTAATCAAGATAATTGCCCTGACAATCGGTTTCGGCGGTGTTTTACTTCTGATGTTCGGTCATAGACACCGTCGGCAGGCATCCGCCTGAACGGCATGATTTTTATCATGATAACTCTTCCGAAAAATTAAGTTTTAATTTTCTTGACACCATAATATTTTTCATTAATTATTTTACCGTTGCGATTACGACGCGTTAAGCGCCTTCCCCATAAACAAAAGCGTTCCACCAGAAGCAAAAGGATTTGCAAACATGGTAGAGTGACAAATTAAACAAAGACAAGCAGGCGCTACAGACAACACCACCGAAATTTATCAAAGACAACTGCGCGCAGCCAAGGTAAGATCCGTAGGCTGTTTGATTATGTGGTTTGTCGCCCTTCTTACCTATTTTTTCAATATCGCTAATTTCAAGAATTTTGTTTACGCCAGTTTTTCGATTTTATATCTGATTCTGATGAATCCGCCGCTCCTGGGGATTCTCAAAAAAATAAAGAAAAATACTTTTGCCGAGTTTTTTACTTATGTCATCAGCTTAATGGAAATAATCGGAATAACCGCTGTTATTCATTCCTTTGGCGGCATACAAGCTTCTTTTCTGCTGCCTATCTACGCCGCATCCATTATTTACGTTGGTCCCCTGGAATCAAGAAAAAAACCTACATCATCGCTGTTTTCACCAACATTTGCTTTGCGCTGCTGTTGACTTTGGAACGTACGGGAATTCTCCAAACCATAAAAGTGAATCCCGGCTTTGATATGCCCTGGAAATATCAGGTGGCAATCATGATTGCGGTAGCGCCGATGTTTTTTATTATCGCTTTTGTATCCTCCTATATGGTGCAACTGCTGAAAAGAAGCAGCGAACGACTGCAGGAACAAAACGAAGAGCTCCGCCTGGCCCTGTTCAAAGCCGGTGAATCCGAAAAACTTAAGTCCGAATTTTTAACCAATATATCCCACGAACTCAGAACATCGTTGCACGCCATTATTTAGAAAATATCCCGATTATCGCCGTAACTGGCAACGCCGCGCCTACGGACGGTGATGAAATCCTGGCCATTGGTTTTGCCGATTATCTGTTCAAACCGTTTTCTCTGGAAACATTTCTGGAAACTATAAATAATCATTTTAAAAAATCAGATTTATAATCATTTTGCACATGCGCGCCGATGTTTTTTCACGGCAATGAAGTATAAAACAATGTTGATAAAAACGACGAAAAAGCCAAGCACGAATTGCGCTTCGCGCGTCAGATTTTCCGGATAAATTAAGAACAGAAGATGTTGGGCAACAAAGTCGCCGCTGTAAGAAGCTTCCCCGGCAAGATTGCGAAAATAATTTTCCAACGGAGTCAAAGGACAAAACCATCCGGTAAATTCCACCATTGCCCCCCATGCGGCAGCGGGAAGGTGCAAACAGGCCGCGCGCGGCCAATAAATGACCAACAAACCGCCGCCAACAACAAAGACTATAAACAAGAAATGCGCAACAACCAGCGCATCGGCGATAAGGCTATACAACGCACCTCCATATCACAAAGAAACAACCGAACCGGCTAACTGTTTTAGCTGATAAATCAAACCCATTCTTCGGAAATGACTTCGCCGCGGATACTTATTACCACGGCTTTGAGCGGAACTTTTCTTTTGGCCTTTTGTAAACCCGTGCGAGCAATTTGCATGAGACCGCGGCAACAGGGAACTTCCATCATCACGACAGTCAGTGTGTTGATTTTTGCTTCATCGGCAAGGCGACGGACTTTTTCAATGTATTCGTCAAGACCTTCGTCCAGCTTAGGACAGGCAATCGCCAGGCTCTTACCCTTAAGAAATCGTTGATGGAAATCACCTGCCGCATAAGCAACACAATCGGCAGTCAACACCACGTCCTTGTCACGAAAGAAATCAGCGGCGGGATTAACCAAATGCAACTGGACCGGCCAGTGCGCAAGCTCTGAGCTTTGCGCCGCAGCTGCGTCAGCTGCGGCTTCCTTTTCAAAAGCTGTATGGGCGAAACCGGGACAACCTGCCGAAGGCGCAATGTTGAAACCTGTTGTTGCCGGTTTTCCTGCGGTCTGCTCCAAATGTTCCTGAACCTTTCTCTCATCAAACGCCCCGGCTTCGCGCTCCTCAATGGACAGAGCTCCTTCCGGGCACTCGCCCAGACAAGCGCCCAGGCCATCGCAGTAAACATCGCTAATCAGTCTGGCTTTGCCATTAATAATTCGTATGGCGCCTTCTTGACAGCCCGGCACACATAAACCGCAGCCCGTGCATTTTTCTTCGTCGATTTTAATGATTTTTCTTCTCATGGCATTTTTTTCATTGCGTCCACCAACTCCTGCACAGCCATGGCGGATTTATGGAGCAGCTGTTGTTCCTCGGCAAAAAGCTTAAGCTCAATGATTTGCTCGATTCCCCTTAAGCCCAGTACGACCGGCACACCGACGAACAGTTTGGAAATACCGTATTCGCCTTCCAAATAAGCGGCACAGGGAAGAATTTTCTTTTTGTCCTTTAAAATCGATTCCGCCATCTCCACGGCCGCTGAAGCAGGCGCATAATAGGCACTGCCGGTTTTTAGAAGACCCACTATCTCCGCGCCGCCGTTGCGCGTGCGCTTCACCAGCTCCTCGATACGCTCGGGCGAAATGAGTTCTGTTATCGGCACCCCCGCCACAGTGGAAAAACGCGGCAGAGGCACCATCGTGTCGCCGTGCCCGCCCAGAACCAGCGCCTGAATATTTTCCACGGAGACATTCAGTTCCATGGAAAGAAAAGCGCGGAAGCGCGCCGCATCCAGAACGCCCGCCATACCGATGACCCTCTGTTTGGGAAACCCGCTTTCTTCCATCGCCACATGACACATGGCATCGAGGGGATTACTGACAATAATCAAAATAGCGTTCGGTGAATATTTGACCACTTCCCTGGTCACGCTTTTGATGATTCCCCTGTTTGTGGACAAAAGATCGTCACGGCTCATTCCGGGTTTACGCGGAATTCCTGCGGTAATAATGACAATATCGGATTTCGTCGACTCTTCGTAAAAATTTGCTCCTGTAAGATGAGCGTCATGCTTTTCAATCGGCGCAGCTTCAGTCAAATCCAGCGACTTCCCCTGAGGTACTCCTTCAATAATATCAATCAGAACAACATCACAAAGTTCTTTTTCCGCGAGCCTTTGCGCCACTGTTGCCCCGACATTCCCCGCGCCAACAACAGTAACTTTCTGCTTCATTTTATGACCCCTCTTATTTTATTTAATTTAGCCCAACAATACTTAATTTTAAACAGCCGTCAAATACTTTTTTCTATGTTGCAAAAACAACTTCCGTAATGTAAAAAACCCGATAATGAAGAAACTTTTCGGCACAGACGGCATCAGGGGAGTAGCCAACGAATACCCCATGACCACGGAGATTGCTCTCGGTGTTGGCCGCGCCATTGCTCATCTTTCAAAAAAGAAGGGGCATTCGCCACGGATAATTATCGGAAAAGACACCCGCCTTTCCGGTAGCGTGTTTGAAGAAGCGGTTGCCGATGGCGTCTGTTCAATGGGCGCCGCTGCCGTATCCGCTGGAGTGATTCCTACGCCGGCCATAGCTTTTTTGGTTAAAAACATGAGCGCTGATGCCGGCGTTGTAATTTCCGCCTCTCACAATCCCACGCAGGATAACGGCATCAAAATATTCAGCAGCGAGGGATTTAAGCTTTCCGACGAAAAAGAAAAACAAATTGAGGAGCTCATTCTGGCCGCAGGCAACCATAAACTGTCCGCTATGTCCGGGAACAAAGGAAAGTTATTACACCTGGACAAAGCCTCTGACTTCTATGTTGATTTTTTAAAAAAAACATTTCCGCCAAATCTCAACCCGGCAGGAATGAAAGTTGTCCTCGATTGCTCAAATGGAGCAACATACAAAGTCGCCCCCGTTCTTTTTTCCGGATTAGGTTGCTCGGTAGCCACGATTTTCAATCATCCCGACGGAAGAAACATAAATTTAAACTGCGGTTCTCAGCACCCCGAAGCGCTTATTGACGAGGTGTTGCGCCAAAAAGCCTCGGTCGGCTTTGCTTTCGATGGCGACGGCGACCGAGTAATCTGCGTGGACGAGAAAGGGAACGTGCTTACCGGTGACAGAATCTTGGCTATCTGCTCCGCTCTTTTGAAAAAAGAAGGACAACTGACCAATAACATGGTGGTGCGCACGGTCATGAGCAATTTTGGCTTAACCGTCACTTTAAAAAAGCTCGGCATAGAATCCATTCTAACCGATGTGGGCGACCGTTATGTTCTGGAAGAGATGCGAAAACGAGATGCTGCTATCGGCGGGGAGGATTCCGGCCATATTATTTTTCTGCAACATCATACCACCGGCGACGGTTTAATCACCGCCCTACAGGTTCTTGCGGCCATGAAAAAAGAAGGCAAGACATTATCAGAACTTGCCGCCATCATGACCGTTTTCCCGCAGATGCTTATTAATCTGGAAGTAAAAAAGAAACCAAAAATAGAGTCTGTCTCGGAAATCATGGCGGCAATAAAAGAAGTCGAAGAGAAGCTCGGTAATAAAGGCCGCGTGTTGGTTCGCTATTCCGGCACACAGAACCTGTGCCGCATCATGGTGGAAGGACCCAACAAAGAAGAAACGGAAAAATACTGCCGCCGGATCGCGGCGGCGGTGAAAAAAAATATAGGCTTAAACAAAACTGGCACCTAGTTTATCGTTGCCTGGGATAGCCGGGAAATAATAACTATTCGTAAATCATTTGCAAATTTAAAAACCATTAGTATTTTTCAACTTTGATCAGCATCGCATCGCCCTGTGCGTGACCGGAACAGATACCGCAGACGCCCCAACCGCCGCCGCGTCTTCTCAGTTCGTAACCGAGCGTCATCAAAATGCGCGCGCCGGTAGCACCAATCGGATGGCCGTAAGCTACGGCGCCGCCGTTGACGTTCACTTTTTTGTACATTTCTTCTTTGGACATGCCCAGGATAGAACGGCAACTCACAAGCGCCACCGCGGCAAAGGCTTCGTTGATTTCAACGATCTCCATCTGATCCAGCGTCATATCATTTTGTTCCAGAATTTTTTTTATGGCCAAACCCGGTACGGTAGCAATATCTTTAGTCGGCTGAGAAACTTCAGCATAATCCACAATCATAAAAATTGGTTTCAGGCCTAACTCATCGGCTTTTTCCCTGCTCATCAACAGACATACATCTCCGCCGTCATTTACACCAGGGGCGTTTCCTGCCGTCACGCTTCCCGGCTTGCCTGTTACGGTACTCAAATGTCCAAAAACCGGAGGCAGCTTGGCCAGACCTTCCATGGTTGTATCCGGGCGCGGACCTTCATCCTTGTCCATAATAAAAACCTTCTTGCCTTGTTTGATTTCTACGGGAAATATTTCGTCGTCGAGTTTGCCTTCGCTCATGGCTTTGACCGCGTTCATCTGAGAATTGAGCGCCCATTCGTCCTGCTCCTGTCTGGAAAATCCGAACTCGTCGGCAACTTCCGAACCGTTAATCGCCATGTGGCGATTATAAAAGGCATCCCAAAGTCCGTCATAAACCATCGAATCAATCACGTGCCCGTTGGGCAAGGCCATCTTCGCACCCCAGCGCATATCCGGCAAAAGATACGGACAATTGCTCATGCTCTCCTGCCCGCCGGCAATGCAGACTTCCGCGCGTCCCAGGAGAATCATCTGGAAAGCCAAATCAACGGTTTTTATTCCCGAAGAACAAACTTTATTTACCGTTATAGAAGGTACATACTCCGGCACACCGGCTAAAATAGTCGCCTGCCGGCCGGGGATCTGACCGCAACCGGCAGGAACAACCTGTCCCATGAAAATATAATCCACATCACCCGGCTTTACCTTGCCGTCTGTACGGCGCAAAACTTCCTTTATCGCCAGAGCACCCAGTTCCATCGCGGAATAATCTTTAAGCGCGCCGCCCGCACGTCCGTAAGGCGTGCGGCAGGCTTCCACACAAACGACTTCCCTGAACTTTTTATGCGGGTTTTTTATTTTTTTACCCATAGTGTTGAAATCCGGTTTCCTCTGACCGAATTTGGCCACAGGCGCATCCTTATAAATCTCGCTTCTTGTTTTTTCCAGTTTCTGTACTATCTTAGGCATAGTATTTCCCTCCTCATCCTTTGGATGGCACAAATATTTAGCGCCGATAACACGGCATTAGAAATATTAATCAGAAATGCGCTTTTTTTTGCATATCGCTTACATTTAGTCAACTATTTTGCGCAACCGCGAAATTTGAATTTAAATTGACGAAAGAAAAATATTAGTATAGAAACTGCACGATAATCTGCGTAAAGAAAAAAATAAATATTTTTCATGAAGAATAACCTGGCATTTAGAATAACCCTGCTGCTTCTGCTCATAGCTCTGGCCACCTATTTCTTTATTCATTTCAATCTTCACCTCTTTTTTAAAGACAGTGACAAACTAATCGCATTCATTAAATCATATAACCCTTACGATGCTATAATTTTTATTCTGCTGCAAATCATACAAGTGGTGGCGGCGCCCATTCCGGGAGAACTTTCCGGCTTTATTGGCGGCTATCTTTACGGGCCCCTTTGGGGAACAATTTTCTCCACAATTGGTTTGACTCTCGGTTCTTGGGCGGCCTTTACGCTGGCGCGATTTTTCGGCATGCCGCTTCTGAAAAAGCTAATCAGCGAGGATGTCTTCGAAAAATTCGAGCATTTCATGGAACATAAAGGTATGATTGTCTCGTTCCTCCTTTTTTTGATTCCGGGTTTTCCCAAAGATTACCTGTGCTACATCTTGGGTGTCAGCCGCATTCCAACCTGGACATTTCTGGTAATTTCCGTGGCCGGTCGCCTTATAGGCACAATAATGCTTTCCATAACCGGCAACGTTGCCCGCAATGAACAATATTTTTTGCTGGCCGTCCTGGTCGGTATTGGCGCAATCATCTTTATCTTTGCTTATTATTATCGCGACAAACTTCTGGAAATGCTTAAAAGGAAAAAATATTAATGCGCACTCGTCGCTTACGTTCTTACAGCTGTCTCTTATCAACAACGCGCACGATTTTCTCATCCTGCCGGGGGATGCTTTTCGCCTCGACCAGTTTTACGGCAACGCTAATACCGGTCTCAACGCTGACACGTTTTTTTACCGTTTCCAGAAATGAGCGCTGCTTCTGCAGTTCCAGAGAAAAAATCTTATCGGTAACCTCGACAACAACTTCCAGATTATCCACGGCGCCTTTTCTCTCCACAACAAGCTGATAGGGTGTTTCCCCCTGGGCCACGCTGAAAAGAATTTTTTCAATCTGTGCAGGAAACACATTGACCCCTCCGATGATCAGCATATCATCGGAACGCCGCATCACCTTCTGCATACGTGCCATTGTTCTGCCGCATTCGCACCTTGTATAATCAAGACTGGTTATATCACCTGTGCGATAGCGAATCATCGGAAACGCTTCCTTGGTCAGTGTGGTAAGCACAAGTTCCCCTGATTGTCCGGGAGAAAGAGTCTTGCCTGTTTCCGGGTCGATAATTTCCGGAATAAAAGCATCTTCATAAAGATGTAACCCTTTTTTGCAGGAACATTCACCAGCCACGCCCGGTCCTATTACTTCCGACAGGCCGTAATTATCAGTTGCACTGAGCATCAATCTGCTTTCAATTTCCTCGCGCATTTTCTCCGACCACGGCTCGCCGCCAAACAATCCGACTTTCAAGGAAAGCGCGTTGGGACTTATGTCGAATTGCTCCAGACGTTCCGCAAGAGACAATGCATAACTAGGAGTGCTTACCAGTACCGTGGTTTTATAGTCCTGCATAATCATGATTTGCTTTTCGGTATCCCCCATACCCATAGGGATTACGGACGCGCCTATTGCCTCCGCGCCGTGATGCATACCAAAAGCACTTGTAAAAATACCGTAATCAAAAGCTATTTGCACCAGATCGTCACGCGTCACGCCGGCTGCCGTCATAAAACGCGCCACCAGATTAGACCACGTTCTTATGTCATTTTTTGTGTAACCAACCACGATAGGTTTGCCCGTCGTTCCTGAAGAAGAATGAATGCGTACAATTTCTCTCAACGACACGGCAAACATGCCGTAGGGATAATTAAGACGTAAATCTTCCTTGGTGGTAAAAGGAATCTTTACCAAATCAGACAGCGAACGGATATCTTCAGCGATAATACCCGCCTCATCAAACGTTTTTCGGTAATGAACAACATTCTTGTGAACCCTGTTCATTACGGCCTGCAATCGCTCCAGCTGCAGCTGTTCGATTTCATCCCGCGACATGCATTCGTTTTTTTCATCCCAGATATTCATAAAAACCCTCCCGCAATTTTGTAAATCGGTTGAATATATGGCTGATTACATAATTTGTTTTCATTCAGCGTTCCCATATCTCCTTTTTGTCTTTTCCCAAATAGGCGCGCTGCACTTCTTTGTTCTCCAGCAGATCCGCGGCCATACCTTCCAAAATCAATCGCCCCGTTTCCAGCACATAACCGCGATGCGCCATTTTCAACGCCGCCCGTGCGTTTTGTTCAACCAAAAGAATCGTTGTCTTGTTTTCCCGCGAAAGATTAACAATCACCCTAAATATCTCCTGCGCAATCATCGGCGCGAGCCCCATGGAAGGCTCGTCCAGAAGAAGCAATTTCGGTCTGGCCATCAACGCCCTGCCGATGGAAAGCATTTGCAACTCACCTCCAGATAATGTTCCGGCAAGCTGATTTTTTCTTTCTTTAAGTATGGGAAATAACTCGTACACCATTGCAACCGTTTTTTTTATTTGTTCCTTTTCTCCTTTTCTCCTGTGATATAAGTAAGCTCCCAGCCCCAGATTGTCTTCAACAGATAAAGGCTTGAAAATTTGTCTGCCTTCCGGAACCTGCGATATACCCATTTTTACTATCTGGTGCGCGGCAAGGTTATTTATCGGCACATCATAGAAAAGAATTTCACCGCTGCGCGGCGGCACAATGCCGGACATGGAATTAAGCAGCGTCGTCTTTCCGGCGCCGTTGGCACCGATAAGCGTGACAATTTCCCCCGCGCTCAGATGCAGGGAAACATTCTTCAGGGCGTGCACTTGTCCGTAGTATGTATTGATATTTTTTATCTTCAGCATAATCTCCGTTTTTCCCAACACATGCTGTACACACCTGCCGTCAACTAACACCTAAATACGCGGAAATCACCGCGGGGTTTTCCTGAACCTCGCGCGGCGTGCCCTGGGTGAGCTTTTTCCCCAAATTCAAAACAAAAATTGTTTCACAGATATCCATTACCAGGTCCATATCATGCTCCACAAGCACCACCGTGATGCCCAATTCTCTAATGCGCCGTATAAGTTCAGCAAGCTGAAGCGTTTCGCGACTATTAAGTCCTGCCGCCGGTTCATCCAGCAAAATAATGCGCGGCTCAAGCGCCATGGCCCGGGATATTTCCAAAAGACGGCTTTTGCCAAATGGCAAACTGTCCGCCCGCATACCGGCAAGATCGGTCATGTCCGTAAATTCCAGCCAGCGTATGCTTTTTTCCTTAATTAATTTTTCCTCTCTAATCTGCCGCGGCAATTTAAAAGCGCAGCTCAAGAAACCGCTGCGGCTTTTCGTGTGCAATCCAACCATGACATTTTCCAAAACCGTCATCTGCCCGAACATTTCCACATTTTGAAAAGTTCTGACCAAACCCATTCTGGCAAGAGTTTCAGGAGGGAAAAAAGAAATATTTTCATCATCCAAGTAAACTTCACCGGCCGTCTGGGTATAGATACCGGTGATGATATTGAACAACGTAGTTTTACCCGCGCCATTCGGGCCAATGATGCCGGTTATTGAACCCGCGGCCACGTTTAACGTGACATCGTCCAGAGCCGTCAAACCGCCAAATGTTTTAGTTATATTTTTTGCTCTAAGCACCCTTGTCCGCCTTCGCTTTAAATTTTAAAAAAAATTTCTGGCTAAGCAATTGAAGTCCGCTGATCAGACCGCCTGGCATAAACATGGTTATCACTATAAGCATCAATCCATAAATGATAATATCAAAATCCTCAAATACGCGCAAAAATTCAGGCAACGTCGTTAAAATAGCGGCGCCAAGAAACGACCCGTAGATAATGCCCAAACCGCCCACAACCACCATAGTCACCAGTTCCACGGAAAAGTTAAATCCAAAAGATGCCGGCGCAACAAACGTCATAGTATGGGCGTAAAGACTTCCCGCCATGGCGGAAATAAAAGCCGAAACAGTAAAAATCTGTACCTTCAGAACCCAGGCGTTGATGCCCATTACGCGGGCGGCGACCTCCGAATCATGAACAGCCCTGAGCGCTCTGCCGATCCGCGACTGTGACAGATTAATCGACAGGAGCATAACGCCAAGGGTAATTATCCAAACTAAATAATAATTATGGAAGTCATTATCAAAAACTAACTCGCCAATTTTCAGGTTCGGTATGCCGGACAGGCCGGAAGGACCGCCTGTCCAGTTGACGGTCTCGTTAAAAATTATATAGATGATGATGCCGAAACCCAAAGTTGCCATTGCCAGATAATGACCTTTGAGTTTTAAAATAGGGAAGCCCATAGCAAAAGCTATAGCCGCGGCGCACAAAGCAGCCATAATAATCACCAGCCATGGATCAAGTCCGAACCTGGTAGTAAATATCCCGGAAATGTATGCGCCCATGCCGAAAAAAGCGGCATGCCCCAGAGAAATTTGCCCCGCATATCCCATCAATAAATTAAGCGCCACAGCGAGCATTGTATGAATCCCGATAAAAACCATGACGTTTAATAAATAGCTTTCCCGGAGGGAAAAAGGTATTACCAGTAAAGCAAAAGAAAAAATTAGAAAAATAGTTATTTGACGTTTTTCTTTAGTCATTTTTCAATGATAAAATTAAAGCACAACGGTATTTTATAATTAAACCCTTTCTGTCTCCTTTTTCCCAAACAATCCTTCCGGACGGAGGAAAAGAATCAGCAATAAGACAATAAAGGCAATAGCGTCTTTGTAACTGGCGGAAATAAAACCGGCGCCGAGAGCTTCTAGCAAACCCAGCAATAATCCTCCCAGAACAGTGCCCAAACCGCTGCTCATCCCTCCAATAATTACGGCACAAAAACCTTTAATTCCCAGCATGATACCCACATCAAAGGAGGTCATTGTAAGCGGAGCGATGATGATGCCTGCCAGTGACCCGATAGCCGCGCTTATGGCAAAGGAAAGCATCACCATGATTTTCACGTCAATTCCTACAAGGCTCGCGGCCTGAGCGTTGTAAGCGCAGGCGCGCATCGCCTTGCCAATAATACTGTGATTAAAAAATAGTTTGCTGAAAATAATCACCAGAATTGTTATGCCAAAAATCCAGAGGTGCTGTGGCATGATCGTCGCGCCGGCAATATAAAGCGGTTCATTTCCCGAGAAAGCAGGGAGGGCGTGAGTGTCTTTGCCCCAAATAAGCATCGCCGCGCCGCGTATAAATATGCTGGCGCCAATCGTGATAATGATTAAGCGGATTGGCTTGGCCGCTTTTAGCGGCCTGATCGCCAACCGTTCAAACGTAATACCCGCAACTGTGGCAATAAGTATAGATAAAACGATTGCCGGCAAAAGAGGGAAACCGCAAAAAACCAGAAAGAATACCGTCAACATTCCGCCGAGCATCACGAATTCACCCTGCGCAAAGTTGATGATTCCGGTCGCATTATGAATAATGGCAAAACCAAAACCGATCAGTGCGTAAATGGCGCCGTTGGACAAACCGGATAAAACATACTGAGTTAACTGCCGAAAATTATCCATGATTGAAAAATCTGCCCGATAAATATTAACACGGCGCGGACAATTTATTTTTGCCCGCGCCGCGCTTTTGAAAATTGGCTTGCGAATTTACGCATCTCAGCTATTTAATAAGCTTCCAATCGCCTTTTTTAACCTGTACCAAAACAAAGGCGTCTTTCGTCAAGCCGGCATGATCCTGCTCGGAATAATTAAATATGCCCCCGATCCCGGCAAAGTTTTTCGTTCTTTCCAGCTGGTCGCGAATGGCCATGGGGGTCGCGTCACCGCGTTCAATGGCATCCCTGATTAACATGATAGCATCCCAGGCGTGGCCGCCGAAATGATCTCCTTCCACTTTGAAATGTTTTCTGTAGTTATTCACGTAACTCAGCAGCGCCTTTTTCTGCGGGTCTTTATCCGGCAACTGGTCGGCGACGATAACACGTCCGGAGGGGAGAATGATATCTTCAGCCCCTTCGCCTGCCAATTCAATGAATCTTTTTGAAGACACCCCATGACTCATGTACAAAGGAATTTTGATTCCTAACTGTTTGGCATTTCTGGCGACAACCGCGGGACCAGGATTGGTTCCCCAGCAGACAATTACCTGGGCGGCAGTACCGCGAATTTTGGTGAGCTGCGCGGTCATGTCTGTGTCTTTCGGTCCATACGTTTCATCCGATATTATTTCTATGCCGAATTCTCCAGCCTTTAATTTCAACTGTTCGCGTCCGGAAGAACCAAAACCGTCAGACACGGTGATGATGGCTATCTTTTTTATTTTCTGTTCTTTCATGTGTTCGAATATTTTCATTACCGCTAAAGCGTCGTTTTGTGCTGTTTTAAAAACCCATTTTTTTACCGGTTCGGTTATCTTAATTCCCGCCGCACAGGAGATAATCGGTACTTGTGCTTTTTCCACGACAGGAATCACGGCCATACTGTTCCCGGTTGTACTATCGCCGATAATCGCCACAACCTTGTCATTTTTTATCAGTCGATTCACGGCCTGCACGGCTTTGGTGGCATCGCCCTGAGTGTCATAAACAATTAGCTCCAGTTTCCGCCCTTTAACGCCGCCAGTTTTGTTTATTTCATCCACCATCATCTGCGCCGTATTGCGTTCCGGTTCACCCAGAAACGAGGCCGGACCGGATACGGAAAATATCGCGCCGATCTTGATGGGAGGTGCGGCAAAAGAAGCACCGGCAAACAACACAAAAATCAAAGAAAGAAAAATAATTCTAAAAATCTTTCTCAGCATACACCCCTCCTTAATTAAAAATTTTCATCATCCGTAAATTAACAAATAATTACGTGAATTTTCACGCAATTATAAATCATAGATAAAATTGCGTGTCAAATAAAAAAAGCTACATTAACCACACTTGCAGGCAGGATTATTGTTATGAAACAATGGGGATTCTGACGATAAATGTCGTGCCTCTTCCTTCTTCGCTTTCGAACGAGATATCGCCTCCGTGCCGCTGAACAATCTCATAAGAAATGCTCAACCCCAACCCTGTTCCTTTACCCACTTCTTTAGTGGTAAAAAAAGGCTCAAATATTTTAACCATATTGTCCGGAGAAATTCCAACACCTGTATCGGAGACGGAAATCCAAATCTCCTTATCCCTCTCCCACGTCTTTATTTTTATTTCACCCTTTTCAGTAATGGCCTGCACGGCATTTAACAAGAGGTTAATGAACACCTGACTGAGTTGTTGGGGAAAACATTTGGTGAAAGGAATTTCACCATACTCCTTGACTAAGGCAGCCTTATGCTTTATTTCATTCCAAACAATATTGATACTCTGCTCCAAGCATTCGTTGATGTCGGAGTTTTTATAATCCACATCGTCCACTCTGGAAAAAAGTTTTAGGTTTTGAACAATCTTCCGTACCCTATTCGTACCGTCAAGCAATTCTTGCACCATCTTTCGTATGTCTTCTACAATATAATCGATTTTTAACTCTTTGCGTTTTTTCTCCATTTTCCTGATCGCGTCCGAGGCCTGAAGCTTTATTATTTCCGTCTGCACTTGCGCAAAGTTCACCAGTCGATAAAGATACTTATCAAGCGTATTCAAATTACTGGCTATAAATGATACAGGATTATTTATTTCATGGGCCACTCCCGCTGCCAGCTGTCCGATGGAGGCCATTTTTTCCTGCTGAAGAATTTTGGCCTGAGACACCTTTAATTCTTCATATGCCGCGCCAAGCCTTTCCAAAGCAATCTGAACATTTTTCCTGCTCTCTTCAATCTCTATATTCTTTCTAATCAGTTCATCATGATTTCTTTTCAAAGCCTCTTCCGCATGCTTGCGTTCGGTTACATCACGCGAAATGCCACGGAAGCCAATTATCTTGCCTGAAGAATCTTTTTGCAAGGACGCCGATGTTTCAAGATATCTCTTTGTTCCGTCCCTTCTAATAATTTCATATCCCTGAACCTTGCCCGGATTTCCGGTTCTGTAAATTTCATTATAAATTCGCAAGCATTTCCGCGCGTTTTCTCCATCTGTGTATTCTTTGTAATTTATACCCAGCAATTCTTCGGGGGGATAGCCAAAAATCCGGCACACAGAATCATTAAAAAAAACGGCGTTACCGGCAAGATCCAACTCAAAATATCCTTCCTCCATCTCATCGAGAATAGTCCTGTATCTTTCTTCACTTCTGCGCAAATCTTCTTCCACCCGCTTGCGCTCGGTGATATCTCTCGATACACCGTGAATGCCCGCAATTTTCCCCTCACGATCACGGAACCAGTGCATGATGTTTTCGAACCAACGCGTACCTCCATCCTTATGATAATACTCTACTTCCAGTGTGAAAGTTCTGTCAAAATCCGCCTGTTGTTTCTTTTCAATTTCCAGTTCCCAAGCAAACTTGTTCGTCATGTTGGCATAGGAATCCGGTGTCACCATATCCTTTAAATCCTGACGTAACCTTTCCTCCATAGAAAAACCCAGTACCTTTTCTATGGATGAGCTCACATAAAGAGGTTTAAAATCCATGTCGAGCGTCCAAACAATGTCCGTCATAGCTTCCATCAGGAAGCGGTATTTTCTTTCGCTTTCCCTGAGCGCTTCCTCTGCCTTTCTACGCTCGGATATATTACGGGTAATGCCGCGGAATCCTATAGGTTTCCCCTCCTTATCCGTAATAAGCGACGCGGAAATTTCATTAAACACCCTTGTACCATCTTTCCTGATGGCCTCCATCTCCAGAGATTTAATCGGGATCCCGGTGCGGTAAAGATCAATAAAAGCTTTGCGTGTTCTTTTATACGTTTCTTCATCCTGATACTTACGGGAATTCATCCCCATCATTTCTTCTTTGCTGTAACCGAGATTCCTCGTCTCTGCATCATTGAAAAAAGTATAATTTCCTTCCAGATCGATTTCGTAATAACCGTCGCCTATTCTTTCCAGGATTGTCCGGTATTTCTCTTCGGAGCGGCGCAAATCTTCTTCCATATTTTTTCGTGCTGTTATATCGCGGGAAACACCTCTGAATCCAATAGGTCTGCCGGCATCATCTCTAATGAGAGAAGCAGAAGTCTCATGGATCAATTTTCTTCCGTCTTTCGTAATTGATTCAAGCTCTACAGCCTCTATGGGTTTACCCGTTTTGTAAAGTTCCCTGTAAGGCTTGATAAACTTTTCGGCTGATTCTTTAGTCGTGTGTATCTTATAACTTTTCCCTATTAATTCTTCCTTTGTATAACCCAGATACCGGCAATTTGCTTCATTGGCGAAGATATAATTGCCTTCCAGATCCAATTCAAAATAACCTTCCCTGATGCTTTCCAGAATACCCTTGTATCTCTGCTCGCTTTTGCGCAGTTCTTCACGCGATTTTTTATACTCGGTAACATCCCTAACCAACCCTCTGAAGCCCACTGCCCTGCCCGAAGAATCCTTAAGTAGCGACACAGACGTTTCCATAAAAGCTTTGGTTTTGTCTTTCCTTGTTATTTCATAATCCACTATTTTCGCGGGCATGCCTGTCCTGTAAATTTCATTAAACCCCTGAAATAACCTTTCCGCAGTTTCCCTGTCTGTGTAATTACGGTAATTTATGCCACTCATTTCTTTACGTGTATATCCCAATATGCGACATAAGGATTCATTGAAAAAAGTAAAATTGCCGGCAAGATCAATTTCGTAATATCCCTCATTGATATTTTCTAAAATGGTCCGATACTTTTCTTCACTTTTGCGCAGTGCTTCATCGCTTTGTCGGCGTGATTTTTTTCTGCGTTCGGGAATGAATACCATTTTCCCCCTAAAATATTTTTACTATAAATTTAAATCAGTTAAACATAAGGGCGGTAACGCCAGCTAGGTGTTTTTTGCTTTTAATGACTGTTATTCCAATTCAGGCGCAGATTCATCCTCCAGGAATATTTCATCGGACATGCCGGGCACCTCTTCCACCGCACGTAATTTTCCCTGAAGCGTCTTCGATTTTTTGCGTGCATCATCGACAGTGTTGACAGCTTTTTCCAGTCTGTCCCGGACTACGTCAAGAGTATCACCAAATTTCGTAAACGCCGTTTTAACTTCACCCAACACTTTCCATACTTCGGTCGATCGTTTTTGTATCGCCAGCGTGCGGAAACCCATCTGCAGGCTGTTTAAAAAAGCGGAAATCGTTGTTGGTCCGGTAATAGTTATTTTATGTTCGCGCTGCATTTTTTCAAAAAGGCCGGGGATGCGTAAAACCTCGGCAAAAAGCCCTTCAAAAGGCAAAAACATTATGGCAAAGTCCGTGGTATTGGGAGGATCGATGTATTTAACGCTGATATCTTTTGCGAATCTTTCAATTTTTGCTTTGAGGCTCTTTGTGTACGTCTCGATTTCAACAATATCAGCTTTTTCATAAGCATCGATTAAAGAAATATAGTCCTCGGTCGGAAATTTCGCGTCAATCGGCAACCAGAGGAAACTGCCTGAATCATCTTTACTGGGGATCTTTATCGCGTATTCAACATGGTCACCGCTTTTTTCTTTCGTTTTGACGTTCTTTTCGTATTGCGCGGGAGTCAGAATCTGATCGAGAATAGCGCCGAGTTGGGCTTCACCCAGCACGCCTTTTGTCTTGACGTTAAGTAAAACTTTTTTTAAATCCCCCACTCCACTGGCAAGACTCTGCATTTCACCCAAACCTTTTTGTACCTGTTCCAATCTCTCGCTTACCAGTTTGAAAGCCTCGCCCAGCCTAGTTTCCAGCGTAGCATGAAGTTTCTCGTCAACTGTCTCGCGCATTTTTTCCAGCTGAAGGGTGTTGTCTTCCTGAATCTGTTTGAGCTTGCCATCCACCACTAGGCGCACATTCTCCATTTTCTGTTCAACGGAATCACCAAAACCTTTAAGGGAACCGGCCAATTCTTCTCGCTGTTCGCGTGACTGGTTTTGATATTCGGCACGGAATTTGGCAATTTCATCACGCACGGAGTTTTCCGTGCGCTCCTGCAGTGTTTTTAAAACATCAAGCTTTCCGTCCAGCGGCGAAAAAATCGAACTGCCTCGTTTTAACTGCCAGATGAGCAAAACGATGACCAGAAGCAACAAGCCAATGATTATGTAGGTAAATATTTCCATCAAATTTTCCGTGCTTTTATTTTCTCAACCCAAAAATATGTCATGAACTGCGATACCGGTTTTTAGTCTTAGGCTTGTGTTTTTATCTTCCTCAAAACACTCTCCGGAAATCACGATCTTTCATTATTGTAGTAAAAGCAACATCCACTAAACTATAAGCACGTTTTTCCAATTCGGGAACTTCGTCCGTGCCGGCGGGCGGTATCGTTACGGAGAATGATTTGTCCATCTTCGTTTCACCATTTTTAAAAACTAAAACTTTAAACTTGAATTCTTGATCGGTTACAGACGTCAGAATCAGCTGAAACTCGGATACCCCTTTCGGAGCACTGTAAGCGCCCAGGCCCGGCGCTCCCCACCAGTAACGATGGTGGTAATATTGGCCATCGGTTTGATAATCAAGCACTTTTACCCCGACATATTTAAACGCCCTTTCAAAGCAATACCAAAAATAGTTTTGCAAATGATCGTTACTCTCATACGTGTACTTATTGTCCGCACTGTAGTAACCCCATGTCTTGGTGTTCTGCGCCTGGTTGTGGAAGGAAGCCAAAACCACTTTTTTCCCCTTCATGTAGGCATAATCGGCGGACCGAAAAGAGGGGGAATACTTTTCATAATTCATGGTGATTTTAGTGCCACCAACTGTGGCGCACGCGGCAAGAAAGAAACCAATAACAACGATAAGGAAGATTTTATGCCAAAATTTTGTTTTTCCCATGGCAGAGATACCTCCTTTAACTTATAATTTATTTTTACGACAAAATTCTTTAATGTGGCGTAAATATAGCGGCCAAAAGACCAGCGTGTCAAGCAAAATGACTGATAAATTAGGAGGTAAATAAAAGTATCTTTGATTATATAAAGTATACTGTAATTCGTACAATGAACATTTTTGTTGTGTTCGCGACGCTCTGGATAAGAATATCGGCAAACGGAAAAATACTGCTTATGTCTCCCCCGCTGACGAAGGGAAAAATTACCGGCCAGATTCCTGGCCGGTAATTTGATTAAATGCTATCTGTTTGTCATCATCAGCGCTTTCAAACCCGGCCCGTTACCTTGCGCAGATTGCCCGCGAGGCTTAAAAAAACAAGCCGGTGAAAGCCTTCTCTGTCGGCATAAAATAATGTCGGACGCATACGCGCCTTTCCATTTCTGGAAAGGCGTCACTTGCTGCCGCGCCAGTGCCTCGCCAATTCGGCCATAGGGATATCAAAAACTTTTTTACCACCCGCCAAGCCCGAGAAAGATTTTTTCCGCGTCGTTTCCCCGATAAGTATCAGCGTGATTCCGTATTTTTCATAAACCGCTTTTATTTTTTCCGCATTAAACCTGGAAACTTCTAGGACATAGCCAATTGATTCGCTGAAAAGCGCATAATCAGCACGCAGCTTGCTGGCCGAAGTTATGTCGATTTGTGCTCCAATTTTCCCGCCTCCCATCACCATTCTAACCAGCGCGGCGGCAAGACCGCCGTTCTCAATAATGGCGGAAGATTTTACAAGATTTTTTCCTGTCGCTTCAAGCACCGCATATTCAAGTTTACCGGCTGCAACAGGTGATATAGAGGGAGGGTTCTTTCCCCATCTGCCGGAAAGAAGGGCGTATTCCGACCCCTTGAACTCCCGCTTTCGTCTTCCCGCCAGGAAAAGAAGGCTCCCCGCGCTTTTTAATCCGGTCGTTACGGTTTGACGATAATCTTTTATATATCCGAAAACTACCGGAATAAGAGACGGATCAAGCGGCACTTCTTTCCCGCCACTGATATAGGTGTTTTTCAAGGAAACATTTCCAGCAACCACCGCCATCGGTTCTTGTTCACCATAAAGAGGTATTTTGCACGCCTTATTCAATCCGTTTATGCCCTTGTCAAAACAGAAATAGTGTTCAGGGTTATCGGGATTGCCGTAATTGCACCCGTCCGCGGCAGCCACAGGTTTAAGGCCGGCCACCGCAAGCTTGAGTCTCGCGAGAACAGTGGCCAGATAAGCCTGGATTTCCGCGGAACCATTTCTTCCGTGGATGGACTTTCCTCCAAAGACAAGCGCCACGCCGATGCGCTTGTTTCTGGCGGATGTTTTTTCGGTTTTGAGGGGAGCAATGACACAGACGTCTGTTTCGTCAGGTGCCATGACAATGTAATCCTTTTTTTTGTCTTTAAGAATACCGAAGACGTCTGCTTTGGAATATACATTTTTGGAAGCGATGACTTTCAATATTTCTTTTTTCAGAGACTGCGGCGGCGGCACCTGGAATTCCCGTTCTTTTGCTTTAAATGATGGTTTCTTCGAAAATGGTTTATAAACAGGCGCGCCGGTAATAAGACTGACGGGAATATCGCAATAAACGGTTTTGCTGTCCTTCATGATAAAGTGATCTTTTTTTAAAACTTTGCCGATTACCGCAACCTTGCCGCCATATTTTTTGAATTTTTTATCGTTTTGGAAAATTGGCAGGATAACTTTCGTGGCTTTATCCGACGCAACAATCATATTCCTTTCTTGATCCTCGCCAACGGCAAGCGCCAGGGGATGAACCTTCATGCCTGCGGGAACAGGAACTTTATCCGTAAGTATTTCAATACCATAACCTCTCCCGGATACCTGTTCAGCGGTTGAGCAGGTAAGTCCCGCCGCGCCCATATCCTTCAAGGACATTTGCGACAGTAGTTTCTTTTTTTTCAGGGCATTTTTGACTTTTTCGAACGCATCGAAAGTCGCTTTTTCTAAACGGGGATTTGAACCGAATTCAATCTCTTTCGTCTTTCCCGCTTCAAATGCCTGCGAGGCAAAAGAAGCTCCACCGACGGCGGCTCCCGCCGTGGGCTTTCCTACGTAAATCAGATTGTATCCTGCAGCATTCTTCGGGACGATATTAGGTATCAATTCGTCATTTTTTACCACACCCAATGCCGACACATTCATGAGGCAGTTGTGCTGGAAAGAATTTTCGTAATACAAGTCAAGGTCAATTAGCGGTATCTCCATCGCGCCACAATATGATGCCGCTCCCTCCATGGCGCCGCTGAGAAGATCCTTGGAATTCTTTTCGGCTTTCGGTCCGTACCGCAGAGAAGCTCCCACCCCGAGGTTTTTGGCGCCCATCCCGAATATATCACGCAGAACACCGCCGACGCCCGTAGCCGCGCCGTCAAACGGATTTATTAAGGTAGGATGGTTGTGCGACTCGATTTTAAAAACAGCGCTGTACCCGCTTTCTCCTATCTTCACCGCCCCGGCATCGCTCTGCTCGGTGCGGAGGACGTGCCTGTTCCTTTTTATGAGGGAACGCAACTTGTTTTTCGAGTGTTTATACGAACAGTGGTCAGACCATAAACTGTCCAGTATGTAAGCTTCTGTGATGCTGAGAGGTTTTTGGGCTTTTTTCTGCGCCAAACGAAACTCGTCAAGCGTAAGTCCCCAACCATTACCTTTGCATACATTTTCAAATTCTTTTTCCGACATCCCTAAAAAATCAAATGTCTTTTCTTTTTCCATTAACGTACCCTCCGTTATAGCTGTCAGTTACATTGTAAATAGCATGTTCATAATCGACGCGAAAAGTCCCGTTGACTCTCGAAAGTTACATATTGCAAAACATGTTGAACTAATATGTTTTCTTGTAGCACATTTAAATTCAAAATTCTGCCATTTTTAATGGTTACAGATCGAAAAACACAATATTAAAAAAACCGCCTGAGAGGTTGTTTTTGCAAAAATAAGGGACAGAAAGTTATTGGTTATAGATGCAACCCCATTTGACAGAAACAATATTTACAGTTGTATATTTGAAACGTTTTCGGTATAAACGCCATTTTCCGGCGTAAGTCGGACGGATTTAAATTAGTGTAAATATACTAAGGCAATTTTTATGACGGTTAGAATTGAAGTTGGCTTCAGGCAAGGCATTCGCGATGCTCTGGGTGAAAAAACAAGAAAGCGCATCATTGATAATCTGGGAATGCAGGTTCAAAGAGTCGTAACGATAGAAGTTTATACTGTCGCTGGCGAATTGACCGCCGAAGAGCTTCATCAGGCCGCATCCGGGCCGCTTTGCGACCCGATCATTCAGGAATTCTCGATTAACAGGCCGCTCGCAAAAAATTTTGACTGGCTCATTGAAGTCGGTTTCCGTCCCGGCGTTACCGACAATGTCGGCAAAACGGCGCGCGAGGCCATCGCGCTGCTTCTGGGCGGAACTCTTGGCGAACGCAAAATCAATGTTTATACTTCCCGCCAGTACCTTCTTTCCGGTACGCTTACCAAAGCTGACGCAGAAAGAATCGCCCGCGATCTTCTGGCTAATGACCTTATCGAACGTTACCAGGTTGTAGGCAAAGAGGAATTTGATTTTCAAAACGGTCTGCCCGCAGTCGTTCCGCAGGTCACGGGAAAAGGCGAGCCGCAGTTAGCCACCATCAATCTGACGCAGCTGGATGCCGAAACGCTTTTAAAAATCAGCCAGGAAAAACTTCTGGCTTTAAATCTCGAAGAGATGCAGACGATCGCGAAGTATTTCGCTGATCCCGCCGTCGTCAGAGCCCGCAGGAAAATGGGCCTGGATGAAAACACGACCGACGTGGAGCTCGAATGCCTCGCGCAGACCTGGTCAGAGCATTGCAAACACAAGATTTTCAACAGCAAAATTGATTACTTCGACGGTAAAACGAAGAAAACCATCAATTCGCTTTTTAAAACCTATATCAAAGGATCGACGGCCAGAATCCGCAAAGCCAAAGGCAAGAAGGATTTCTGCCTCTCTGTATTTGTTGACAACGCGGGGGTCATTAAATTCAACAACGGGTATAATTTGGTCTTTAAAGTGGAAACACACAACTCACCGGCCGCGCTCGATCCCTACGGCGCGGCACTCACCGGCATCGTCGGCGTGAACCGCGATCCGTTCGGCACGGGCCTGGGCGCGAAACTCATCTTCAACACGGATGTGTTTTGCTTTGCCTCGCCTTACCACAAAAAGAAACTGCCGCCCCGCATTCTGCATCCGCGCCGCATTTACGAAGGCGTGCGCGAGGGCGTGGAGCACGGCGGCAACAAGAGCGGCATCCCGACGGTGAACGGCAGCATCGTCTTTGACGAGCGCTTTTTGGGGAAACCCCTCGTCTATTGCGGGACAGCCGGCATCATGCCCGCGAAAATCAACGGCAAACCCTCTCACAAAAAAGAAATCAAGCCGGGCGACATTATCATCATGACGGGCGGCCGCATCGGTAAGGACGGCATTCACGGCGCGACTTTTTCTTCCGAAGAGCTGCACGAAGGCTCGCCGGTCACGGCCGTGCAAATCGGGGATCCGATCACGCAAAAGAAAATGACTGACTTTCTGCTCAAAGCACGCGACCTGGGATTGTATCGCGCCCTCACGGACAACGGCGCGGGAGGCCTGTCGTCATCGGTCGGCGAAATGGCCACTTATTCCGGCGGTTGCGAAATGGATCTGTCGCTGGCACCCCTGAAATACGCGGGTCTTCAGCCCTGGGAGATTCTCGTGTCTGAAGCGCAGGAACGCATGTCGCTCGCGGTCGATCCGAAAAAAGTGGACAAGTTCATGGAACTGGCCCGCAAGATGGATGTGGAAGCGACGGTGCTGGGCAAGTTCACGAGCTCCGGTAAATTCCACATCCGTTACGGGGAAAAAACCGTCGCCTATCTCGATATGGATTTTCTGCACGAGGGTGTCCCGCAGATGAAACTCGTCGCCAGGTGGAAAGCGCCCAAACATCCGGAGCCGACATTCGCCCCGCCTGCCGATTTAGGGAAGGCGCTCAAGCAAATGCTTTCGCGCCTCAATATCTGCTCAAAAGAATCGGTGGTGCGCCAATACGATCATGAAGTCCAGGGCGGTTCGGTGGTCAAGCCCCTGGTCGGGATTTGCAATGACGGACCGTCGGACGCGGCGGTTATCCGGCCCCTTTTCGATTCGATGGAAGGCGTGGTGGTCGCACACGGCATCTGTCCGCGTTACAGCGATATCGACGCTTACTGGATGACGGCCTGCGTAATTGACGAAGCGGTGCGAAACGCCGTCGCCGTGGGTGTGGATCCGGATCATCTGGCGGGACTCGACAACTTCTGCTGGTGCGATCCGGTGCAGTCGGAAAAAACACCGGATGGCCACTTCAAGCTCGCGCAGCTTGTGCGCGCCAACATGGCCATTTTCGACATTACCACCGTTTACGGCGTGCCTTGCATTTCCGGCAAGGACAGCATGAAAAACGACTACTCCATCGGCCGCACGAAAATCTCCGTGCCGCCGACGCTGCTTTATTCCGCCATTGGCAAGATTCCCGACGTCCGCCAGGCTGTGACCATGGACGCCAAGCGTCCGCAGGATCTGGTCTATATTCTGGGTGAAACACGAGACGAATTGGGCGGTTCGGAGTGGTTTGCCAAACAGGGCGCAATCGGCAACAAAGTGCCGCAGGTGGAGGCCAAAACGGCAATGAAGCTCTACCGCGCCTTGAACAAGGCGATCCGGGCGGGGCTTGTGGCATCCTGCCACGACTGCTCGGATGGGGGCTTGGGCGTGGCGCTCGCGGAAACAGCGTTTGCCGGAGGCCTGGGGCTCAATGTCGATTTAAAAGACGTTCCCTATCGTGGCAAGAAACGTGACGACTTCATTTTATTTTCGGAGACGGCCAGCCGCTTCGTCGTAACGATTCATCCGAAAGACAAAGCAAAATTTGAAAAGCTGATGCGCGGCCTTGTCGCGCGCGAAATCGGTTTTGTTTCCAACGACGGCCTGCTGCAAATCAGCGGCCTTTCCGGTCAGACGATTATTAAAGAAAAAATCGGCAAACTCAAAGACGCGTGGCAGGCGCCGCTTAATTTCTAAATTAGGACTTCTAAAATGGCAAACAAAGTCAAGGCGATTATTCTCACCGGCAACGGCACCAACTGCGAGATGGAAATGGCGCACGCCTGCAAGCTCGCAGGCGCGGACAGATACGACATCGTCCATATAAGTGAACTCCTCTACGACGAAAAGCGCCTTTCGGATTATAACTTTCTGAACCTCCCCGGCGGGTTTTTAGATGGAGACGATCTGGGCTCGGCCAAGGCCGGCGCCAACCGCTTTCTGCACGCGCCTATTTCCGGCGCCAATGATATGCTTATCGAAGAACTGCTCAAATTCATCGGCGCGGGCGGCCTTATTCTGGGCGTCTGCAACGGCTTTCAGCTGATGGTGAAACTGGGGCTTCTGCCGGCGCTGGATAATAACTTCACGAAACAGAGCACGACACTAACCTACAACGATTCCGGCCGTTTTGAAGATCGCTGGGTGTATCTCAAGTCCAATGAGCAAAGTCCCTGCGTCTTCACACGCAATCTGAATTTAGTTTATTACCCCGTCCGCCACGGCGAAGGAAAATTCATTCCGGAGAGTAAGACGGTGCTTAACGAAATCGAAAAGAAAAACCTCGTCGCCTTTCAGTACTGCACCGCAGAAGGCAACATCACGATGGACTATCCGGCCAATCCCAACGGCTCCACACAGGCCATCGCCGGCATCTGCAATGAGTCGGGCCGGCTCTTTGGTCTGATGCCGCATCCGGAAGCCTTTCTGCACCGCACCAACCACCCGCGCTGGACACGCGAGACACTCCCGGAAGAAGGCCAGGGCCTGGCGATCTTCAAGAACGCCGTCAGCTTTATCCGCGGCAAAAACTTCTAATTATCTTTCTTTCCAATCAAATCAATCACTGTGATTTCCGGCGGGGCAAAAACACGTACCGGCGGTCCCCAAGTGCCCACCCCGCGGCTGACGTAGAGAAGTTTACCTGGCGCAAGTTCGTGCAGGCCGTAAATTTTCGGAAAATAGAGCCGTACAATAAAACCAAACGGATAAAGTTGACCGCCGTGCGTGTGACCGGAAAGCTGCAAATTAAAATTGGCATTCAAATTTACAAAAGGCTGATGCTTTAGCAACAATACAAATTGGTCTCTGCTTTGAGCCAATGCGCGTTGAAATTCCAGACTTTTTTTCGTTGTTCCTGGTACGCGACCGGTAATATCGTCCTCGCCGAAAATCATAATGTCCGCAACCTCGAACGATTCATCGCGGAGAAGACGAAATCCTGCCGCTTGTGTAAACTCGATGGACCGCTTCAATCCGGCGTAATATTCATGATTACCCAGCACCGCGAATTTGCCATAAGGGGCCTCGATGTCCGCGAAACGCTCTGCATTATCCATGATGTTGTCCAGCTCTCCGTCGAGTAAATCCCCGGTGCAAACCAGAACATCAGGGGCGGCTTCACGCACAAGCTGCAGCAGACGATCCAGGCGCTGCTCGCGGATAATGATACCCACATGCACATCTGATATCTGCACAATGCGCAGCTTGCCCGGGCGGGGTAAAATACGCTCAGTAGCGATTTCCAGGTGTCGCACGCGAATGTTTTGCGCTTCAAAATAACCATATACAACCAGAACAACAGACAAAAGGACAGACAGGCCGAAAAAAAGCGTTTTTAACGGAGGACCCGCACCGAACATTTTATATAAAAGCCTAACCAGATCAAAGGACAGATTAATAACAAAAAACAGGAAAACAAAGGCCATCCATAGATAGCCGATGCAGGCAACGGCGCGTGCTATCTGTTCATAGCGCAACGATTCGAGCAGGCGCACTAAAACGGGCGCAACAATAAGCGAAATCAAAAGGATAAGAATTGCGACCTGCAAAAAGCCGGAAAAATGAAGAATACTTCGCGCCCGAAAGAAGAAATAGAAATTTATACTTCCGTAGACACAAAAAAAGGTTAAGAGAAAAATTATCATTCTCAGTTCCATGCTGCTCCGTTTCCGGATAAAGAGTAAAGAAAAACTCGCGCCAAGTCAATATCAAGGGCAAATTTAATCGCCAGGTAGAACTTGACAAGCCATGCCCCATAAGATAAATACGTCATCTCTTTTGAGTATCGGATGCCGATGTAGCTCAGCCGGCAGAGCAACTGATTCGTAATCAGTAGGTCGCCAGTTCGATTCTGGCCATCGGCTCCAGAAATACCAGCAAACCCGGCTCCATTCCTTCAGCACAAGGCAAAGTTTTTTATGGCCGAAGTTCTCATCCGCAAAACTGATTATGACTACCAACAATTAAAACCTGCTTTTTTCGAGATCGTGGAAAAACTTGCCGGAGATAAAATCAAAAGCGGCCAGCGCGTTTTGATAAAACCCAATCTGCTTTCTTTCGCGACGCCTGAGGACGCCATTTTGACGCACCCTCTGGTCATTAAAGCCGCCGTGGAATACGTTCTGGAAAAAGGCGCGCGTCCGCAGGTTTCCGATTCTCCCGCCATCGGCTCGTTTGAACGCATCGTAAAAATGAACAAAATCAACGTAGCGCTGAAGGGGCTTGATGTTATTTGCTCTCCTTTTAAAAATACGGTGATGCTGGATATCGGCAAGCCTTACGGCAAGATTGAAATTGCCCGGGACGCCGCAGAGGCGAATGTCATTATCAATCTGCCCAAGCTCAAAACGCACACGCAAATGCTTTTGACCCTCGCTGTGAAAAACATGTTCGGCTGTGTCGTGGGTTTCAAAAAATCCCAATGGCATATGCGTGCGGGCACGGACACGGATGCTTTTGCCCGCCTGTTGATAGCTATTCATCAGGCAGTGAAACCAACTGTTTCCATCCTCGACGGCGTCCTGACTCTCGAAGGAGAAGGTCCGGGCAAAGGCGGCAAACCGAGACACATCGGGGTTTTAATGGGTAGCGCTGACAGTTTCGCTCTGGATATGGCCGTATGTCAGATGCTCGGCGTCAGTTACAAAAGAGCGCCCATTCTTAAAAACGCTCTCGATAAGGGGATGCTTCCCTTATGCGAAGTGAAAGGCGCTCTACCCCGGGTAATAAATTTTGAGCTTCCACTTTCTTCCGGTCTTATCTGGGGACCGCGGTTTTTGCATAACTTCATGCGCCGCCATACCATGGCTATGCCTGTGTGTGACGATGAGCTGTGCAAGATGTGCTCTCAATGCTGGACATTATGTCCAGCCAAAGCCATCGAGAATCTTGCCGAAAAAATCGAATTCGATTATAAAAGGTGCATACGCTGCTATTGTTGCATCGAAGTTTGCCCCTACGGCGCGCTCCATGCGCGAGAAACTATTGGCGGGAAAATCACCAGAAGACTGATGGAAAGCTTTTCATGAAAACAAAATTGAAACCTGATTTTACCAAATATTCATTAGCTTTAGTCGAAAATGACAAGATTGTTTATTCGTCCCGGGAAAGCGGACTGAGACCACTTTGGGATTGTTTAAAAAAATACCGGCAGGCGGGAAAGGAATTTATTTTATTTGATAAAGTAATCGGCCTAGCCGCGGCAAAGCTTGCTGTCTACGCAAAGATTATAGCGGGGATAAAAACATTGCTTGTTTCCGCACCGGCAAAAGAATTTCTTGATGAAAACGGCATTCCGATAAAAACCAGAAAAACTGTTCCTAATATACTTACTAAAAAGATGAAGGCGGTTTGCCCGGGTGAAATCATCGCTTTAAATACTGACAATCCCAAGAGTTTTCATACAAAAATACGGGCTATGCTCGACAAGAACTAATTTCTGTTATCCGGGCATCTTCGAATAGAGTCACCGGCGCGAACTGCCAAGAATGGAACCAAGGATGCCCCTGATAATCTGCCTCCCGACCGATGACCCGATGGAACGAGCCGCGCTTTTCGCAGCGGCCTGTACTATTCCTTCTGTTTTGCCTCCACGAGGACCTGTGCGTCCAAAGATGATCTCGCTTAATCCTCCGACCACATTTCCCTGATCTGCTGTCTGCTTTTTTGCCGCCGTGTTTTGACTGGTTGTTTGCGCATCGGCTATTGCTTTTTCCGCACTAGCGCGAAGTTTCTCATAAGCCGATTCCCGATCTAAAACTTTTTCATAATAACCGTAAATTGTGGAACGCTTAATAACCGCCAACCGTTCCGAATCGGTGAGCGGGCCAAGACGCGACTCGGGCGCAATCACAAACGACCGTTCCACCTGAGTCGGCCTTCCCTTTTCATCAAGAAAAGAAATAAGAGCTTCTCCCACGCCCAATTCCGTAATAACTTCGGCGGCATTGAAGGCCGGATTGGGGCGCATCGTATCGGCCGCCGTTTTTACCGCCTTTTGATCGCGCGGCGTAAATGCGCGCAGCGCATGCTGCACGCGGTTACCTAGTTGAGCAAGAACCGTATCAGGAATGTCCAGCGGATTCTGCGTGACGAAATAAACACCCACTCCTTTGGAACGTATCAAGCGCACCACCTGTTCAATCTTCTCCAAAAGAGCTCTGGGCGCATCGTTGAAGAGCAGATGCGCTTCATCAAAAAAGAACACCAGTTTTGGGTTTTCCGAGTCGCCAACTTCCGGCAATTGTTCAAACAATTCAGAAAGCAGCCATAAAAGAAAAGTGGAGTACAGTTTCGGATTGTTGTAAAGCCTATCAGCGACCAGCACGTTGATAATTCCTCTCCCCTCTCCGTCTGTCTGAATAAGGTCGGCTATGTCCAGCATCGGCTCGCCGAAAAACTTGTCGCCACCCTGTTGCTCGATGGTCAAAAGCCCTCGCTGAATAGCGCCGACAGAAGCGGCGGAAATATTACCGTATTCGGTGGTAAACTGTTTGGCGTTATCTCCCACAAATTGAATCATCGCCCGCAGGTCTTTTAAATCAAGCAGCAACAGGCCATTGTCATCAGCGATTTTAAAAACCAAGGTCAATACGCCGGATTGCGTTTCGTTTAAGTTAAGCAGGCGCGCCAGCAGAAGCGGCCCCATATCCGATACCGTGGCGCGGACTGGATGTCCCGATTCACAGAAAACATCCCAAAAAACAGCCGTGTTGGCACGTGGATTGAAACGTGTAATTCCTATTGATTCTAAGCGCTTAAGCATTTTTTCCGAGGCGGTACCCGCGGCGGCGATACCGGAAAGATCGCCCTTGACATCGGCCATAAAAACCGGCACTCCTATGGAAGAAAAGGACTCCGCCATTTTTTGCAAAGTAACCGTCTTACCCGTACCGGTGGCTCCGGTAATAAGCCCATGGCGATTTGACATTTGCGGCAAGAGAACAACTTCCCTGCCTCCGGACATGGCAATAACCAGCGGTGCGCCCATGATTGCTCCTTCACTTTTTTATCGGGTGTTTCACATTAGCAAGATATATTTTTGCTTGTATCGGCCAACGCCGTTTATATATCTTTTGGCTTCTTATAGCACCATTTTGTATATATTGATAGTCTGCAACTCTTTTCATCATGCAAAAATTTTTCCGCTGACGCTATGTGTTTTTGAAAACATTTATTTCCCACCCGTATGCCCGATTTTCCATTGCGGGCATAACTCTGACGAACCCGGATGATATTCACGGCAAACTAGTGGCCTTGTTTCATAGATAGAACACAAAAACTTCTCCCCTTCGTTATAAAGGAAAGGGCATTCGTGTGAATAATCACCGGTATCCGCGGAAATCATTCTGTCGCCCGCCCAGACAAGATGGCGGTGCTCGATAATATTCAGGATATCCTGTCTGCCCTCTTTTCGCCAGCGTTCAAAATCTTCTTTTTGCGCGTAGGCGATCAAATCAACAAAACAGCATTTGCCGCAACACAGACAGGTAAGCGCTTTAACCACAAACTGTTTCCACCAATAAAGTCAAAAAAATTCTACGTTCGGCGGATTTTAAAATAAATTTTTCCTTTACAATCCCGCCGAGCTCAACACACCTTCGAACGTGCCGGCATTGAACAAATAAACGTTCAAAGAAACTATTTGCTCGTTTTTTTCTTTAACGCGCTTCAGAAGGTTAGGTATCTTTTTTATAATGATTTGTAAAGATGCAGATACAACGGGTTAAAAAGAAGCAAACACAATTGCAGATAATAATAAAATTCAGCGGACAGTTAATATCCCTGCTCATTTGCGGTTTGGATTGTATATGGCTGCAAGTTCTTCATTAGATTGCAGAAGTTGCTGCGCCCGGTGGGCCTTCTCTGCCATACTTAAATTTTTATCTTTCTCCAGGCTCATCAAGTGCAACAATTGTTGCGTCAGTTTTTCTTCTTCTGCGAAAAACGCTTTGGCAACATCGGCGCCAAAATGCATCACGCGCAAATCATGCAGACCCTTGATTTGAGCAATCGCCTCCTCCACCGTCTCCACTTCCTCGTCCGGCGGATAAATTTGCTTGCTATCACGCATGTATTTGTCAAAATAATCTACCAAATGAACCACTTGGCGATGCGCTGTATCGGGCAATACTTCGGAAAGTTTCTGAAATTTTTCATCCAATTCTTCCGGCGTATTGAGGGCATATAATTTTTCTACATTCAAGCGCGTATTTTCGTTTAATAAGAGATTACCGTGTTCATCAACCTGAAACATTGAATAAATTTCATCCTTTTCCTTCGTCTCTTCTTGCTTTTGTGCGCTTTCTGCAACAACCGTGGTTGTGCATTCCGGTGTGCCGCACGCCATAATTATTCCATTTTCCAGCAATTCCCCAGGTTGTGAGACAGAAAGAATTCGTTTATCTCGTTCATCTCTTTTATTCACTAAAGCGGGACTATCGAGTAGCAGGTAGCTTATCGCACCTGCCGTAATCAACAGTATTAAAGCTACCCAAATAATTCTTTTCTGCATGCTATTTCCCCCATACTTTTTTCTCAAGCCATACAGCGGCAAAACCCCGGTATTATTAATGATGCGCCGGATTTGTGATCCGGCGCATGTCTCCGTTTACCCCTCCCCCTGTTTTATCTTCCTTGCTTTAACTGCTAATATGGGCAAGTACTCAGATAAGTATCAAAGCGTGAACTTGTCGCGTACGACGTATGTGAGGCTCCGCATAAAAATTCGTTATAGCGGGTATCGCCGTCCACAAAACGTTTGGCAAAAGCTACGCCGTAGCGGCCGATACGTTCATCAGTGCTATTCGGCGTAAAATGCGTCGCAGCGTTCAGCAGGGCATACGCTCTTTCAGGATAAACCAGGCTATTGTAAAAAGGACGCGCATGGGAGGCATAGGGCGCAATAGTATCACCGTCCGCACCGAAAATAATCTGGGGCACGCGCACCGAAGAGAAGCTGGTGTAGGTGTTCCACGGAGTCAGGGGAATACCGACTTTCAAAGTAGCATCATTTGCAGAAGCAATAAGCGTACCGCCGCCGCCCATCGAATGTCCCGCCACACCACGGTCAGCCGAACGAATGCGCGAGCGGATTGTACTGCTAGCTGAATTAATCATGTACCGGAGCGCAGCTGCCAACTGAGTAGCGCGACTGCTGGGCAAATCATAAATAGTGTTCGTGTTCATGGCCATCGTTACAAAACCGTGCGTGGCCAGCCGGCGGGCAAACCAGGAAATTGAAGAACTCGTTCCGGTAAAACCCGGGCATACGGCAATCACGCCATACTGACCTGCCGTAGTCGGGTAGTATATTGTGCCACCGCCAAATCCCAACACCAGACTGGAAACTCTGCTGGACGATACTGAGAAAGGCCCGTCACCGTTGAGCAAGGTGGATGTCGGATTGGGTCCGATTTCCACCGCGTAGGCCAGGCTGACAACCATCAGCATTGTGAAGATTAACGACAATAAAGCTTTTAAAGCCTTCATAAAACCTCCCCTCCTTAAAAAAATTTAATTTTTCAAAACTCTTTTTACCACCTGTCTCTTATACACATCTCCGAGCCCACGAGACTCCTGAGCATCTCG
>ERZ1026810.229-NODE-229-length-39587-cov-12.730715_pt1 | contig 39587 bp, 37 predicted proteins | sample MGYA00520872_ERZ1026810 | MGnify/ENA primary metagenome ERZ1026810 (study PRJEB33270, sample SAMEA104284477) | anaerobic digester metagenome | biome: Anaerobic digester microbiome; feature: mesophilic sludge digester; material: Anaerobic digester biomass | place... | reverse complement strand
CTGATAAGCGATCAACTGATAGCAGCCCGGGAAAAGGTGACAGAATGACTAAAAACATGACACCCAAAAAGAGAAAGGCGGTAGCCGCCCTGCTAGCATGTCCAGACATTACAACGGCAGCCCTAAAAGTGGGGGTTAGCCGGGAAACCATGTACAGGATACCAGTGAAAGTCATCGAACACGCTGGACCCTTCCCGCCAAGCATGGAAGGAGTGTACCTGACATACCAGGGGCAAACGCTGGAACAGGAGGCGGAATGAGTTACCGACTTCAGCCACTTATCTGGAACACCGACATGAAGCCAGGGCAGCGGTTTGTCATGCTGGCATTGGTGGATTATGCCGATGATAATGGACGCAACATTTACCCATCCATTGAAACCCTATCAAAAAAGACCGGGTACAGTGAGCGGAATGTGCAGCGCATCCTGAAAAGCCTGGAAGATGATGGGCTAATTATTATCACCGGGCGGTCCAAATACGGCACGATCCGCATCATGCTGAACTTGCCAGCCATCCAGGGACGAATGCCGGAAGTGGTGGACACGCCACCGGATGACAATTTGTCGCAAGTTAATGACAAAATGTCCGAAATTAATGACAAAATGTCGCAAAGTTATGACAAAATGTCACCCGATCCCTTAATTAATCCCTTAATTAATCCCTTACTAGATACAGTTAACACACACACGCGCAACGAAAATTTTGAAAATGCGGAAATTGCCGATGGAACGTTCCAGGCAGAACAAAGAAACCCAGTGATCCGCATTTACGAAGGGGTGACGTGTTACCTGGGAATACCTGCCGGGGAAAAGGGGGACGAACTGCGCCAGTCCATTTTGCAGATTTACCAGAAAAAAGGGACGGTGGAGGCAGCCATTGAGTACATGCGCCCGTTCTTCCAGGAGTTTCGGCGGCGATACCCGTCACACACGGGCATTTTTTGGGCTACGGATTGGGCGATGACAGGCATCATCCCGGCGGAACGGAAAGCGGCAGCGGTGACGCAGGCAGGGCGGGCTGCGCCTGCCCGAAATGGCAGGCTGGAAGAACCGGACAAAAACAAATACTTGAAAAGCCTTGCGCGGTTTGGCGTACCGATGGAAACGGAGGAGTGAGATGACAGTGGCTTTAATTTTAGGCTTGCTTATCCTGGCGGTCATCTTCGGCTGGGCTGCGGGGAAAGTGCGCAGCCTGGCGATGGCAGTCGTGTTGCAGATGGGTTGCTTTATCTTCCTTGCCCTGGCGGTGATCGTTGCCGGGGCTGCGATTACAGGTACAGGAGGGATGGTAGACCTCACAATTGGAACTCAAATTATGCTGACCGCCATAAAAAGAGATTTAAGGCGCAGGGTGCTTGTATAGACACCTGAAACATGCTATACTGTTACCAATTGAATAACCAACCCGGTTATAGCGGGAGTAACGCCCTGCATACTATCAGGCGGTTTTTTGTTAAGAAAGGCGGAAAGATGGAAGTTATCGGGACACTCGGAATTATCTTATTCATGGCTTTCCTCGTTGAGGGTATGGTGGAATACTTTTTCGGGGAAATTGCCAACCATGTGCCAGCCCTGGAACAGTGGAAGTGGCTGCTGATGTACGTTGCCGCTGCCGTTGGGGTTGCAGCGGCATTCATTTACCAGTTTGACTTGATCGCCCTGATTGCCAGCTGGCTGGAAGTGGAATTGAACGCATCCCCCTTCGGCATCGTCCTCACCGGGCTTGCCATCGGGCGGGGTGCGAACTACATCCACCAGATTATCTCCACTTATTTCCCGAAAAAGTGAGGCGGTATGGACGCCGCAGACAGCAACGGGAAAGTGACACTAGCCGTGTTAGGCGGGAAAATAGATGAGATTTTGCGCCGCCTTGACCGGATGGAGGCGTGCCAGGAACGGCAGGCAGCCGCCCACGAAGCCAGGCTAAACAGCCTGGAACAAGGGCAGGCAACCCGCGTCCAGCAGCTGCGCACGCTGGAAGATGATGTTGAAGCCCTGGGAAAAAAGTCAGAAAACTGGTCAATCATCAACAGCGCGCTGGGCATTATCGCTGCCGCCCTGGCTGCGCTGGGGTTCGGGAGCAAGTAAATGGCACCACGCAATATTACAGCAGGCAAACCAGATGGCAACCAGGCAGAGATTGTGTCTGCCCTCCGGGAGCTGGGCGCAACCGTGTTGATTATCAGCGGTGTTGGACACAATGCCCCTGACCTTGTTGTCGGATACCGGGGCAGAAACTTCCTGATGGAAGTCAAGCAGCCAGGTGAGGACTTGCGCCCAGGGCAGCAGGATTGGCACGACCAATGGGCGGGGCGCGTGTGTGTGGTGCGCAGCCCGGAGGATGCGATCATGGAGATAGGCAGGCGATGAAGAAAAAGAAACTTATCAGGTTGTTGAAGGTTGAGAACAAGGTATTGAGGCAGGAAGTCATCAAACTGCGGCTGATGTTGTATCTAACCCAGGATGATGAATTACCGTTGAGGAAATGGAGTGACGATGCCACCACAACCACAGCAGATGCCACAAAATTTGTTGAGTGACAATCACTTGGAAATGATTGCGGTGTGGAAATGACGGTTCAATTTGACATGAGCAAGGAGGACAATGGCAAAGATTGAATTTGATGCAAGCGTGAACCAGGTGAGAACGTTGGTGGATGGCGGTATCCGCCTGGTGTTGGACCTGCCGGAAGATGCAGTACCCCAGGCAGCCATGTTGATGGAGTGCAAACGGCAGGCAATCTACTTACACCTGATAGCAGGAGCGCAACAGGATGACGAGAGACGAGAAGGGCAGGTTTGTGAAAGGAAAGAGCGGAAACCCAGCCGGGCGAAAGCCCAGGGCAACCGAACAAGGCTTCCTTGACCTGCTAAAAGACGCAGTGACCGAAGATGATTGGAGGCTCGTTGTTCACCGGGCAGTGGACCAAGCGAAAAAAGGCGATCCCTCGGCGCGCAAATTCCTGGCGGATTATCTTATTGGTCCGCCACCGCAGCGACACGAGATCAATACGGAGAAGCCTTTACTTATATGGAACATGCCATCGGTGACCGACTAGAAACAATCAACGTACTAGGCTTTACCCCCAGGCAGGCGGAAGCGTGGGCGCAGCTGGCGAGCCACCGATTTTTATTATATGGTGGCGCCAGAGGTGGAGGTAAATCCCGGTTCCTACGGTGGGGAGGTATCGGATTACTGATGGATCATGCCGCTGCCGGGCGGCGTGGTGTGGTGGGCGCCTTGTTTTGTTCAACCTATCCAGAGTTGAGGGATAGGCAGGTAAGCAAGATTGAAATGGAGTTCCCCAAATGGTTGGGGGATTTACGGGACAGCCAGCAATTTGGCTTGGCTTTCCATGTTGCAGAGGAATATGGCGGGGGCGTGTTACAGCTGCGCAACCTGGACGACCCCAGCAAATACAAGTCGAGCGAGTTTGCATTTATCCTCGTTGATGAATTGACGCAGATAGCAGACCCGGCAGTTTTTCACACACTGCGGGGATCGTTGCGATGGGCGGGCGTCCGGCGCCCGCAGTTTATTGCAGCCAGCAACCCGGATGGTCCGGGTAATCTATGGGTACGCCAGCTATGGATTGAGAGAGACTACCCACCGGAGCTGAAACCCCTGGCGGATGAGTTCTGTTTTGTGCAGAGCCTACCAACGGACAACCCCCACCTGGACGACAGCTATTGGCAGGACTTGAAAACCCTGCCGCCTGACCTACGGCGCGCATGGTTGGAAGGCGATTGGTATGTATTCAGCGGGCAGGCTTTCAAATCCTGGCGGACTGAACGACATATCATCAAACCCTTTGAGATACCAAAGCATTGGTTGAGATTCAGGGGTATAGATTGGGGATATGCCAGCCCGTTTTGTTGCCTTTGGATTGCACGCAACCCGGATAATGGGCGGGTGGTGGTGTACCGTGAACTGTACGGAAAGGAATTGACTGACCGTCAGCAAGCCATGATGATAGCAGACCTGACCCCCCAGGATGAACGGATTAGCACGAGCTATGCTGATCCATCCATGTGGGCGAGATCAACCCTGGACAACGTGACTAGCACAGCCGACCAATACCTGGCAGCCGGTGTGCAGCTGACCCAGGCGGACAACAACAGGCTGAATGGCAAGCGCAAGATAGACCGCTTGCTTGAAGATTTACCAGATGGTAAGCCAGGCTTGTTGGTATTCGAGACATGCAGCAACCTGATTAGAACATTGCCGGCGATGGCGTATGACAAACGCCACCCGGAGGACATTGACACAACCCAGGAAGATCATGCCGTAGATGCCCTACGGTATGCCCTGACCAGCTTGCGGGAGGGCAGCCCCCGCCAGGAAAAGAAACAGGCTAACCCCTGGATGGAGATGAAACTATGATTACATTTGACCAAGCCAAGCAGCACGCTGATGACCTGGAGAGCCGACACGCAGAGCGTAACTCTATGTTTGAGGACATGGAGGATATGTATCTACTGGAACCACCCAGCCTACCCAGCGAGAGTTGGATCAAGCAGACTGTATCACCCTCGGCGCGCAATGCACTGCTGGGGGCGGTGCGGTTAATGACAGCGACAGACCCGATATGGCGGGTGCCAGCGAGCATGGAAGTGGACGCCCAGCAGGAAGCCAGCCGATTGGAAACGATTGCCAACGCAATATGGACGGGTGCCGGCAGAGCAGCACGCAAGCCCCTGCATGTAGACCTGGTGCTATCCGCTTTGATGTACGGTGAAGTACACCTGGGGATCAACCGGGTGAGCGACCTGATTGCAAGTGCCAACGATGAGAACCGGGAACGACTACAAGAGTTGGCGAGCATTACCCCGGTGTTGATTGATGTAATCAACCCACGCCTGGGATACCCGGAGTTTGACCGGGCGGGATTGTATGCCTATTACAGCAGCCGTGAGGTGCGGTCAGGTGATGTTATATCCAGGTTTGGCGACCTGGCTGCCATGCAGCTGCGTGACCGGCAGCCCTGGGACACCGTGACCGAGTGTGAATATTGGGATCATAAAGTACATTACCTTTGGGTGAAGGAAGCCCAAAACCCATTGATTGAAGCAGAACACGGGCTGCCATGTATCCCGATTGTGGCGAGTATTGTTGAGGGGTCCAATCTATTCAATAGGTCCGGGCAGCAGAGCCGACAACCATTCCTGTACGCGCTATGGAAGTCAGGATTGTGGGAACGTGAGACGCTAACCCTAACCGTGATGTACTCGCTTATCTTTTCGATTGGTGCCAACCCGCAGTTTATCTACCGGCGCAGTGATCCTAGCAAGGCTGCGCCAGAAGCGGATTACTCCACGCCAGGCGGTAGGATTATCCTGGACAGCGGAGAGGACTACGCCCCGCTTGTCAAGCAGATACTTGACCCCTCGTTGATGCAAGGCTTACAGCTGGCGCAAGAACAGGGGACAGAAAGCACCATGTTCAAGCAGGCACTAGGCGAACCGATGAGCAGCGGCACAGCTTTTAGCACAGTGTCCCTGCTATCCCAGGCAGGACGGTTGCCATTGGTGCCTTATCAGAGGATGGGATCATTCGTCATTGGAGAAGCCATGCGCACCGTGTTCAAGTTATTGAAGGCGGGTGGTGGTAAATCAAAGGCGTGGGGAGGCAACGGCGTGACCGAGTTCAAACCATCGGACCTGCCGGACAACCCGAACATCGAAGCCAGGCTTGAAATTGAAATGCCACAAGATGAACGCCAGAACGCTATGATTGCCCTGCAAATGACCCAGGGTGACGCACCGTTGATGAGCCGGGCAAGAGCCAGGGAAGAATACCTGGGGATCGGGCAGCCGGATGAGGAGGAGAAAGCTATTTGGGATGAGCAGGCTTCAATCATGCAGTTCCAGATGATGTTACAGCAGCAAGCCCAGCAAGCCCAGCAGCAGGCACAGCAACAAGCGCAGATGGCAGCCATACCCCCGCAAGGTATGGGGCGGATGCCAATGGGCGGACCAGGGGCGCAGCCTGGACTTGAGCAGACCGGAGCCGAACCAGGGTTGCCGGGTGTCGCAGCCGGTGCGCCCCTAACCCCGCGTAATGAACCACCGATGCCGGAAGGAGGATTGATGTAATGCTAAACAGGATGGACGCGCAAGATGCCATGATGTATGGCAGGCAGTTTGTTCGTGAGTGGCAGCAGCGGTTTGGTGAGCGGTGGTATGCCGGAGAGATGGACGCATTTGCAGGAGCCGTGTACCGCAAGCTGGAAGCCAACCCGGATATGAAAAGTGCAATGAGACAGATGGCACCCAGGGCAGTGAGAACCCTGGAGCGGAGGTATAAAGATGGCGGTAATCAGTGATACCAGTATGCGTGTAAGGTACAAGGCAGGCGGTAAGACAGCCACAGCCAGCCGGGTGAAGTATGGTGGTGGACCCGTTGGGTATGGGGCAAACCCACCGCCAAAGCAAGGCGTATGGGACAACACTGGCGTTGCGTTCCAATTGAACCGGTTATTGGGGCGCAAGGGATTGCAGAACCGGCAGCAAACCCAGCCCGCGCAGGTAGCAACGCAGGTAGCAACGCAGGTACAGGCACCCAAATACAATATGCGTAGTTATGAAAGGATGCCAGTATATCAACCATTTGGACCGTACAACAATAGCAAGTTCAGAAGTGGGTATTCTAATGTAACGCCAGACGTTGCCGATTACAACAATTTCTTATTTGGTTTGGTATATGGCAATGCCGTTCAACCAACCATGCAAGAGGCAATCCTACGCCAGAACGCTGCCCCGATTGGGTATCAGTGGACACCGACACACGGATACACACCATTGCAGCAGGCAGGCAAGGGCAAGGGACGGGCAAAGCAATACGCCACGTACACCCCAGCTGCCAGCTATGCCGGTGGTGGTGGGTATGACTATGGCGGTTGGGACTACGGCGGAGGCGGCGGAGGTGGGTCCAGTGATTATGTCCCACAATGGTACCTGGATATGATGACCTGGAGAATTTAATATGACCGATAACCCCGGCGACAAGCGGCAGCGGTATAACCCGAATTTTATACGCGACCTGGCGCGCAAGATGGCGGATCCAAAGCGCGTATCGTATCAAATAAAGGAAAAGCCAATTGATATACCTTATTGGTCTCCGTATTACAGACCGCCAACAGGGGACTATACCAGCGCAACAGGCAGACCCTATTGGAGCAACCCGCAGCGGATTGCCAGGGCGAAGATGATTGCTGATGCCATGCCACCGGGCTATGAAATGCCAACGTGGATGCCGGACCGTGACACGCTTGATGTTGCTTATGATTATCTTGCGACTACCAACGTTGGGAAGCCCTGGTATGAGTGGACGGATGACCTGGCTGATGATGATCCCCTGATGGGGATTGTGGCAGGATTGCCAGCACCGGAGGGACATGGACAGGTAGTGCCATCCGTGCGCCAGGTGATGACCGAGTATGGGATTACTTATGACGACATGACCCGCCTGGGCGTGACCGAAGAAGATTTGCTGGACGCATACCGCTATGATATGGGCGTACAGCAGGCGAACCAGGAAGCGGCAGCGCAAGGCGGAGAGATTGGCACGGATGAATGGGACCGGCTTTATGATGAGCTGCTAACCAAATATGATAATGATGTACTGATCCAATGGGCGCGCACCAATGGGCTTGACCCCCGTGAAGTCGAGAAGATGAAGCAGAATAAATCCCTATGGTGGCAGGCACCCGCAACCGCCTTGTTTAGAACAAAGGGCGGGCAGATGGGGCAGCAGGCTATCAACCTTGCCATCGGTGGTGCCGGTGTAAGTTCTGTTTTAGGCATGGGACCTATCCCCGGCATGGTTGCCGGTGGTGCAGCCGGTTCCTGGATGGGGCAGATTGCATGGGACGAACAGCAGCGCATGGCAGAACAGGGGGACGCTTACACACCATCGGCAGGATATAAATTGCTGATGGTATTGAACGCTGCATTTGAGGGATTGGAGATCGGTATCACCATCCCGCAGTTATGGAGCGCATTGATTGAACGCAACCGGGCGCAATCGGTTGCGGAAGGTAAAGACCCGGCGAGCATGGACAACGTGACCAATGCGGCTGCCGAGCTTGCCGAAATGATTTATGATTGGGATTGGGACGCAATCAAGGCAACCGGTATCCTGTATTATTCATCCCTGCCACAAACCGTAGCATACCAACAGGCATGGGGCGAGTATGCCAGAGGTGGGTACCAGGGGGAAGCACCATCAGTAGAGTTCAAGAGATACCAGCTGGGAACAGGCGACCCGGAGACAATCCAGATCAACCAATTGCCAATCCTATCAGCGTACCAGGATGTAAAAGAGTTGATAGCTCAGGGCTATACGCCCAGGGAAGCGGCGGACATTACCCGCACCCGGTTTGGGTTTGGTGGGGAAATGACAGACCTGGTAGCCGGATACTTGCTTGACCCGCTTGACCTGATTGGACCGCTTGCAAAGGGGATCGGCATTGACATTGCCGATGCCAGCGGTAACGCAACCCTGGCACATGCTTTCAATGTGTCAAGTGGACCGGTGGAAGCCTTGCGCAATTATGGCGCATTGCTGCGGACAGGTGCAGGCACGGACGCCCGTACCAGAATTGAGTTGGGTAATGCGGATTGGATGACCCGTTATCTTGCAGGTGTGGACAAACAAGGCAACCTGTTACCCGTGCGTAAATTCAAGCTGGCAGACCCCCGCACCTGGTTTGCCCTACGTCCGGCAGCCATAGCAAACGAAGTGTTATCTACCAACGTAACTAACTTAAGCTATGTCTTGATGCAGAAAAAGACAGTAGAGGACATGAACGGCGCAATCAGGGGGATTGCAGGGATCAGCCCGGAGCAGGCGGCACGGATTACAGAGGACATGCCCTGGCTTCAGGCACCGATTGGTGGCACATTGCCCGGCGCGCTGCGTGACTTTGGCAGGACGCTTGACACAATGGAAGCAGCCTGGAACGCCAACACCCCCAACCGCAATCTAATCCTACGCATGGCAAAGGATTTGGACATGACCCCAGGCGAGTTCCTTGCGCAGTATTACCGCCAGGGGGAAGCCTTATTCCAACGCTGGGCGGACAACCTGCAAGGCAAGCCAAACAGTGAAAGTTTATTGGCAGGTATCCAGGATGGCAGCCTATCCTATCAGCGCGTAAAAACCCTGGTAGATGGGTTTATGAAAGACACCCCGCTAACAGCGGATGATTACCGGGCGCATTTGCTGGGCGCATTGACTAGCCATGTGGACAAGTGGGCGGCAGACTTTTACCAGGTGAAACCGGACCCGGCGTGGCAGCAGTTTAGCCATGCCATCAAGAGTACACAAAGCCTGTTACTCTTGGGCTTGAACCCAACCTATGCAATCAATAACGTGATTAACAACCGGATCACTATGGCATGGGGTATGGTGCTTGGCTTGCGTGGGAAGAAACAGATCAACGATTTTTGGCAACGGTTTGAAGTGCAACCCGCCAGGCTGCGCGCTGCCATTGGTGGAGCTGCTGGGTTTGATGACGCCAACACCGGCGCAGCCATCCGAGGGGCAGGGCAGGCACATGGATTGCTGGCAGAATACGTGAGACTTTACCAGGAAAACCGCTTACTAGGCAAGATGCAGGTTGTTACACGATTGGCGCAGGCAGAGGAAAGGGGCGCAAGTGCGCAAGCGTACACAGCCGGGACCCAACGAGCATGGCGCAGGTTATGGAAGCGTGGGCGTGGGTATGATGTAATGCCCCATGAATTGGAGAACGCACTACGGGCAATTGACCCCAGCCTACCGGCATTGATTTACGCTGGCATTGACGGAACGATGAACCTGGACGAGCTTAATGCCCTGTTATGGGAAGGTGTACAGGTACGAACCCTTGACCGGGTATTACCGGACGCAGCCGCATACCTACGGCGGGCGGGAATTGACATGGATGAAGCAGGTATCCGGGAAGCATTGGAGCATACCGGCGTATATAGCTATCTACAAACCGCATTGAACGAAGCACGAACACCAGAGCAGGCAGCCCATGTGTTGAGGGAAACCAGGAGCATGGTTGCAGATTGGGTGGATCAGCAGTTTATACAGCACCGCCACGAAGTAGCCCGGCGAGCCGTTGAGGTGGCGCAGGCGGAAGGTGTTGCCGGTGTCCTGGACGTGTTTGACCAGTTGTATTGGGACCTGGACGATTTTTGGATCAGGCATTATGAGGATTGGGAAAAGGTACACCAGACCGCAGCGAGCAAAGACCGGCAGGAACGGCGCAGATTATTCAGGCAGCAGCGGGCAAACAGCCGGGCGGAATGGGCGCGCATGAACGACATGGAAGATGCCACCTTGCGCGGGACGTTGGAAGGGCTTGGCGCAGATGACACGGACATTACCTACATTGACACAAGCCTTATGCAGCGGCGGCACGTATGGAATGAATTTTTTGACGAGCTTAACAGGATACAGGATGAGTATTTTGATACCGACTTTGGCAATAACCGAACAGCAGCGTCAAACGCATGGGCGGAGGTCCAGTCAAGGCTTGACGATTTGTATGTGAGGGCTTTGGCTGCGGAAGATGCAATCCAGGTGGACATTGACAATGTTTTTGCCCGGTTGCTGGAACGCCAGGGGCAGAGTGTTGAGGCTGGGTTGGCATGGCGCAGGGGCGTGAGAGCAGCCCGGAGCCGCATGGGTAAGGCTATGCGAGAACACCGCCAGGCTATGTTACAGATACCACCGGATGAAAAGCTAATTGCATGGCGGCAGTTTATCCAGGCGGAATACAAACCGCTGATCCACGAGCTGCGCACCGCCAACCTGGAGGATGCACGGCGGATGTATGGCGTGAATATGCCGGCAGGCACCAGGGAACGTGCGCCACTCATTGAGCGGAAAACCATTCAGCAATTGTGGGATGAAGTGTTGGTACCCGCTGGGATTGCCGGGCGCAATGAATGGATGGCAATCCTGCCATCATTGAATGGAGCCAGGGGCGATGGTGTTGCCCCATTTACGGAAATGGATATTTACACCACCCCAACCCTGGACAGATGGAACCAGATTGTAGATTCATTGAACCGGTTTGGCGAGCAGGGCAGGCAGAACACCCCACCGCCAGAACCACCACCGGCACCGAGAACGGAACGGCGCAGACCAGAGAACGCAGCCACCCGGCGGGTGTGGGATGCCATGACGGATGATGAGCGGTACCATGTGACCCACCATGACCAGCGCACCGGGATACCCAACGGGCGGGCTTTCCTGGAAGCAGTGTTGGACACCGACAAGAACGCCACCCTACCAGTGGTGGTATATGTGGACGGGCGCGGGCTTAAGTGGTGGAATGAGGGGGATGGAGATCAGCGCATACCCCACGAGGCAGGGGACAGAGTGATTGATGCGATTGCCGTTGCCATCCGGGATGAGACACCGGAGGGATACCGGCTGCATGACAGTGGTGATGAATTTGTAATGAGGTTTGCCACCCAGGAAGAAGCGGAGGCAGCCATAGCCAGAGTGCGGGAACGGATCAGGAACAGTGTAATTGAAGTGCAGTACACGGACGGAACCACCCGCTATTATAGGGGCGCAGACATAGCCTATGGAATAGGAGAGGCGGATTATGCAAACATTGGACGACCAGAAACCATCTACCGGGCAGCCGACACAGACCGAGCAGCCCGCAGAGAAGCAGGACCAACCGAGCGCAGAGGCGAAAAGCCAGCCGGTGTCGAAGAAGTCACCAAGCCGGACAGTGAAAGCTATACGGATTTGGATGCCGAAGCAGGGGCAAATGAAACCATTACCCCCAGCGGAGAGGACATTATCTACCGAATCGCAAGCACCTACGGGCTTTACTCAATCAACAACGACCTTACCCCCGTCAGAGGATTTACCCGGCATGTCTTAAATATCGTGCAGAAGTACGGCGGCGAGGCTGGCAAAGCCATCAAGAGTTGGGATGAGTTGATTGCATACGTAGACCAGCACGGCACCGCTATTCTGCGCCAGGCATTTGAAACACGCAGGCGGGCAAAGGAAGGGCAGGGCAACCTACCGGAACAGCCGGAACTTGTCCAAACAGCAGTAAGACGGTTCCAGGCACGGCAGGCGATTGGCAAGATATGGAGCGAGCAGCAGGGTGATTGGATTGCAAAGCCAGACCCGGAAACCATGCGCACCTTGTTTGTAGAGGATTTGTACAATGCTTTCAATGATGGCAGCCAGGACCCACAGGTAATCCGTGACCAGGTTGATGCAAGCGTGACCTTGATGGATGCTCATGCCGCAGTATGGGCGCGGCTGAATGGCAGGCAGGTTGTTGATTGGTGGAATGAGCAATTAGCGGGCTTTATGTCAAAAGATAATGCCATGCAATTGCTGAACGCAGAGCAGGCGAGTGATGCACTCCAGAGCAATGCCGGTGCATTTGCATACCGACTGGAAGATGGACGCATTTTGATTGCTGCCCTGGAAAGACCGGACGCCAGCACCATACCCCACGAGCTTGCGCATTTGTTTGTACAAGACCTGCCAGCGGAGGACGTGAGCCAATACACCCGGTGGCTGATGGATGAATACGGCGTGGAAGCTAGGTGGGATGGAGCAAGAAAGCGGTTTGTTACTGACCGGATGGACAACGTACCCGGACCGCTTGGCAGCCCCATGCCGGCTGATGAGTTTGTGAATGAAATGTTTGCCGTTGGGTTTGAAAAATACCTAGCGGAAGGGAAGGCACCGAGCGCAGGGCTGCGCGGTGTATTCCAAAAATTCAAGGCATGGTTGTTGCAGATATACCGCAACCTGAATACCGGTAAAATGCGGCGGATCAAGTTGAGTGATACCATGCGGGATGTGTACGCCCGGATGCTTGCCACCGGTGATGACCTGCCACAGAAGCCAGCCTACTGGCACAATGCCCCAACATCCCCCACCTTTGCCCTGGGCGCAGACCCAAACAACCGGTATGACTTCAATTTGAGAGTAGTAAGCCTGGATGATTTGATTGCCAGCCACACGGACACGCTTGCAGAGAACCCGGACTTCCCGGCAGAGCTGCAACCGAGACAGCGGGACCGGGCAGCGAGCGAAGTCCAAATAAACAACATCATTGCACAGTTTGTACCAGATGATTTGCTGATAGATTTTCACGTCCTGGAACGTGGACCCATGATTATTGGCAGTGATCTAATTGTGGAAAGCGGAAATGGCAGGGCAATCGCATTAAGAAAAATGCAGAGCAGCCACCCGGCGAAGTGGTATGCATACCAGACCGCATTAGCAAGACGGGTGCAGGAGTTGGGATTATCTACGGAAGGGATACCTAACCCGGTGTTGGTGCGGGAACGTGCCAGCACAGTGAATAGAGTTGAATTTGCAAACGAAGCAAACAACCAATCCACCATGACCGCCAGCGCGCTGGAAGTGGCAAGGAATGACGCCAGGCTTGTTACGGATGAGGCATTGATTAACCTTGTCATACAACCTGACCAGAACATAGACCAGGCAATCAGGTCGCGCGAGAATGTTCAGTTTGTAAAGGACTTTGTTGCCGATCTGCCAAAGAACCAACAATCAACCATCATGGCAGCGGGCGGGGAATTATCGGCAGAGGGCTTACAGCGTATCAAGAACGCTATTATTGCGCGGGTATTCACCGGAGAAGCAGGGGAGCGGATTACCAGGGTATTCCTGGAAAGCCCGGAAGTGGAGATTAAGAATATCCAGAACGCAGTATATGGCGCATTGCCAGCACTTGCCCGGATGGATGGACAGTTGAAACTTGGCACCCGTGATGCTGACCTGGCAATTACCAATGACCTGGCAGCGGCGGTGGATATGTACGCCCGCTTGCGAGCGCAGGGAACGAGCGTGAAGAATTACTTACAGAATATCGGTTTGTTTGAAACAGAGCTGACCGAATTTCAAAGGATGTTGCTGCGATACCTGGACGCCAACGCCAGAAGCACGAACCGGATACGCAACCTGATTACAGGGTATGCAGAACTGGTAATGATGCAGCCGGACCCAAACCAAATGGACTTATTTGGGGATGTACGATTGACAAAAGGTGAATTACTGGACGTTGCAGCCCGCAAGCTGGGGACTGACACCGAGTTTGCCAGCGCGGAAGATGCAGCGCCGGTGCCGGGCGGCGGTGGAATCAAGGTGACGAAAGACATCACCGGCAATGAACCGAGCATAGTACCAGAGACGCCACGAATAACGATCCCTGATACCAGGATGGATGATGAGCAGCTTGCGAACTACGCCAGGGCATTGGTGCGCCAGGGGGATGAAGCAATCCGGTTGGCATTATCGGACGAAGGGGACGAGGGTAAAGCCCGCTTACAGGCAGCCATTGACAAGGAACGTGGTACCCAGGAGCCAGCGCAAGCAGGCAACCAGGCTGATACGGGAATTGAGGAAGCAAAATCTTATATCGGACAGTTTAGAAAATTACCCGGTGGTAGAGTTGGGCGGATCGTGGGTGTGCTTATAAAAGACGGTGCGCATACCGGTTATGTGCTTTCGTTATCCGATGGTACGTTCAGACCCTACCGGGACATGAAAACAACCGCTTTTATTGGGGACGATGTAAATAACATTAAGCAAGTTGCCACACCAGGAAACGCAAACAAATTCCCGGATAGGCTAACAGATAGAAGCATTATTCCAGATGGATACAGCTACGAAGAAGCTGCGCCAATTGATCCTGGAGCGGAGTCATTAATAACGCTTGGGCGGTCAAGATTAGTACATAAGGGAGAGGTTCGGAAAGCACTAGAAGCGGGAGAGGATGTACCACCGGAAGTATTGGCGGATTACCCTGACCTTGACCCAGCGCAAAGACTGGCGCGGGGCGAGGAAGTGACGCTTGATGAAGCTGCAACCGTGACGCCTGAGCGGGCAGAGGCGGCGGTAGAGGTTGAGGCGACCCTGGAACCCGGACGGATGACCGCCCGCGAAGCTGCGGACGAGTGGAGCAGGCGAGAGACGCGCCAGAATGAAGGCAGTTGGGATCAGGGGGTGCGGGAAAATGCGCGGGAACGGGTGCTGACCCTGGCGCGCAAGCTGGAGCGGAAGCCCTGGCAGACTATGACGATGCTGACGCCGGACGGATTGGGGCGTCATTTAGTTGAAGGTTTGAAGCGTTACGGCTTGCTGACGGTGGCCTGGGATGAGACGGGTATGCCGTATTATGCGTTACGGGATACGCCGATGCGGGCTGACCTGCTGGACGAGGCTGGAATTGCGCGGATTGAGGCGGCGCAGGCCGCACCTGCTGAGGCGGTTGAAGGTGGTCCGATTGATGCGACGACGGTGGAAGTTGCACCTGCTGAGGTGGTGCCAGAGGCGGCGACTGGCAATATTGAGGCAGCAAAGCAATACCCGATCATATCTGAATGGCTGGCCGGAAATACCGGGCAGCGGATTAGCTCATATGCGGATCGCATTGTCGGGGCTGATACACGGTTGTCTCCTGCCCGTGCCCGTGATATTGCCGCTGGTATCGTTTCGGAAGAATACGGATTAGAAGCTGATGCGCTATCTGGCTATCAGGCGACAAGCGGCGATGATCCAATTGGCAAGTTGTATGATGCGTGGACTGATCGGAATGAGCAGCAGAGTTTCAGGGCTGACCTGGTTGATATGACAGGAACCCGATTCGCCGAGGACCCAGAGACGATCAGCCGCTATACTGAAATTGCAAGGGGCGGTGATGAAATTGTCCACAATCTTGACGCGCAGCGGGCAGAGGCGGCGGTAGAGCCGGAAGCCCCAGCAGCCGTAACAGCGGAGCCGGAGCCAGTGGTAGAACCAGCGAAAACTTTGCGGACAATATCCGACTTAAGCGATGCTGAATATTTAGAGTTGGTAGAGCGCGCAAAGGACTGGCAATATCTCGTATTCCATAATGGCGGTGTTGCCAATAAATCATCATTGGAAGATTGGCTTACTGCAAATTATGGGGTAGATCGTTATACCGGTCATGTGATTGGCAATAGACTGGAGCAGATATTTAACCCGGCGCAATGGAAAGAGGGACGGGCAGAACCTAAACTATCGGATTACCCGGACCTGGCGCAGCAGTATGGGAAACAAGCAGAAGCAGCAGCCGTAACACCGGAGCCGGAGCAGCCCCAGCCCCAAACACACGCCCTGGCAGACCCGACAACCCAGCCGACATTCTTTGACCAGAGTGCGGAAGATATGCCGTTATTCAGTGAAACACCAATGACAGCAGAGGAAAGCGCATTTACCGCCACAGAACCAGGCGCAAAGCAGCCAGGATTATTGGAGGAACGACCTGCATTTACCCCCACCAGCCGGGTATTGGATGTAACGATTGTGGGTGCAGGTGTCAATAAGCGTGTTCGATTATCGTTGGATGATGTTGCTGCCATCCGCAAGCTGGCGGATGAAAACAAAGGCGCAGAAGTATCCTGGAGGATTGTCAGCCAGGATGGTGACATTCAATACAAGGTTGGCAAAGACCTGAAAGACCTGCTACCGGACGTGCCAGAGGGACAGGATATGTTATTCCAACGGCGGCGGCGGGACCGGGTGACGGTTGAGCCGGTGACTGACCCCAATGCACGTCATGGGGATATGCGGATTGTGGGGAATGTGTACTGGAGCGAAGGCAGGGAACGCAGGCTGATTGCCTACCTACCAGAAAGATATGATGTTGGCGAGTGGCGGGACAGCCAGCGTGGACGGTTTAGAATTGTTGGGCTTGACCCGCAGGATGCTAACTATTGGATCATTGAGCTGGAGGGCGGCGGCTTTACCAGGTTCAACCCTGGCGAGACGGAAGCCAATGCCATTAATGCACCGGTTGGATCGGTGGACGCTGGAAATCCAAACCCGCCAATTGCACAGGCGAGCGCAGAATACGCCAGGAATACCATCAACCCCATCCTGGACGCATTGGAACGCAACATAATGACAGCAGACCGGCAGCCCCGCAGTATACCAGGGGCAAGGGAAATGCCGGAGCGGACACAGCGCATGTACCGCACCTGGGCGAGCAAGGTGCAGGGGCAGATGAGCAGCGCAAAGCTGGCAGCCACCCGCATGGGCGAAGGATACCGGGACGCTGCACTACTGAACTACACACGGAAAACCAACCTTGATAGTATGCTGGAAGTGATATTTCCCTACCAGTTTTGGTACACCCGCACCATGCTGAATTGGATGGGGCGATTCCTGGACAAGCCTAGCATATTGACAAACTATTACCGCTTCAGGCAGATGCAGGAACGACACAAGCGGGATGGCTTCCCAACCAGGTTGGAAGGGAAGATTGGAATACCATTCCCATTCCTGCCGGAAGGCATGGGCGATGCCCTGTATGTGGACCCGATGAAACAGATATTCCCCTGGGAAAACTTTTCAAGACCGCTGGACAAGATTGCAGACGAACAGAACACGGTTGAGAAAAAGGCGGTATCCATCCTGGGACGCTGGGCGGAAGAACGCACGTATGACCCGGCAGCAGTACAGAACGCACTTGACACAAAGAAAGGTGAGTTATGGGAAGCTGCCCTGGCAGAAGCCAAACAAAGCAGCGAGCTAAACTATGACGACCCGCTATCATTGGTGAGCGCAGTAATGACCCCCAACCTGCCCCTGTATTGGGCTGCATTGGCATTGACCGGGCAGGAAGATAAGATCAGCCAGCTGCCATTTACCAGGATGGTACAGGCAATGACTGGACTGGCAGGCGTGGGCGAGCCGGGCGGCGTGAACCTGGAAAAAGGGATCAGGCAGACACTGGACATGCCCGAAGTGGACAGGTGGCAGGATTACCGGATTGACCGGGAGCTTGCAAACATGGCAGCCGATGGACGCATTACACCAGAAGAAGCGGTGGAAGCAATGGTATCCAGGCAGGGTGAAGTATTTGACCAGGCACGATCCCGCGTGGGAACACAACAAGGGGTACGGTGGTTATTCTCTGCTTTCCTGGCGGACCTGTACCCGGAAGGTGAAAAGACCCAACGCCAGAACGCAGATGAGTATTACCAGGCAATTGAGAAATGGACAAGCGGCGACACGGACGCCATGCAGAAGTTTTATGACGAACACCCGGACTATGAAGCGCGCATGGCAGCCCTCCGGGATCCACAAGAGCGGTTGAAGTCCTATCTTATCAGTGAGGTTTGGGACCGCTGGAACGAAGCAGACCGGGTGACAAAGAAGGCGGCAGCGGAACAGCTGGGCGATATGTTCAACCAGGCTTTCCTAGACAAAGAAACTCGCAGCTATGACGCCATTGACACGGAAACGCTTGCGTATTGGGCGAAGATGCTGGGCGGCGACATGATAGAAGGCACCCCAACGGTGCCGGAAGGAACAGCCCTGCACGTACCACCGCCAGAACTGCGCCAGGAAGTTGAATCATTTTACACGGAACGGGATGCCAAATTCCCCAACATTGGCGATTGGATTGGTGTATCACAGGGAACAGAAATGACCGTGCCGATTGTGGATCAGTATTATGAGTGGCGTACTAACTGGCTTGCAGAACACCCGGACGCCATCCCCTATATCCTGGGTGATGACAACGACCTAACCGGATTGCCGAATAACATTCAATCGGTGGTGTTCAAGTACCGGAGCCTACGGCAGAACCTATACCCGAACATCTTTGAACTGCAAGAACAGTATTTCAACATAGCAAAGGGCGACAATGCCGGGCGCAAAGCCTACCGGCAGCAATACCCGGAGCTGGAAGAATATTGGGAGTGGCGGAAAGCCTACGCAGCCCAACACCCGGAAGCAGCAAGCTATATCCTGGGTGAAGATAGCCTGGCGGATATGATTGCCGGTGGGAACGCATACAACAGCAAGACCACCCCGGAGCTTGACGAACATGCTATGGCAATGTTTAGCCAGGAATTGCGCCTGGCATTGACCCGGAAGGTGTACGCAAATACACCGCTGGGACAAGGCGCATGGAAAGAAATAAACTTTATTTGGAAAGCCCTGGGCGAGCCGGGCGGAAGCATGGCAAGTTGGATGAGTGATACCGTTCTGCCCGCATTTGGCAGGTAGGGTACTTGTATAGACAGTACATATATGCTATACTGAACTTGCCGACAGAGGCAAGAACCCGGGCGCGATGTATTTCGTGCCAGGTGTTTTATTCAACATCATCATAAGGAGAATGAAGATGGTTGATGAGGTTCAACCCACCCAACCGGCGCAGGTTGGAGAGCAGCAATCGGAAACGGTTGCACAAGGGGCAGGACAATTAACCCCGGAGACGGTTCAAGGATTAATTCAGCAAGGCGTAAAAGCGGCGATGGAAGAAATCCGGCGGACCGAACAGAGCCAGCGTGACAAGCTGGAAGCGCGCATCCGTAGAGAAACGGAACAGCGATTAGCGGCAATGAAGGCAGCTGGAATTGAAGTGACGGACGACCAACGCAAGGCGGTTGAAACCGTAACCCGCAAGCAGATTGCGGAGCCGGTTGAAGAACCGGACAACGACCCAATTTCAGAAGCAGCCAGCGCGATGATGGACAAGGCAGGTGTTGAAATCCTGGAGAGCGACCCGGAAGCTGCGCTAATGAAGGCAGCCCGATCACCAGAAGAATACCTGGCAGCCACGAAGAAAGCGATTGCCCTAAAGAAAGCGCGTGATGGTGGTGCAAAGGCAACGATAAAACCGCAGGCAGAACCGGCGACCCCTGAACCCCAGGACAACCCGGCGAGCCGTGTGGTGCAAACCGGAACCGGAGGACCCGGAGCAGGCAAGGAAGCTCTTACACGGGAGCTGATGGATTTACTGGCGCACCCGAAAAAGGAAAACCTGCCCAGGATCAGGGAACTGCGGGAGAAACTTATGAAATAGATAAAGGAGCCTGACAATGGCTATTCAAAATACTTCAAACTTATCTGACAGTATTCGCGCCCAATATCTTTCCAATTACGTGGAAGGCGCATTGGGGTATCGCTTGTACGATCAGATTGCAGCCCCGGTTGGGGCAAATATGTCAGAGCTGAAACGTGGTTCGAATATTCGTGTCCCGTTTATCAGCAAACTTGATCCATCCACCCAAACCCTTTCAGAGAGTGCGGACGTTGTACCGGCGACCCTGGTTGATACCTATGCGGACATCACCCCCACGACCCGCGCCAACGCTATCCAGTGGAGCCAGCTGCTTGAAACCCAGGTGTACACCAATTACACCGCAAAGGCTTACCAGGCACTTGGGGAAAACATGGCGGAAAGCATTGACCTGCTTGCACAGGCGGAAGCCCTGGGCGGCGATCTTGTCATTCGGGCGGCTGCACGTGCCAGCCTGGACGCTGGAACAGCCAGCAACCGCTTGAGCAAGAGTGTTTTTGTCAAGGCTGCGTCCTGGCTGAAGGCACTCAAAGTCCCATCGTTCCTGACCCCGCGTGGCGGGAAATGGGTTGCCATCTTCCATCCCTGGGCTTTGGTTGATTTGCTTGCCGACACGGAACTTGTTGCCGTTGGTGAATACCAGATGAGCGGCTTGATCCTCAATGGCGAGCTGGGTGAACTGCTTGACTTCAAAATCGTTTGCGACCCGCGCGCCAAAGTGTTTTGGGGTGCAGGTGCCGACAACACTAGCAATGTAGCCACCACCCTGGCTACCGCAGCCAGCCGCCTGGACAAGACCATCACGGTTGCAGCTGATACCAATATTGCCGCAGGGCAATGCCTCAAGATTGGCACCGAGGAAACCGCTGACACGCACTATGCCACCAATGAGATGGTTTATGTGGCAAGCATTTCTTCCACCACAGTCACCATCATTGGCGAGGGCGAAAATGGCGGCTTGCGCTATTCCCACGACAGTGGTGCGGCGGTTCGCAACGCTGATAGTGCCGTGCCGATTGTGTTTGGCGGATCGGAAAGCCTGGCAAAAGTGTATGACACCGAGCTTGGCGGCGAGTACGGCGAGGTTGTTGGACCGAAGAAAGATGGTATATTGGATCAGTGGACTACCCTGGGTTGGAAGTGGCGCGGCGGTTATGACCTGATTTCTGAAAATCGTGTCATTCGTGCCGAAGTGGCATCCAGTATGGAAGCATAAGGAGGTAATACTATGGCACACCAAACCCAAATGAACACCATCAATGGTGTATCCCCATTCCTTGACCCGGACAGCCTGCAGATCAAGAACCTGGCGGCAACCCTGAACACCGTATCGAAGGCAAAAAGCTATACCGTACTTGTGACTGACAGTGGTACTGTGTTTGATACGACTGGCGCCACCAGCGCGGTGACCTTTACCCTGCCAACCGTGACTGATGCTGATGGCTGCTTTTATATGTTCGTGAACACAGTGGATCAGAACATGGTTATCACGTCATCCCCAGCAGACAAAATGGTTTATGACAATGACGCAGCAGCCGACAGCCTGACCGCATCTACTGCAAATCACAAGATTGGCGCGGCGATTATTGTTGTATCGGACGGTGCCAACTGGCTTGCGTGGTGTGCGGGAAACGGCAGCGCGGCATTTACGGCAGCGACTTAACGGAGGTATGCTATGGCTTACCAAACCCAAATGAACACCATCGGCGGGAAAACCATTATGCTGGACCCGGATACCATGCAGATCAAGAACCTGGCGGCTATCCTGAACTTTGCGACAAAGACAGCGGATTACACCTGCACGGTGAATGACAGCGGAACCATCTTCAATGTGACCGGCGCAGAAGAATTGGTGACATTCACCCTGCCAACCCCGTCAGCTGCAAATGATGGCGTGTTTTATGGTTTTGTATCCACAGCCGCCACCGGGCTTGCCGTTGCTTGCGCAGATAAGATTGTCTATGACAATTCAATTGCAACGGACAGCCTGACCGCAGAAACAAACGACCATATCATTGGCGCGGCTTTGTTTGCCGTGAGTAATGGAGCTTTGTGGCTTGTGTTTGCTGCGAAGAATGGTGGTGCAGTCTTTACAGCTGCAGCCGCATAACGGAACAAAAGGAGAAGGGGGATGGGAAACCATCCCCCTAACCAAACATGGCAAAGAAAAAATACCTTGTAATGAAAGCCCGCGACAACGACAAGAAAAGTATTGCCCTGGATGGCAAGACGCTTGACTTTGGGAAAAAGACGCGGGGCTTTACCATCACGGATGAAGCCAGAGCCAAAGAGATTGAGGCGATGTATGGGAAGAAAGGGGATGCCATACCAGGTGAAGTGGTAGTGGCACCGCTAAACATTGCACCGGATAGGTTACATCCGAGATTGTTCAGTGTGCCAGACCTGCCCTGGAAGAAGGACCCCAATGGCGAGAACAGCAAATGATTGTATCCTGGCAACCGCCAGGCTATTGAAGAATTATCGGGAAGGAACATCAACCAGCGCGGGCAGTACAACGACCCTGATTGATTCCAACCTGACTTATCCTGGTGGATACCTGGTGGGCGGAACCATCTTTTTTATCAGTGGTACGTTGGCAGGCAAGAGCGCAGTTATCACGGCGTACAATGCCGAGACATATACCGTTGGCTTTGCAACCCAAACCGCAGCCGCAGCCAGCGGGATTGTATATGGGGTGATCCCGCCAGACATTCCCAGGGGGGTATTGATTAGCAGCCTGAACCATGCCCTATTGGAGTTGGGACCGTTTATTACCGTAGATGATACCCTGGACGCTGATACAGACGTGGAAGAATACACGCTGCCAACCGGGGTAAGCAATGTGTTACGCGTGGAAGAAGCGCAAACCGACAGCGAACCCTACCAATGGAAAAGAAATTTCTTTTGGCGGGAGATCAACGGAGAATTGATTTTTGACCCGGATAAAGCACCGAGTAATGACGGGTACGCAATCCGTCTATGGTATGCAGCACCACATGGGGCGATTGACGCAGACGCAGATGATGTAACCGAACAGGTATCCATGACCTTATTGGCGTGGACTACGGCGGTATATGCCCTGTTATGGCGGCTGAACCGGGTTGGGAATGATGACCAGATTGCAGCCGAAATGCTAAACAATGCCAAGCAGGAAGCATTGATGGCAAAGATGCGTACACCCGTGCGCAGAATGAACCGTGACCCGAAACTAACAGGATACTAAACCATGATAAGGGTAACACCAACTGCGAAGGAACCAACCCACCATATAAGCCTGACCGGATTGGACAGGTTTGGCGTGGAACGCACCATCGGGCTTACAGCCATTGGCAGCGACATGAAGCCAAACATTGCAGCGATCATGGCAAACCCATCAAGCAGAACCACCGTAAAAGTGGACACCGCAGAGGGTGAATTTGTACAGATGAAACCACCATTCGGCAGGTTGTCCAGGTCTGATTTTAGCGGCGGATTGGGTATGCTGGACGGGGACGCAGACCGAACCAGGTATGCCATTGGCAGGCGGATATGGACAGCGGGCGGAGCTGCAATGATGGCACCCCTGCTCCACCGGGCGGTGATTAACTTCCCGGCAACGTATGTGTACTACTGGAATTACCGCACCGTATGGACGGAAATGGATGTAACATCAAAGCGGTATGTAGCATCATACGTACCCTGCTCATCTACTGCGTCATACACCGGCATAACCATCCGGGCGCGCTTATACCAGAGCAAGATCAAGGTTAGCTTACAAGCAGACTCCAACGGCGAACCCAGCGGAACGGAATTGGCGAGCGGGTATAGCAACGGAACCGGGATGGATGGCAATGTATATGTTGAGTTTACCACCCCTGTTACCGTTGGGGCAGCAAATGTTTGGATCGTGGTGGAAACCCTGGCAAGCAGCGGGGATACATACGATTGGATTGGCAGGCACGGCAGAGCAACCGGTCTGCTCAACACGGGCGCATACTCCGCAGATGGAAGCACCTGGACAGCAGAGAGCGGGGACAACCCGAACATCAGCCACGTATTGAGAACCCAAACCAGCCGGGCAGACGATTGGAAATTCTTTCAGTATAAAGAGGGTTTGTATGCCGTAACATCCAACCGGCTATTCATCAACGGCGACAGGGGCGCAGCGGACGACAACACCGGGCAGCTGACCAAAGTAATTGACGCAACAAAGAGTTGGACGAATGATGTGTGGATTGGCGACATTGTAAAGATTGTGGAAGGTCCGGGGATTGGTGAATGGCGCACGATTACCGACAATGACGGAACCAGCCTGACAGTGGACACCGCCTGGACGACCCCGCACACCACAGCCACAAGCTATGTCATTCAGAAAAGCCCATACTGGACAGAGATTACCGGGCATGGGATTACCGGCACGGTCAAAGATGTATGCGTGACAAAATTTGGCGTGATTTACTTTGCCAGCGGCGACAGCACCGCATTGAGACGGGCAAGGTTTTATAACAACAGCGGGACCTGGACAGCAGCCTATGACAACGACACAGCCAGCGAAGGGGCGAGCCTGCTACTGGCAACCTACGACCCGGAGAATGGCAAGCCCGTTGTTTGGCGGGCGCAGAACGGGACGGATTGTGCGATCTCGAAAGCAGAGGCAAAGGATTGGGGAACCAGCCTGACTTGGGGGGATGATATAGAGATTGGCGACCTGGAACGCACGATCAACGGATTAATTGATTATGATGAGCAGATAGCTGCCATCAAGAGTGACGGGGTATGGTTGGTGCAGGAAGGCTATGCCAAAAAGACAAGTATGAACTTTGGCAGCCGGTGGGGTACAAACATTGGCAGACGCCCGGCGATTATGACACCTTATTTAGTGGTGCCATTCGATGAAAAGCTGGAGCGGATGTATGGCACAATCTTTGAGGACTACGGACCCGATGTGGATAACGGGATACCGGATTACCAAAATGGCGCAGTGATGGACACGCTGCCGGTTGTTGGCGGTTTGGTGATTGCCAAAGCGGGCGGCGGGAACCAGGACTATGGCACCACTCCAGGGGAAAGCACCGTATATTTACACCGGGGCGGATGGCACCCGGTGGCGAATTTGTTTGAGGGGGACCGGCTGCGCGCCTTGACGTTGCAGCGGGGTGAAGATGGAGTTGATTGGTTATGGATGGCGGGGGAAGATGGTTTATATTACCTGCCATTCCCGCGCGTGTGGGATTACACCACAGAAAAGAACTTTGATCCAGACCTGGTTGAGCAGACCGGCACCCTGGTAACAGGATGGTACAACGGCGGCAACCTGGTAAATGACAAGTGGTGGGAAAGTATCACCCTGTTTGGCAACGGGCTTGACAAGACCGACAGAAAAATAGAGGTTTGGTATCAGCTGGACAGGTTGTTTGATAGTGATATGTCCCAGGACAGTGACCAGAAAGAGGACCCGGGGCGGTGGACGTATGCAGGTGTAACCACCCTGAACGCAGACCCGGCGAACCCTGACAACGTTCTTTCATTTAATATACCTATCCGTGCGCAAGGAAAGACCGTGCGCTTTTTATTCAGGATGTTTTGTGATGGTGGAGCCGACACCCCAAAGCTATTGGGGTACACGGTGGATTACCTGGAGCGAGTGAGCGCAACCAGGACATACAGCCTAAACTTTCGGGTAGGCGACATTGCCTATGACCGGGCGGGCGGGTATGAGGAATACAACGCGCTTGACGCATTGACCTTATTGGATTATTGGGCGACCACCATCAAACCGCTGACCATGCGCAGCCAGTTTGATCCATTTGACCAGCGCAGGGTATTGGTGGAAATGCCCGGAGTGCGCCCGGCGAACATTGACGAGCGGGGCAGTGAAAGCCATGTATCATCCATCAGCTTGCTGGACGTTGGCGCAGTGGACGAACAAAGCCCGGATGGTTTAGTATTTGCTTTTCGGCGGGGAAGCACTGACCTGAAGTATTGTCCGGACATCCTGGAGGATGGAGCGAGCTTTACAGCAATCACCCTGCCAACGGCGGACAACATACAAGATGTGCAGGTGGGCGGGGATGGCAGGTGGATTTGGATGACCAACGCCACCGGCTTATACCGGGCGAAATACCAGGACGAGACACCAGGAACATGGGGATTGATTTACTCTATGGACCAATTATATGCAGGTGCCGGGTTTGGATCAGCCGTGCCGGAAGAATATAAACCATTCCTGAAGATCAAGCCCATACCAGGCAGCGATTGGGTAATGATGCTGGCGGTATTCAACGGGATTTACCCAGGCGATGCTTATGCGGAAGTGGCATTACTGGCAGTACGCAACGGACGCATTGACGTAATTGAAAAGACCTGGAGCGATTTGGGCGGTGAACGCTGGGACATTGGCGCAAATTTTGAGGATGTGACTGATATTGTCCTGTATAAGTATTCGGGATCGGATGAGGAAATCAAGGTAGACGGGCTGCTATCAGTGGCAGGCGGGGATGGTACACACCCGCATGCGTATCTATTTCACTTCAATTGGGAGCCAAACGCAGACACCACACTAATCTACGACTGGAGCATGACAACCACCGATGATGCAATTATCAAGATTGCAATCAGCGGGGTGCGCAACACCGACACCATGTTTTATTACATTGATGACAATGTGAACGTTGGGCGCAAGAAGTTATACCGGGGCAGGTTTGGGAAGTACGGATATGTTGCCGGGCTATGGAAGGAAACCATCATCCAGAGTGCAGATCGGGTATTCCTGACAGCTGCCAGCGATACCCATTTGATGTGCAAGGGATACAAAAGCAATGACGGTGGGCGCACCTGGACAGCGGATGGACTATCGGAAAGCGGAGCGGTATACGAGAAGGTTGCCCTTGCCCCTATGGTATGGGTGGCTTGCGCAAGTGATGGCAACGTGAAACTAACCACAGACTTTGGCACCACCTGGACAACGATTGAGAATATTGGAGCTGCGGCATACAAGTTGAGGATTGCCAATGGCGGATAAGCCGTACTTGTTTGGCGTGGTGAAGCGCAAGCCAAAGAAGGCAGACACCACCACACCATATATCGAGCAGGAAGAACCAGGCTTGCAGGGAATATTGGGAAGCAGCCTGGAGGAACGAACCTATAACATGTTATTGAAGCTGGGATGGAAGCCCTGGCAGATTGAGATACAAACCCCCATCCTGGGCGGAAGGCAGACCAGGGGAGGCATGGTAGTGGACTTTGTGTTATTCAAACCGTCATCCTGTGCCATATCCTGCAAAGGTGGGTACTGGCACGAGAACGGGAATGAAGAAATTGTAGAAGATGCCGCACAGATGCAATACTTCAATGAATACGTGGTGATTTGGGATTATGAGGTACCGGATGACAAGCAGCTTGAAGCAGTAATGAGAAACCGGATAGGAGCAGCGTAATGATCCCGCTAGATGCACACCTGGAAAACTTGCGCAAGAAGTTTGAGAAACACGCCTGGCGGCACAAGGCGGGCGGACCTGACCCGATTGACATTACCGGCGCAATTGGATCGTATGAATATAAAATCTACCTGCAATCGGCAGGGAATGAAACCGTAACAGCGTATGACGCAGACGCCACCGGGCTTGCTGCCGCGATTGCAGATGCCGGGGATGGAGATATTATCATCCTGCCAGCCGTGAGCATTGACGGAGATTTTACCGTGCCAGCAGGTGTAAGCCTGATAGGACTGGAGCGCAAGCGCACCGTCTTGACCGGACAAATTACCATTGGTGCTGCAAGTGTACTGTATAACCTGACCGTAGAACGCAGCGAGGAAGGGGATGCAACCGGCGTGGTATGCGCAGCCAGCGCGGATGATGCCTATCCCTATCTCTACAACGTCACAATCTCTGTAACATCCACATCAGGAAACGCCACCGGGGTATGGGGCGGCGCGGGAACCTTGCGCCTGGCATATTGCAACATTACCGCAACGGCGGGCGGAGTTGGGCGGGCGGTGTATGTGCTGGGATTGGAGGAAGAAGATGAATAATACCGGCACCTTCCCAAGTTATAACCTACCAACCACCGCAAGCGTGGACAGCTATTGGGCGCAAAGCAGCTGCAGCAACCTGACCCTACCCCTGACCGAAGCGGGCGGGGAAGGAAACTGCATGACCCTGGATGATAACGTGAGAGACAACATTTGGAGCTATGTCATCTATGACCTGGGCGGGTTGTATGCCCTGACCGGCTTTACGTGGTACCTGAAACCAAGAGGATTCAACAGGGCGTATGTATCGGAAGATAAATCAACCTGGACGCTTGTTAGTGAGAAGTATGGGTATAGCACAGAAGCATGGCAAACCGTCAGCGCGACGTTTGCGCAGACAAACGCCAGGTATGTGAAATTTATGGCGGAGCCGGGACACCTGGGGCAACGCCCGCTATCCCTGGGATACTTTACCCTGACCGGGACCGTGACCGGGACCGGCAACGTGAACACCAATGCAGATATGTTGTACTGCGCCTTGAACGGATCGGATTATGATATTGCCATTGGCGCATCGGGGGCAGTGGCGGTGTATGCCTGCCAGTATGACCCGGACAAAGTGACCGGCGGAACCGTGACCATGATGGATGGGGACCGGGCAGCGATTGACCACACCCACGATGCCGCAAACCTGGACGACCTGGCGGACGTGACCATTACCACACCAGCGGACGGGGAGCTAATCCGCTATGATGGCAGCGGATGGATCAACAACACCCTGGCGGAAGCAGGGATAGCAGCGGCGGATCATACGCATACCATCCAATTACAGGTATTCCAGGAAGATCATTCCAGTGATTGCGATGGTTCTGAAACAACGTTTTATAGCAGCCAGGCATTTACGGGAGAGACAACCCACATCTTTTTGAATGGGCTTTTACAACAACCGGACGTTGATTACACGGAAATTGGGAACCGGGTAATTGAATTTACCACCGCACCCATCAGCGGGGACGTGCTGATATTTGCGTATGTGCTGGGAGAAATGGCGGACAGTACAAATCCATACGTAACGCTATACGGCGATGAAAGCACCGTCATTATGCAGCTGCATAACCACACCGATCAGAGCGATGGCGCATTGACACCAACGGAAATTACAACAAACTATCACACGCTGGGACACGAAGCCCATGTGATTACAGACCATGACATTGTAACAGCCGTACCAGATAGCATTGTGGAAACAGAACTGGAAGGCTGCGAACAAACCACCAGCAACGGGCATATCTTATCCATCGGGTGCGACTATACCAGGAGCAGCGAAACAGACCGCCAGACCATTATTGATGGTGCCATAGCAGATGGCGGAGCGGTATTTTTGGCACACCCAAAATGGTATGTTGGGTTCAGCCAGGCAGTGATGGCAGCCCTGACCGGGTATCACGGGATTGAGATATTTAACATGCATTGCCAAACCCAGGCGGGCAGTTATAGCCCGGTGACTTATCCGGGGTTTGACGTGGCGGATTGGGATTACCTGCTAACCAACGCAAGGCAGAACATTTGGGGTATCGCAGTAGACGACTTCCACTCTAGCAGTCATTTGAAATCGCAGGGGATTGGTAGATTGCATGTGTTTGTATCCACCAACACAGCCGCCAACGTGCTGGCGGCATTGAAGGCGGGAAACTTTGTGGCAGATGTTGGCATGACAGGACTAACCCCTACCATCCCGAACATATCGAGTACAGGTATGAGCCTGAACGTATCAGGGGCAACCCGTATCCGGTTTATTGGAGACAACGGAACGCTATTGCAATCAACCGAAGGGGAAAGCGGAAGCTATACCTTTGACGGTGATACCTATGTGCGGGCAGAAGTGGTTACAGATTACACGGAAGGATTTGGCAGCGCGATTGATACAACCTACACATGGGGCGTGGAAAGCGGGAGCTGGAGCGTGGGAAGCGGGATACTATCACAAGCAACCAACAGCGACGGCCCATTTATCATCATCCTAAAAAAACACCGGGAAGGCGACTTTGAAGCAACCTGCAAAGTGCGAGTGGCAGCAGGCACCGGCAACCGGCAGGGCGGGTTATTGTTCAACGTCTTGACGTTAACCAATATGTATTACCTGGATATTGACATTGATGAAGCAACGGAGAAATTTAAACTATATGTGTACCCAAACAATGCAAACCCAACCAAGTTGGCAGCAGCAAACAAGACCATCAACGGAGATACCTGGTACACCATGCGATTACAGTACACCGCAGCCACCGGGGGGATTAAGGCGCGGGTATGGGAGAGCAGCGGAAGCGAGCCGGGAACTTGGGACATTGACATAACCGACACCACCCACAAGACCGGAGCCTTTGGCTTTCGGACGCGCTATGCTTGCGACTTTGATGATTTATGGATTGACGGATTCAAGTTGTACTACCAGCCAATCAAGCCGGAGGAAGCATGACCAAGATAAGGAAAGAACAAATCGGGTCCGGCACCGCAACCAGCGGACAGGTATTGACAGCGGACGGATCGGGCGGAGCAGCCTGGGCGGACGCATCGGGTGGAGCGAGCGTATTTACTGACTTGACCGATGTGCCAGCCGCATACACCGGGGATGGTGGGAAGTATGTAAAGGTAAATGCCACAGAAGATGGATTGGAGTTTGACACACCAGCTGGCAGCGGGGACATGACAAAGGCGGTGTACGACACGAATGACGATGGCAGCGTGGACAAGGCGGATGCCATAGATGGTATAGCAGCCGCAGGCAATTCCAAATACTATGGCACGGACAGCAGCGGTACGGCGGGCTTCCATGACCTGCCTGCCGGTGGAAGCGGAGCAGTGGCAACCGACACAATATGGGACGCAAAGGGCGACCTGGTGGGAGGCACCGGCGCAAACACCGCACAAAAGCTAACCGTTGGCACAGATGGACAGGTATTGACCGCAGCCAGTGGCGAAACCACCGGGCTGAAGTGGGCGACCCCCCTGGCAAGTGAAGGGGAGGGGCATATCACGGTATTTGCAATGAGTTATAACGCAATTGGACAAGGAACAATGTCGCTTACCAGGAACGCATCCTGTTTATATGATTGGTACTTAAATACCACCGCGGCAAATGCAAATAATGGGGATAACGTTTCGTATAAAGTGTACCTGGCACCGGGGACATACACATTTTTATATTACTACCACAAGAACACAGATGCCGGGATTATTGATGTGACTGTAGATGATACGGAGATTGGAAGTTTTGATTGTTATGGATCATTGACCTGGAATGTGCGTGGACTTGTTACGGGGATCAGTATTACCACCGGTGGACTGAAAACCATCACCTTTACAGTGGATGGCAAGAACGCAAGTTCAGCAGATTACAAATTTTATTTAGTATACTTTGCTTTTTGGAGAACGGCTTAAGGAGGAACAATGAGGGTCTGGATTGCAGATATGTACGAGGGGGAAGGGCTGATAAATTATCAAGCCCTGGCGGACGCCGGGTGTGCTGGCGTGGTGCTGAAGTCAAGCATGGGCGGGGGCATGGCAAACTTAAACTGGTTGACCCAGGCAGTGAACGGCGTGCGCCAGGCAGGGCTGCGGCTGGGGTTTTACCACTGGGTAGACCCGACACAAAGCGCAACCCGGCAGGCGGGATATTTGCGCCAGGCAACAGAACGATTTGCGCCCGACTTCCTATCATTGGACAACGAACAGTGGTGGGCGAGTTGGGATAAGTTTTATAAATACCGGCGGGGTGAAATCCCGGCAAGCCAGGTGCCGAGACTGCGGGGGGATGTGATAATCCAATCATTCCTGGATACGATGGCAGCGGTAGCAGGCTTGCGCCCGTTGATGATGCAATACTCGGCACGGTGGTTCCAACAAGGCTATTGCCCGCAGATGAGTGACCACAACCCACGCTGGGGGGGCTGGGTGGCGAGTTATGACGTGGGTACACGGGTTCGGCAATTCCCAACGGTGGAAAGTTTTGAAACAGCCCTGGACGAATTGAACGCGCCACGCTATGTCCCCAACAATATGGATGTATGGATGTGGCAATTCACAGACCGATGGGGCGTGCCAGGTATATCACCAATGGATTTATCGGTTTGGATGGGGGATGAATCAAGCCTTGATGAAGCGATCGGTACCGGGGCGAGCGAGCCATATTTTCCACCATACGAACCTACGGAACAGCGGCGGAGCTTTGCTATCCCCTGGCTGAACGTCAGATCGGGACCCTCCACAGTCTATGCCGTCACCCGGAGGATTTACCCAGGCGGGACGTTCTACGTATTCGAGAAACGCCAGGGGAACGGGTACGAGTGGGGCAGAATTTCAGACAGCGAGTGGGTTGCACTTCGCTGGAGTGTCATTGTATGAACCAAACCATAGCACGGGAACACGGCTGGGAGATATAACCACATGGCAAAACGAGAGGTGAAGATAGCCACGCCGGGAGATGAGCAACAAATATCAGACCTGGCAGCGGCAGGACTGGACGCGTCCCAAATTGGGCGCGTGATGGGGCTGAACATCACCAGTGTCAGGAGCGTGCTTGTGGCGCAAAACCAACGGCGGGCGCAGACCATCCAGGAGCTGCTGCACGTAGACTTCGGCAAACCCCTGGAGCTATCCGGGGATGACTGGATGATAACAAGTGACTGGCACGTTCCCAGAAACAGACTGGCGGCTGGTGGAGCGCATGTGTTCAATTGCCAAACGCAACCTGATAAAGAACCTTGTTATTGGCGGGGACTTTTTCAGCCAGTCGCAGTTTAGCCCGTTTGCGAATTTAGTACCGCCTGTCACCTGGGCGCAGGAGCGGGATGCAGCGCGGGAGCTATTGAGGCACATGCTGGACGTGTTCGAGAATATCTGGATCGTCATGGGAAACCATGAACGGCGGCTTGTCAAGTGGGCGGATGCCACGCTGGACGAAAAGGACGTGTTCGGGATGGTTATTACATCGAACCGGGTTCACGTCAATAAGTTTGCGTATTGCACGCTGGAGACATCGGCGGGCAAGTGGCGCGTCACACACCCGGCAAACTACCGCCAGGCGCGGGGACAGACGCCGGCATTGTTGGCGGATAAATTGAGGATGAACGTTATAGCAGGACACGAACACCATACCGCCATGACATACAGCCCCAGCGGGGAATATGTGGCAATATCCATCGGCGGGTTATACGATGCCGGGAAGATAGCCTATGTCCAGCTAACCGACCAGCTGCGCCCGGCGATGACGCCGGGTTTTGTCATGTTACGCGGGGGGTATCCGTACCTGTTCGGGGATAAATTGACGAATTGGGAGGCGTGGGGAGCATGACATCACTACTGATAAACGCCAATGCTTTACATATCCCACTTGACAAATGTTTATTAATGCCTATAATGTACATATGCAAACAAAATCCTTTGTAGGTTGGTACGGAATAGCAAGAAACATAGGAAACCGACTTGTAATTATCACTGGTTCTGAAGGGCTAAAAGATACTATTCCGATGGTTGGAAGTGATTTTATTGACCGGGCAGGAATTTCATCGGGATTGAAATTGACCCGACTTATTTTGCAATTGCGGAAAAGCGCATTGCCGAAGCGCAGAAACAGCCGAGGCTGATATAGGAGAGGATATGACGGACGTAAGTAAATGGGGAAATGGAATTGTGGAATGGATCGAAGGCGATACCGCTTTTGTGAGTTCTGTATTTTCGTGGAATCTCGATAAAGCTTATGCTCGTTGTGTTTGGCTAAAAGCGCAAGGTTATCATGTTAGATGTGGTGGTCAAACCGTTGCGATGAATCCTGATGTATTTGCTGAGTTTGACACTTCCGGTTCGGTGAACGCTTTACGGCATCACAATCCAGATGCGGTATTTACCAGTCGCGGGTGTATCCGCCATTGTTCATTCTGCTTAGTTCCGAAACTTGAAGGGGCATTGGTTGAACTGGACGACTGGGAAGTCAAGCCGATAATCTGTGACAACAATCTGCTGGCAACCAGTCAAGCGCATTTTGATCGTGTAATCGGGCGTTTACTCGATAAGCAAATTACGGGCATTGACTTTAATCAAGGGCTTGACGCGCGCATTTTAACTGACCATCACGCGGAGCAGTTTGCGCGTTTACCGAAAGACACGATTATTCGTTTAGCATGGGATAACATAAAAACGGAGCCGTTGTATTTGCAGGCTTTTGATAAACTGATTGCCGCCGGAGTAAATCCGAAGCAGATTCGGACTTATGTGCTGATCGGATATAAGGATACACCAGAGGACGCGAGATACAGGCTGGAAAAAGTGGTGTCTTTGGGCGCACTTCCAAATCCTATGCGATACCAACCATTAGACGCTGTAAAGAAAAACTCATTTATCGATGAGAACTGGACAGAACAATTATTGTCTGACTATATGCGCTATTGGAGTAAGTTGCGTTATTTTGGCGGGTTTTCGTTTGATGATTATAAAAGTTTAAGGCATTTGAAAACCGATAATCAACCCGTTTTGCCGGGATTGTAGTTGGAGGAAAAAGATGAATATATTTGTAATTAGACCGATCAGGGGAATCGGCAAAGAGAAAGATGAAGCGTATAAATTTCAAGTACAAGAAATAAAAAATACATGCGAATTTGTTTATGGAGAGCCAGTAAACATATATGATCCGGCAATGGAAACGGATCAGACCGGATCGGAGGTGAAAATTTGTCAGCAGAATCTGGATGCGATAAAGAAAGCGGACGTCGTTTATGTTATATGGGATGGGAATTCACAAGGTGTACTTTTTGACATGGGGATGGCTTTTGCATTGGGTAAGGAAATACGACCCGTCATTGGATATTTTCCCAAAATGACAAAAGAAAAGTCGTTTGCCAATTTAATCTGGAAAAGATACTATCTTGACAATCCTATGTCTAAACAGCCGAGGTTGATATAGGAGAGGATATGACTGGCGTAAAGTTATATTTAGGGGATTGTCTGGAAGCGATGAAAGGGATGCCTGACAAGAGCGTGGATGCGGTGATTACTGATCCGCCGTACGGACATAATAATAATAATAATGGCGATTTAATATCGAGGTGGGAAGCGGCACTAGGGCGCGGCGATTACGTTCCTGAACGTGACAATCGCCCAATCGAGAACGATGGCAAAGAAGCCAATGAGATATTCGAGAAATTTGTAGAAGAGGCATCAAGGATATTAAAGCCAGGTGGGAATTGTTGTTGTTGTTGTGGTGGTGGTGGTGGTCCAGATCCGATGTTCGCGAGATGGTCATTGATTATGGATAGGCATCTGAATTTTAAGCAAATGATTGTGTGGGATAAAGGTCCGATGGGTATGGGGTGGCATTATCGCAGGAGCTACGAGACAATCCTGGTTGCAACCAAACCGGGCGCAAGACCCAAATGGTATGATGACACGCATAAAATCGAAAACATCATTCGACCCGGATATAGGGGGATTCAAAAAATTATTCCACGTAAAGATCAGCATCCCACTGAAAAACCCGTAGAGTTGTTCAAGCACTTCATTGAATTGCACACACTTCCCGGAGACATTGTTCTTGACCCATTCATGGGTTCAGGCACGACTGGCGTGGCTTGTGTGCAAACAGGGCGGAACTTCATTGGGATTGAAATTTCGGAGGAGTATTTCAGGATTGCAGAAAAGCGCATTGCAGAAGCGCAGATGCAGCCGAGGCTGATATAAACACTGGGATTTACAACCAAGATTGGAGGTGAAGTGATGAGCGAAGAATTACGACCGTGCCCGTTCTGTGGCGAAAAACTATTTCTTGATATTGACGAGGGTGGCGGAGTTGCCATACTCCACAGCCTGAAAGAAAAGGACTGTTTCTTTCTGAGCATTTTAGAAATAGAAATGCCAGTTGGTACAACGCTCGAACAAATGATTGAGAAAATCAATCGCCGCCCAATACAAGAAAGCTTTGAACACGCAATAGCTGAAATCGAAGAACTTGGAGCGCAAGAAGCGGAAAGTAGAGGTGACTGATGAGCGCGGAAGTGTATAAAGACCCATCGAGAAGATGCCCGTTTTGTGGCGAAATTCCATGGACGTATGAAGGAAAGAGAACAAAAGAAATAAACGTGTATTGCAATAACAAGTCGTACAAGGGACAACCAGGAATAGTGTGCCCTCTTGCCGGCAGGTCGTTTAGCGTTGAAGAGTGGAGTTATAGACCACACGAGGACATGCTTTTAGAGAGATTCGTCCGAGCCAAAAAGTTACTCCAAGACGCAATAAACGGTACTCGTGATAATTGGCACGACTGGTTGAATGAAATATCAGAGGAGTTTTCATGAGCACAGATATGACCTACGAAGAAGCAAACCCGCCGATGCGAGAAAAGTACATATGCAGCGACCGGGACGAAATTGGATGGGCGCTCGGTAAGGCTCAGCAATACGCAAGAGAGAACGGCATTCTCATGTACGTAATCCGAAAGAACGGATTTTATTACATGACGGATATGTATGTTCCAACCGGTAAACGCGTAGCAATCGTTTATCCTGGCGGACGAACAGAATTAGGCTGCTGCTATGAAGGGAAAAGACCGAAATGAAACCAGAAGACCGCAAGCGACTGAAACAGCATATTGAAATGATAGTTGAGCATAAAGAACCAACACAGACAGAGAAAATTCTGCGAGATGCCGTTGAAGAACAAATAAAAAGAAATATAGAATTGGAGGACAAAAACCGTAAACTTCGTCTTGAGTTGTACACGCTCCGCTTCAAGGAGGCACAGGAAAACCGTTTCGTGTGGTGGATTTACAACGTCTATTCCCGAAATGTATGCGACCTGATTTACGCAATCATGGGCGCTACAACCTACGACACGGAAGGTCAAGCTAAAGAGGGGAAATATGCTCTTCCAAAAGAATGTTTCGAACTGATGAAGCGGATAGACGAATATACCGAGCATATTTACGATGGCACTTATTTGGATACTGCAATGAGTACCGAACAATCAAACTCTGATGTTTCAATGACAGAGGATGTTTTAACAGATATTAAAACAGGGCAATCCATTGAAATTGAAGATTTGGAAACAGTTGTTGAGCATCTAAAAATCAGGCTATCGGAGTGGCAGGGTGTTGCAAGACAGCTGGCAGACGAACTCGTAGAAGCAAATTCAGAGCGTCTTCCTGTTTCATGGGAAGAACCAGGTGAAACAAGTCGCGCGATGATAGCCTATCGCAATTTAGTAGATATTGAAGATATGGAGGCGAATGATGCCAAGCAACGAAGTTAGTCTTACCGTTGATTTTAAGAATGTAAAACTTGTACAGGAAATTATTAAGAAATTTACGGACGAAGCAACAAGACTGGAAGAGAGAAACGGTATACTTTATTCACACATTGAACTTTTAAATAAAGCGCTGGATGTTTTATGTCCACTGGTCGCAAGAACTATTGACTTTTTACCAAGCGAGCAATTTACTTTGATAGCAGCTACGAGAGAAGCGCTAGATAACGTTACCTATATTCAAAACAAGGAGTATCGAGAAAATACTAATCAGGATTATTATAAACACGCTGAAAAAACTGCTCTTGTTCGCCTGTGTGGAGTATTAGGTGTGCTAACAGAGAACAATGATTTGGCTACTGCGGCGCTTTTAGCCTCCACCAGAATTGAAAGTCTTGAGAAGAAAATTCCAGCCCTCAACGTTGATTTAGCAGAAGCCAGTATGCACGCCTACAATGGCGAAGTGGCGCGGATGAAACTTGAAGCCGAGAACGCCGAGCTGAAAGCTGACTTGAAAAACAAAAACACCCGCATTGCTGAGCTTGAGGCGGAAATTGACCAACTTACCGCTCACGATGCTGCAGAGCGGCAAGATGATAAGTGGATTCCGATAAGCGAAAATCCAACAAAAAGCGACTGGTATCTAATAATGTATCAGGGCTATCGCGTTCCGGACGCAGATTATTATGATGTCGAGGCTGGGTGGCTTTCTGATATACCAATTCCGGATTATTGGATGCCGTTACCAGAACTACCTGAGGAGGTGAAATAAAATGGACGCCGGAGGTGCAAGCATGAACAAATTGACGGTTGAACTCCAATATCCAGTCAATGAAATCGTTAACCATCGTGAACATATTTTACACATTAGAAAATCAGCATTGGGGAAGAAAGTACTTGACAAATGTTTATTAATGGCTATAATGTACATATGCAAACAAAATCCTTTGCAGGAGGGAACGAGTGCCAGTAGTAATCAGATCAATTTCATACCCAATTGAATATGAGGAAAAGCTTGTTGAGTTGGGGGTAGATGTCACGAAGCGGGGAACGGTGTCGCAGGCTTTTCGCTTGTTGATTGATGATGCGATCCAGAGACTTAGGGCTGGCAACCCGGTGTCGGTGGTGGATGCCACTGACAAACTTCGTCAAGCTGGCAGTCCAGACATAACTTGACCCGGAGTCGTAACCGGGATTTAGTACCTTACCAATTGATTGACAGGCAACATCCAGTGGGAACCTGGCTGACAGCCTAGTAAGAATCCGTTCCTCCGTGTGAGGGTAATGAGTGGTAGTGGCTGTCAAGCTACGGATCGCCAGGCGATACTGGTTTTGCTGGCGGCGGCGTGGTGGGAACACGCGGGTGGGATAGACAGGCGGCGGAAGTTTAGCCTGACAACCCTTTTCAGGTTCGAATCCTGGCCGCCAATCATGCCCACGATAAAAGGCAGGTCGAAAATCGGGATATCAGCATCGTCCGCAGGGCATAAGTTGCAGCCCGACCGAAAGGCGAAAAGACGGCGAGCCGGATAGTGTAACCGGGAAAACAAAACGCAGGAGTGATGAGCCAACCATGACAACAATTCAGGCGAATGTATGGACAGTTTCGATAAACAATGACCCCATCACCAGGGCTGGCTACCCTGGCGGGGTGTTTTTTATCTATGGAGGAGTGAAATGATGGCATGGGTATTTCTAACTGTTATGACGGCACTGGCAATTTACTTAATCTGCCGGGAGAACCCGGCGAAGGAGGAATAATGGCAGACGAAATTAGCGAGGTCGAAGAATTTGAATGGACAGAGGAAAAAGAATACCGATTCCTGAAAGCCTACATTATGGGGGATAACCCCCATAATGTGGCAATTTTAGCGGCGAGGTGGGTGGCGACTTCTGAAAATCCTGTTAATCCCGATTGGGTTATGGCATTAGCCAACGGCAACCCCGATGAGTGGGATGCCCTGTTGGTTGAAGTCCGCCACCACATCGAGTATGACGAAAGGCGGGAGGCGAAATGACAACGGCAACGATGGAACGGCGACCCATCAATATCCTGCCCCTGCTTGTCATCCTGGCATTTGTGGGGCTGGCATTGGTGGTGGTAGACACCACCCGCAGCCATGCGGAACAACGGCACGGACAGGATGCAATTGCCGTGCGCAATTGCATTGACAGCGGGAATGTACACTCAACCTGGTGGAACCCGCGAACCGGAAATTATATCCAGGTATGCAATCTCAACGGCGATGACCACACCTGGGGTATCCGGGTGCTGCGCCGGGCGGGTAAAGGCTGGGAAGAAATTACAGCCTTCATCCGTAGGCAAGCTGCATCCTGGGGGGAGATGGAGGACTACCTGATTGACAGTGGAGCGGTACTTACCTGGATAGCCACGAAATAAAAATACCCCCCGTCACTGGCGAGGTGGCGGGGGATGGAGGGGTGAGGCTGTCTCTTATACACATCTCCGAGCCCACGAGCCTCCTGAGCATCTC